>Ga0099847_1000201_pt1 | contig 19764 bp, 32 predicted proteins | sample CB_VirMetaG_2_FD_78178 | JGI IMG/M metagenome (GOLD analysis project Ga0099847, IMG submission 78178) | Freshwater to marine saline gradient viral communities from Chesapeake Bay - CB_1504_2 Viral MetaG | ecosystem: Environmental > Aquatic > Marine > Coastal | place: USA: Chesapeake Bay...
AAGCTGTCCACTGTCTTACCTTCAGTTTGGCTGAATACTTCAATTTGGTACTGAAAGCTTTCTAGTTGATTGTTTTGAAAAGCAATCTGTGCAGATACTAAGCTCGAAACTGCAAGAGCAAGGGTTAAAAGAAGATTCTTCATAGCGTTGAAAGATTAAAATTAGATTGATTAAATTGAACTCGCTGATCTCAATGTAAGATCAAATTTCGGTTCTTGCAAATTTTTTTTATAATTTTAGCTTATTCAATCAGAGATTGAAAAAATATTATCACAACCCTCGGATCAAACGAATCAACCCATCTTGGGTGGCAAATAAGAATGAACTTAAGCAAAAACCTATCACTAAAGGAGACGATAAAATCCAATACCGCTACTCGAAGGGGGATAGACAATACCCCCAGTCAATGGGAGATTAACAATCTTACCTCCGTAGCTGATAATATCTTTCAGCCTATACGAGATCACTTCGGTGTTCCCATCGGGGTTACCTCTGGATTTAGATGTAAGGAATTAAACCGAGCCATTGGGGGGAGTAAGTACTCCCAACATATGATAGGAGAGGCTTTAGATTTAGACGCGGATATATTCGGTAAGATAACCAACGCGGATATATTTAATTACGTTAGAAAAAACCTGGAGTGGGATCAAATGATATGGGAGTTTGGGAATGATGAGGAACCTAACTGGGTTCATATATCTTATAAAGAAAGTGGTGTTAATAGAAACCAGATAAAGAGAGCCAGGAGGGACGAAAAAGGCAGGGTCTATTACACGGTAGAGCATTAAAAAAAACTTCTTTATATTCGCCTTCCTAAAAAAAAACGATGCGCGAAAAAGACGAAGACTTTAACGTAGACTTCTTAGATACAAAGAGAGTTAAAGAGACCGAAGAGAAGGTCAATACGGGTAAAATAGTGTGCGATATACATGCGCCAGAGGGTTGCGAAAACTGTAGCGGATAATATCACTATATTTGTTTTATGAAGTATTACATCACTACTACATCAGAAGCAGAACAGATTAGCCGAGATAAAGCCCTTGATCTGGGATGTGGCCCTGTAACTAAATATTGGTGGGGTTGGGTGGTAGATGCCAGGGACGCAGGTCAATCCGCCTTATGTTTTGAAGATAACGAAGAAGTGAGCTACACTACTGTAAGCTCTTTACCTGACGGATTCTTAGAAGAAATTGACGATTAATGTTAGGTCTAGGTTTTTTTACAAATAAGTCGTCTTCCTCTGAGGCATCTTCTATAGCGGGCAGAGCTCCTGGCTTTACTGGTCTTCTAGATGAGAGCTACGGTGGTTCCGCTGCCGCAGCTTATTCACTAAGAAGGCTTTCAAATTCTTACGAGGGTAAGGCCGTTCAAATACGAAGGGCTTCTGACAACGTAGAAGTCGATGTGGGTTTTGACGCTAACAATGAGATATCTCTAGATTCACCCGTTACTAATGTGACGGAGGAGACTACGGGATCAAGCCCCAGTCCTGATTTCAGTAGGGCAGATAACCTAGGGCAGTTCGTAGGCAATGCTAGTTATGAAAATAAGGATCTTTTAGGTTCTCCAGATTCGGCTCTGCTTCAGTGTTGGTACGATCAGTCTGGCAATTCAAACAATTTGATTCAGTCTACCGCTGGGGATCAACCTCAGATACTTTCAAGTGGCTCGCTGATTGACTTGAATGGAAAGCCTACCCTACAATTTGCCGCAGGTGATTTCATGGCCGATACGGGTTGGAATGGGGCTTCTACTAGTTATATTTTTAACGTCCTTAAATCAAATGGTTCTGAGTCAACGCCACGAATTGGAATCGATGTTGGTTCATATACAGAATATTATGGCCTTGGGGTCGATGGCAATGGAGGAGCAAGTAGCGGTGGAATTACTAGTTTAGCGCAGACTAGCAACGGCACGGCAATATCTACATCGCGTGACGCTATGTGGGACGCTATGCAGTTTCAAAATGTTCTCAGCGTAAGCGGTGACTTTAGCACGTGGACGGGTGGATTTGGTTTAGCTAGGAGCGGGATAAGTATGTACACCTTTGCCCAAGAGTTCGTTATTTACAACGCGGATAAATCTGGACAACGTGCAGACATAGAGTCAAACATCAGCACCTTCTATTCAATTTCTTAAAGTGAGTTATAAAAACGCTGTACCGCCATTCTGCCTTTCTGCGATAGTGCATATCTTACACGGTAGTTAAACTTAGTCTCGTCACGGAAGAGGTGATCTTCCGCTGTCTGCGATGGTGTTAGTTTATCGAAATGTTTGTATATATATCCTATCTTCATTAGTGGATATATGATTCTATCCGACAGCCCCTGTTTGCTAATACCGTACTCCCGATGGGCCCAGTCTATAGTAAAGAACTCTAGGTCGTATATGAATAGAATAAAGTGGAGGTATGATTTAGTTATACTTGGGTTTTTCTCAAGAAACAAATCTGTTGCAGATCTAATATTCTTCAGGTAATTGTCCTTTACGTACTTCTTAGGCAGGAAGGATACGTCCCTGAACATTTTTGTTTTACTGACTGTAGATTTAGGCATCTATATTCTGTCGTATATTTGATTGAAACGAATTTACAACATGAGCCCAAAAGACACCCTCTTCTTTGCTGAAATGTACACCTTGGTGAAAAAAATGGAGGATACTATAGTTGAGTTCGATATGAAGGATAGAACTATTGCCTCTATAGTTGTTGGAGTAATTGACTATGAAGGTGTCGACTTAGATAATGATCTTGCAGAGATGAGAACTATGTATAGCTTTAATCTTGAGAGTCGGGAAGAACTTGATGCGGTAAAGCAAATAATGGACGTTGCTTACAAGTCTGACGATGACGATCCTCTTGAAGGTCTTTTGGGAGACTTAGGAATATCACTTAATTAAAATGGAAGGACTTATTAGAAAAATTGTGGTCGGTAAAGACCCCAAGAATGCCATGGCTTATTATGTAGGAATGAGAGCTGGCTCTGGAGAGGTATCTGCTATCGTGGAAGATGAAAGACACTTATATAAATTTGGTAAGCAGAGATATCTGATCTATATTGAGAACGAAGAAGGTACTATGCTCTGGAAAGCAATAGACGAAATGTCTTGTGTACTTGAATTTGATTTAAATTTTTAATTAATGAGGACTTTTAATTTATTTGTCGTCGAGCTAGATAAGCTTGTTGACGACACGATCACGACGGATAGTGGTCTTGAACTTTACATAGATACAAGATTCAATGAGTTTGAAAACAGAATTACAGAAGGCCCTGTTGTGGCTGTACCGTTTAAGTACGATACTGGCGTCAAACCTGGTGACACTCTTTACTTCCATCATCTCGTGGTTATCAATGAAGGTCAGCCACTTACTGGTGATGATAATCATTACCTTGTCAGGTATGATGAAGATCACGCTATCAATAATCAAGCTATTGCTTTTAAAGATAGCGACACGGGTGATGTCCATCCTCTTGCGGGTTGGAGTCTTCTTGAGTCTATCGAAGAAGAGAAAATTCAAGAGTCGGAAGTTATCGAAATTATCAAGCTTGACGAGAAGCTACCAACAAGAGGTAGGGTCGCATTTACGTCTTCTGGGATTGAAGAGATGGGGTTAAAGGTTGGGGACGTAGTAGGATTTAAAGAAAACCGCGACTACAGGATTACTATCGATGGTAAAGAATATTACCGAACAAGGATAGAGGATCTTATGTACGCAGAAATTTAATTAATATGTACGAAATGAATAAAGAAGAGCTCTGGGGTATCCTGGAGCAGGAGAAATGTTTTCTTGCCGACGGCTTTGACGATGCTGTTATAGGTGTTAGTTATGGTCCAGATCAAGTGGCTATATACGATATAGGTAAAGTCGTAGAGATTTTATCTGAAGATATGACGCACGAAGAGGCTGTAGAGTTTTTTGAGTACAACATAGCTGGCACTTATCTAGGTCCTAAAACGCCTATGTTCGTTTTCACTAATGGCTAGTAAGTTCACTACGGTAAGTGCCGCGAAGAACCTTATGGAGAGCATGGAGATAGCAATCAATAATATGATTGAGGAAATAAAGAAGCCTGTCGATCCAGAAGCAGGAGGCTCAGCCCGTAAAGCAGAGCTCCAATCTATAAAGCAAACTGCTGTAGATTGTAAAGAGCTTTTGGTGGAGAGGCAGAGGTTAGAGCAAATGGTAAAAGAACTAAAGACCAATGGAGAAATCGAACAAGACAAAGACTACTCAGGGGGATTCGCAGAAAAATTCTCAAAGTAATCCTAGCGGACTTATATATTGGGATGATTATAATTTCGAAGGGCAAAACAATACTGCATCTAATGTAAAAGTTGAGTTCAATATTATCTGACTTATTGTTGTCAAGATGGCCTATAAGGACAAAAAAGATCAAGCACTAGCAGCTGCTAGACATTATCGCTCTAACAAGAAGAAGATAATTGAGAGGAGTTCTTTAAGGAACAAAAGACAACTTGCTATTAATAGGGAATTCGTTAATAGGGTTAAAAGGATATTTGGCTGTTTTGATTGTGGAAATAAAAATCCCGTAATACTAGAGTTTGATCATGTGACTGGAGTTAAGAGAGCTAATATTTCTGACATGGTCTCTAGTTATTATTGCTTGAAAACAATAAAAGAAGAGATTAGAAAATGCGAAATAAGATGTGCAAATTGCCATCGTAAAAAGACACACGAAAGAAGAACGCACCAGTAGCTCAGTTGGATAGAGCATCTGCCTTCTAAGCAGACGGTCACAGGTTCGAATCCTGTCTGGTGTACTAATTAAATTTAAAATTATGCCCGATCTTATTTGCAATAATTGTAAGACAGAGAGATTTGTTACAAACCTCAGTATGAAAATTAAGGATGGTAATGTTCACTACCCAGAAGGCCAGTGTGATTGTGGTGAGCAGATGAGTATTAAAAACCCTAAGGAAGGTGTACCTTCATTGGGCAGGATGAATCCACACGGACAGAGTTATTGATGTCTAATTTAATCGACATAGAAGGTTATGAATCTAAGGGGATTAAGATCGACCCTAACGGTACAGAGGGAGAAGCTATCGAAGTCCACGGGTTACTCGTGGTTCTACCAAAGAAACCGCGCAAATCGGAAATTCTCTTCCATGACCAACCAAAGAAGTTGCAGTTGTGGAAACGCATCCCTATGCCAGAAGAAATGCGCAGGGTACGCAGTATGGATGAGTGGTTCGAGAAGCCTGCCGAGTTTCGGTCAAAGTTTCGTTTATACATCGAGAAAGAGTTTCAGCGTAGGCGTGACGGTGTATGGTTTTACAATAATGGGATCCCTACGTATATTACAGGGAGACACTATATGTTTTTACAGTGGTCTAAAATTGATATCGGATACCCATCATACCTTGCTTTCCAAAGAGAAATCTTTCTTCACATGGCTGCTTGCGAAGCTGATCCCCGTTGTTTCGGTCAGCTATATACTAAGTGTCGTCGTTCTGGCTACACTAATATATGCTCTGCTGTACTTGTTGACGAGGCTAGTCAAGTTAAAGACAAGCTTCTGGGGATACAGTCAAAGACTGGTAAAGACGCTCAGGAAAATATTTTCATGAAGAAAGTAGTAGCTATATTTCGTAGCTACCCATTTTTCTTCAAACCAATACAGGATGGTACCACAAATCCTCGTATGGAGTTGGCTTTTCGTGAGCCATCTAAGCGCATAACAAAAAACAATAAAACATCCTATGCTGGTGATGCGTTAAACACGGTAATAAACTGGAAGAACACTACTAATAATGCATATGATGGAGAGAAGCTCCACATGATGTATTTGGATGAGGCGGGGAAGTGGGAGAAACCAACCGACATAAGAGAAGCCTGGAGGATCGAGCGAACTTGTTTAATTGTAGGAAGGAATATTGTAGGTAAGGCTATAGTCGGTAGCACGGTAAACCCCATGAACAAAGGGGGTAAGGAATACAGGGGGCTATGGAATGACTCAAACCCCAATGAAAGAAATAAAAACGGCAGGACTAGGTCTGGACTTTACAGGATATTTATTCCAGCTTATGAAGCTCTGGAGGGTTTTTTTGATGTTTACGGAAATTCAATTGTTACCGATCCTGACCAAAGCGTACACATAAACGGTATAGACGGGGATGTTATTTTATTAGGTAGTAAAACCTACTTAAAGAATGAAAGGAACTCTTTTAAGGATAACCCTTCTGAGTTGAATGAGGTCACCAGGCAGTTTCCTTTTACTGAGGATGAAGCATTTCGGGATAGTATAGAGGGGAGCCTTTTTAATATAGGTAAGATATATCAGCAGATAGAGCACAACGATGAGCTGTACCCCAACCCCGTAGTTGTAGGAAACTTTACATGGAGAGAAAAAGATAAGGAGGTTGTTTTTTCCCCTACCCCTAACGGACGATTCAGGGTTTCCTGGATGCCAGACCCAGCTGATCGAAATGTAATTAAAAACGAAAGAGGTAAAAAGGTCCCTCCTTTCCCAGACTATGGTTGCGGAGGAGTTGACTCTTATGATTTAGACGCTACTGTAGATAACAGGGGATCAAAGGGAGCCCTTCATATGTACAATAAATTCAGTATGAATAGGCCGTCTAATATGTTCGTTGTTGAGTATGCCTCTCGTCCAGACTTAGCAAGTATTTTTTATGAAGATGTCTTGATGTGCTCTTTTTATTATGGGTACCCTATACTAATAGAGAATAACAAGTATGGTATAGCTAGACACTTTGAGTCGAGGGGTTACGATGGTTACCTTTTGGGCAGGCCAGAACACCTTATGAGTAGGACAGCTCCTAACTCAACGGTAAAGACAAAGGGTATACCGTCTAACTCGCAGGATGTGATTCAATCACATGCTCAATCTATAGAGTCTTATATTCATGACTATGTCGGTGTGAATCACGAAACAGGGGAGGTTGGCAATATGTACTTTAATAAAACCCTAGAGGACTGGATTGGGTTTAAGATAGATAAAAGAACTAAGTTTGACTTAACTATTAGTTCTGGATTGGCTTTACTTGCTGCTCAGAAACCAAGGAAAAAACAAGAAGTTACTTTTACCGACAAGGTGTTTTTCAGGAAATATAAGGTCTAGCGGCGATTTCTTATATTTGCAAAATATCGAGTGTAGTGCCAGAAAAATATGAATTATACAAACAGCAATAGTAAGAGTTCTTTTCCTGATCCACTGGCTAGTACAGACGTAAAAAAAACGAAGGAGTATGGGGTTCAGTACGCTAAGGCTATTGAGTCTCAGTGGGGTAAATTGAGTAACTCCAGTTCTTTGTTTGGTAAGAGAAATATTGTTTTTGACAAAAGTCGCGATTACGCTAACGGAACTCAAAATACAGATATATACAAGAAGCTTCTTCGTTCACTGAACCCAACTGACGGTGATGGAAGTTTAATGAACTTGGATTATACCCCAGTTCCTGTATTGCCTAAGTTTGTTAGGGTTGTAGTTAATAAGATACTTTCTAGGTCTCCGTACCCTAACTTGGAGGCGATAGACCCTTTATCCTCTTCTGAGAAAAACAGAAAGAAAAGAAAGGTAGAGATACAGATACAGCAGAAAGAACAATTACTTAAACTCAAGGAGAGTACTGGTGTTGTTCTTGATATCGATCCAGATCAGCTTCCAGATTCGGAAGAGGAGTCAGAAATATTCTTAGGAACTAACGTAAAGACGGACGCTGAGATAGCTGCTCAGATTGGAACAAACTTAACGCTCTCTTGGAATAATTTTGTTGATGGTACTTTCAGACGTTGTGTGAACGATCTTGTTGCTTTAGGAATGGCCGTCGTTAAGAGATCTAATGACCCTAACGAAGGGATTAAGACAGAGTATGTAGATCCTTCTAAGTTTATCCATAGTTACACCGAGGACCCAAGTTTCGATGATTTAATTTATGCAGGTCATGTCAAGACAGTTTCTATACAGGAGCTTAAGCGTCTTGCGGGACACGAACTAAACGAAGATGACTTTAAGAAAATAGCAGAGTTATCTAAAGGGAGTTACGGTAACGATTCTAATTCTCTACATAAAAGTTCTTACAATAAGTCTTCCATGCGAACTGAGTATGGTTACGACAAGTATATGGTTGATGTATTGGACTTTGAGTTTATCTCAGTTGACTGTATATATTTCGAAGAGAAGGAAAATAGGTTTGGTAACACAAACTTTTTTATGAAGGGATTTGAGTATGAGGAGAAGCAGGGAAGTGTTTATGATAGAACTCCTCATAAGATGGAGGTTTCTACTGTTTACGGAGGTAGTTATATTATAGGTGCTGGCAAGATATTTAATTATGGGATGACCAAGAATGTCCCAAAGAATATCCATGACCTATCTAAGTGTAGACTTTCTTATTCTGCTACTGCGACTAATATCAACAACATGATGCCGAAGTCAATGGTTGATAGCTGTACGGGGTTTGCAGATATGCTTCAGTTGACACACCTTAAGATACAGCAAGCTATAGCTAAGGCAAAGCCAGATGGATTAATCATAGACATTGAGGGTTTAGAGAATGTTCAGCTGGGAAAGGGCGGAGAACTTCAGCCGCTTGATCTTCACGATATATACGAGCAGACGGGTGTTTTTTATTACAGAAGCAAGAACCCAGAGGGGGGCTTTCAGAACCCTCCAGTTCGGGAAATAGGAAACAGCATCAGAAACATCAACGAACTTATTGGTCTTTACAACCATTACCTCAGAATGGTAAGGGACGTAACTGGCATTAACGAGATGATGGATTCTTCTACACCCAAGGGAGATACGCTGGTTGGTGTTCAGCAGCAGGCAATTGCAGCTGGAAATAATGCTATATATGATATCACTGATTCCTCTATGGTGCTTTTCAAGAAGGTTTGTTCTGACATCGTTAAGTGTTTGCAGATCCTCCCTAAGGATTCGGTTATTTACTCAGCATATGCCAATGCAGTAGGTAGGGAGAATATGTCTATACTTTCTTCCTTTAATAATCTCCCTATGTACAACTTTGGTGTTCAGGTTGTTAAAGAGATGGAAGATAAAGACAGAGCCTACCTAGAGCAAAATATTCAGATATCTATTCAACAAAAAGAACTTGACATAGAGGACGCTATTGCTATACGTCAATTGAAGGATGTTAATCAGGCTGAAAGGCTTTTGGTGGTTAGGAGAAAGAAACGTATTGCACAGCGCCAGCAAATCGCTATGCAAAACTCTCAGCAGCAGGCTCAGATTCAGCAGGCTTCTGCTCAATCTACCTCTCAAGCTAAGATGCAAGAGATGCAGGCTCAGGCTCAAATAGACGCTCAGAAAATGCAATTAGAGGCCCAGCTAGATAGTCAACTGGAGCAGATGAAGCATCAGTTCAGGAAAGAAATAGAAATGATAAAAGCACAGGCCATCTTGGGTGTTAGGTCTGACGACCAAGACTTTAAAGAAAAGTTGGAGGTATTGAAGGAAAACAGGAAAGACGAGAGAGTTAAGAAGCAGGCCGTTGAGCAGAGCAAACTTATATCTCAGAGATCGGGAAAGAGAGGAGAGATACAAGAAGGGTTTTCTAATTTAGGTAATATTTCAAACTCATTATTAGAATAACATGGGACAAAAAGCCAATTTAGATATATCAGAAAAGCTTGATATAACGTGTAGAAGGGGTGATTCTTTTGAGCTGCTGTTGAATATAAAGGATAGCGCTTCGGTGGCTCTCCCTTTAGTTACTGACGGTTATACATTCTTATTTCAGATTAAGTCTGTAAGTAGAGTGAAAACCTCTAACCCTAAAGCTTCTCCTTCAAAGAGGACTCTTATCGCAGGATCTGCTTTGGGTGAATCCGATAGGGTTGCTTCGAGGGCTGATGGCTTAGTGGAAGAAGCAGAGACATCTATTTTCTCATTTGTGGATGCTGACGATTTAGGGAATGTTACTTTAAAGGCTAGTGCTCAGGGGACATCGAACCTTCCTGTTGGTAGATTTTTTTATGACTTGCAATATAAGGTTGGTGATAAAACAACGACTATATTAAGAGGTGGATTCTCGGTCAAAGAAGATATATCAACGGCGGTATAATGGCAAAAGTAACAGTAACTTTAGAGAAAGGTACTAAGGGGGATACTGGTGCTCAAGGAGATACTGGCGCTCAGGGTATACAGGGTATACAAGGTATACAGGGAGTTCAAGGGGATCAGGGCGTTCAGGGAGACACAGGGCCTCAAGGCGCTACAGGCGCTACAGGAGCCACAGGAGCTACAGGCGCTACAGGTGCAGCAGGGTCTGACGGTGAGTCCCCAACTACATCTAATGTGGCGGCTACTGGGGCCTTAATGATTTCTAACACTTCTTTAAGCGATATAGGTACCCCAGCCTCTGGTGATAGAGTTTTAATACAGGATATCGACGCTAGCAATGAAGTCAAGTACGTTGATTTTTCTGACTTCACAACAGGAACGCTTTCTAATATATCGGAGGATGGCTCCCCCCAGCTAGGCGCTAACCTAGACGTTCAGGCAAGATCTCTTTTCACAAGCACTAGCAACGGGGACATACAGTTTACACCTAACGGAACAGGAAGCGTAAACCTAGATGGAACTGTTAAGTTCAAGAGGTTCTCTTCCGCTCCTACTGCTTTCGAGGGGGGGATGTACGCTGACGACAACGATGACCTGTATTTCGGGGTATCTTAATAAATAACTATCTTTACAAAAAATAAATAAATGGCTACTTGGAAGAAAATATTAACTGAAGCTGATAAAGCCACAGATGGCGCAGGAGGTATTGCCGACGGCGAAGCTGGGTTAGCAACGGGTAATGCTGTTTTTGACTATATCGCAGCTCAGGGTTTTTCAACTGGCTCTGGAGATATTACGGCTGTTACTGCTGGAAATGGAATAAGCGGAGGGGCTACTAGCGGAGCCGCAACCGTAACCTTAGACATTAGCGACTCCAACTTAACGACGGCCACCGCGATAGCACAAGCTGACTTGATTGCTTTTTCCGATGAGGACGACAGTGCAGTCACTAAGAATATCACTTTCTCTAATCTTGAAGATCAAATTTTTGGCAATGTTAGCGGTGATGCTACAGTAGCTGCTGGAGGTGCATTGACTATTGCTAATACTTCTGTTCAGGCCGCTATGTTGAATACCGATATCGTATCGGGTTTGACCGATATTGGCGCTGACATAGCGTCTACAGATGAATTTATCATTAGTGATGCTGGGACCATTAGGCGTTCTGACATTTCCAGGCTTACAACTTTTTTTCAAAGCGCTCTGACGTTTACTACGAACACGGATGTAAGCGTAAGTAAAACTAACCTAACGAGTGTTCTTGCTTCATACACTGGTGATGACACACTTAACATTGGCGATGCTGGCGATGACACCACGGTTGTTATTCGCGGTAACCTTCAGGTAGATGGAACTACCACTACGGTTAATTCAACTACGTTAACAATTGATGACAAAATTATTACAGCAGCCTCTGGAGGAACTAATGCGGCTACTGTAGGGACTGCTGGCTTAGAGATCGATACAGAGGATTCAACGCAACTTCCTTTTGTAGGATTTGTAGATGGTGCAGGGTTAACCGAAATGGTCGTTAAAGCAGAGGGTAATACAACCGCTTTTCCTATAGCTGTTATGGAGTTTAGCTCTAACTCTACCGCTCCTACGGGAAATGCAGGTGGGGTGGGTAGCTTTCACTATGACACTGGAGATGACAAACTTTACATCAGAACTGTTTAATGAGTAAAATACTGAGGAATCAAGGTATCGAAGTAAGTGCCTTCACTCAGCAGGAATTAAATTATTTGTTAGCCTTAGTTTCTAGGTCTAACTTCGAAGGACGGGATGTTTTTATTCTTGCTGACGTTGTAAATAAATTGAAAGCTAAAATTAAATCGAATGAAACTGGAGATAAATGAAGTGCAGATATTAAATCAAGCGATGAGTAACTCAACGATTAAAGGATCAGACGCTAAGACTGTATCAGATATAATCATAAAGCTTGAGAAGGAGTTTGATAGACTATATAAAATACAAGAGAAAAGTTAAGTAAATGGCAACGTGGAAGAACATACTGACTGAAGCAAGTACTTCTGCGCCAAATCTTTCTGTAGGGGGTGTTGATGGTACTGAGGCTGAATTTGTCAGCCAAACCACAGCAGTTGATGCTGCTGGGGAAGCAGAGGGAACTATAGTAAAGTTTGGAAACGACGGTACTACTGCGGGAAAGGTTTATACCTTTTCTAGTGGCACATGGGTTGAGGTTGATGCAAACGACGAGGCAAAAACTAAGGGTCTTTTAGGGATGGCTTTGGGGAGTAACTCTAGTACTAACGGAATGCTTGTTCATGGGGTTGGTTACCTCAGTCATGATCCTGGAAGTGCTGGCGATATACTTTACATAAGCCACTCTGCAACAGGTCAGATTTCATCTACAGCTCCAAGTGACGCTGGTGATTTTCATCGTGTAGTCGGTCACTGCTTAGCAGACAATAAAGTGTTTTTTTCACCCTCTCAAGATTACATAGACCTTGCCTGATATAACAGACATAAACGGGGTTGCTTTGTCTGGGCTTACTGACATCAATGGTGTGGCAAAAGCTAACATCACAGATATTAACGGTGTCTCAATACCTACGGCAGGTGGAGCTGAAATAAATTTTGCTGATATAACAATTACTGTTGAGGATGCGTCGTTCGACACGAGCGACACCTGGACGGCAGACCTTCCAAGTTCTGCGGGATCTGGAGATTTCGTAATGATTATTTTTGGATGGGACTGCGATCAAGGATCTGGACAGAGCGCAAGTAACAATAAGGTTAATACACCTACTGGCTACACAAGTCAACTTCATCATGGAAACAGCAATAGCGACAATCATATTCATGTTTATACAAGGCTATTTGATGGGACTGAGGGATCGACGGTAGACTTTAGCCCAACATCAAACCAAGGGAACAAAGGGGGAGTTTTCTTTACTTTCATTTGCGAAAATATAGACACTTCAGACCCCATCGGAAATATTGGCCGCACAGCAGACGGTTCAGGAACAGAAATTATTATGCCTAATGTAACAAGTGTAAACGCTGGGACATTTATTAATCTCGCAGGTTTCGATGGCGCTGACGGGGACCCTGCTACATTTTCAAACCCTAGCTTTACAATAATTGAAGGAGGTCAACAAGATTCTCCAAATTCTTCATCAGGCTTCAGGCACGTTACAACGGTGTGGGGTTACGCTCATATCGACGCAAGCACAGCTACTGATAATTCTGTTATTGATTTTGCCAAAAGCGACGGTAAGATTGGAGCTACTTTTACACTAAACAAAGCGTAATCATCTGTAAATTTTCAATCTGAAACACCTGTTTAAATGGCTGTAAACTTTAACAACGAAACAGATCAGGTAAATATTACCGTTCCTGCTCCTATATCGGTTTCTTTAACTAACCCTAAAAGCGTATCTGTTTCAATAACAGACAAAGGTAGAAAAGGGGATACAGGTGCTACTGGGGCTACTGGACCACAGGGGATTCAGGGGATCCAGGGAGAGGCAGGCACTAATGGCACTAATGGGACTAACGGTACTAATGGGCAAGATGGTGCTGATGGTGCTGATGGGCAAGATGGTGCTGATGGGCAAGATGGTGCTGACGGGACGGACGGTACCTTTCAATTGGAAGATGGAGATGGAACCGAGGTAACTATAAGTAACGGAAAAGAAGTCAAGTTCGTAGAAGGGAGCGGTATAGATATAAACTGGACGGATACATCAAATGGAACTGATGGAGACCCTTACGACCTTACGTTCACTGTAGATCACGATGCGGCAGATAATTTTGTCGCAGAAGAGCATTATCGGTGGGATAACGATATCAGCGGTACAGCTACAATACACGCTAATAACGTACCAACTCTTGGTAGCAGTAATCAAACACTAGCAGGTGATAGGACGATCACTACAAGCGGAAACGACTTAGATATAGTGATGACCTCTGGGGATTCTTTTGAGGTTAAAGAAGGTAGTAACAACTTACTTTCAGTAAACTCAAACGGTATGCTCAAGCAGGCGGGAGGCATTCCTTTGAACATTACAATGATTACTTCAACAGCAAACTACGCAAGTGCTGATCAGAGGTTCTTTCCAATTGGAACATCAGAAAGTCCTAATACTACTTTAACTGGTAACAGCGATTACGAATCTCACTTCTGCCCGCCTTTTAACGGAAAGCTTCTTAGGGTAGTGTGTCAGTTTTCTTTATCTGACCCTGGATCTACCGTGGTTGGGTTTCATAAAGCAACTAACGCTGGTTCGTTCAGTACCACCGCCTCTGCTACATCGACAGTGGCACCAACTTTTTCTAACCCTCACACAAACCCTACTGTATTTGACTTCGCAAGCGGATCGACAGATTTTAATGCTGGAGACGTTTTGGCTTTTAGTTTTGACGCTACCAACACGACCTATTATGTTAGTGCAACGTTTGTATTCGCTTTAGACCCATCAAACAACTACTAAATAGAGCCTGATTTATAAGGTTTTTGTTTTTGCTATCTTTGCTTTATGTCATTAAGTAAAAGCGAGAAAGAGAAGTTAAAACGTTATGGGCTTTCTGGGTTAAGTAAACCGAAGAGATCCTCTAGTGGTAAAAAATCGCACATTGTTGCTGTTCGAGTAAATGGTAAGATTAAGATAATTCGTTTCGGGGAGAAAGGGGCAAGTACGGCGGGTAAGCCCAAGGCTGGTGAGTCAGACAAGATGAAAGCGAAGAGGAAATCGTTTAAGGCTAGACATAGAAAAAATATTGCTAAAGGTCCTAGTAGCGCTGCTTACTGGGCAAATAAAGTTAAATGGTAGCGAGGGGTTATCTTTAGATCTCATTGATTCTGTGTGATTTACGTTTAATTACAGTTCATTATCTTTGTTTAAGTTTTTTCTTGTAAAGTCAGCTTATATAGTTAAGGTATGATGTTTGATAATCTAAGTCATTTTGAATTTTTAGTTTGCGCGGCAGCTTTGGTGGGAGGGTGGATAAAATTCCAGGCTGATTACAATAAGCTGTCTGCTCGTGTTGCTGTTTTGGAAGCGGACAATTCAGAGTTTAAGGAGGATATAAAACAACTACTTAGAGAAGTCCAAGAGGTAAAACTTCTTCTAGCTAAGAATCAGATGCAGTGAGGTTTTTAACCTCTATATTGTTTCTGTTGTTTTCTTTTGTTACGACAGGTCAGGACTCCTGCGTTTATTTTGGTAGCTCGTCTATATATCAGCCTAGGATGATGGGGTACACTCCAGGTCCCATAGAGTGGCAGGAGATAGATTGTGTTTATCACATACACTACACCGACAGCTTTCCAAATAGCTACATATCTGACGACATCGTAATGGCAGCTCACGATCACTTGAATGAGGAGTTCAGTGAGGCCATGATGACTTTTGAGTTGATCACAATTATACATCACGACTTCGATGAGTTCTGGGCGTCACCTGATATACTAGAACAGAATAACATCTGCCTTCCTAGTAGCATGACAGGTTGGGAACGCATGGAGGATTACGTGGAGACTATCGTATGGGACAGGGAGATATACATGAATGTGCATGTGTTCCCTACTTTTTGCGGTGGCGTATTAGGTTTTGCATGGACAGCTCACAGCTCTAGTACAGAACTCGATGGGGTTTGGGTTAGGACTGATGTATTCGGGGACTACGGTCCTCAATTATCCAACCCAACTAGAAGCGGTAATAAAACATTGATACATGAGGTGGGTCATTTCGTTAGCCTTCATCACGTTTTCAGGAATATAGATTACTGTGGTGAAGACCTAGGCGATTGTTTGGAAACAGGGGATTTTGTATGCGACACCCCTCCTACTAAACTCAACTGGTCATGTGTAAACCCTATATGCCCTACGGGTGCTTATAACTATGAGGTTAACAATCACATGGATTACTACGTGGATTCTTGTAGGACGAACTTCACTCCAGGTCAGATAGAAAGAATACATGCGGCTCTGCCTATACTACGCCCAGGAATTACGGACCAACCCCCTTACTGTTTAGGAGATATAAATGGGGATCATGTAGTAGGGACAGAAGACCTTATGTTAATGCTGTCAAACTTCAACGACGTGTCTTGGCTTGAGGGAGACTTAAACGGCAACGGGTTTTTTAACGTCATTGACTTTTCGATATTACTTAGCCGTTGGGGTAATATATGTTATGGAGCGGAGCTTGATCCTTTCTATAGGGAAGATCCTTTACCATTATTAAAGTTAGAGGGCGGAAAAAATCCTTTCTTACATTTAAATAAAATTATCGACCAATGAAAGCAATGAAGTATGAGAAGGGTGGTAAGCTCACCATCTCAAGCAAGAAAGTTTCTGTTGATCCACCAAGCGGTTATCATTGGATGGAAGAACAGGGGAGGTACTACTTAATGAAAGGGGATTATAAACCGCACCCTGGAGCTGTAGCTAAGGCAAAGTTTAAGATTGCTAATCATCCTAAGTCATGAAGATTAACAAGAAGTATTTAGCTGGCAGCAAAAATAAAGGTCGTCGAGCGGAGCTTATAAAGCAGATCGCAGCTATATATAAGAAGGGTAAGCCATACCCAAAGAACCTTGATGCACTAATGAAAGAAAGAGACTCGCTATGAAGCTATTGAAAAAGGGAGGAATGGCAGGCTTAGATTCTGCTGAAAAAGAAGTTTACCGTAGGGGCCTTGCTGCGTACATGTCCTCAGGTAATAGACCTAAGGTTTCTCAACACGCTTGGGCTAGGGCTAGAGTGAACTCAGCCTTCGGTAAAAAAGAAGCTGCTAAGATTAGAGCAGGTAAGGGCAAAAAGAAGAAGAAAAAATAATGCTTATATTTGCATTCATATAACCAATAACAATGGCTACTACTACTGCAACAATAACACTTTCGAGCAGCGACCTTACTGGGGACGCTCTCGCGCTGTCAACTACGGCGACACTAACCAAAGCGGGAACACTCACTGGCTTAGACCAAACAACTGGGGTAGGTCGTAAAACAACATCCTCTAATTCTCAGTACACCCTCGTTGATAAAGCGGATTATACTGACGACAAGGCTCACAAGGTTTACATTAAGAATACGAGTACGGTAGCCACTGAAAACGCTGTTATAACCATCGAGTCTCAGCTGCTTGGTCGTTTGTATGCTGGTGACTGGTGCTTGCTTCCATTCAATGGCGATCAAGACATTAAGATAACACCTAGCGTTTCTACTGCCTTTACTATTGAGTTCGCTGTTATCTACGAAGCATAATGGCAACAGTACGCGCTTCACTCAGCCTGAATAGTGCTGACGTGCTTACGAGCGCGTTAGCCTTGACTACCGTGGCTAACCTTACTTGCGACTCTGGTGCTTTAATCAGAGCCAAGGTAAAGGCTGTCGATCATGATACTACCGCTTTACGTATTTACGCTGCCAATCAGTGTAATGATAGAGCTTACATGTATGTCAAGAACTTAGACTCGGAGCTTGAGCAATACGTCTATATATACAACGACACTGACTCTGATGGCCTTGTGGCTAAGATCGGTGGCGGTGAGTTTGCTTTTATCCCCGTTGCAGTGGATAAGGCTTACGTGGTTTACGCTACAAAGGTAGACACGATGGTAGAGTACGGTGTATTTGGTAACGACAACTCAACTGTTCCGTTCACTGGAGCTGGAGCATCATAAAATAAACAAGACATGGCAGGACTTTCAAATACTTCAACATCAAATCAAGCGTCTTTTGGTCAGCTTGGAAGTGCGTTTGCAGATACAGCAGCAAATACTGTTACAGCGCCTGAAACCATGGCTATTGTTGCGATTCAGTTTTTAGCAGATACTACTTTAAGCGCTTTGGTTGCTAAAGATCCTAGCTCCACAATTAATACTGCTGGTGCTGCAAACGATGCAGGCCATTACACTAGAACGGTTGATGGGGCTACCAGCAGTGCGGCTAAAGTTATATTCGATCAGGAGAACGCTGGCACAGGTAACGGTGATGACATAGAGGTTGGTGATGAAATATACCTGGCTTCAACAGGAGCCAGTCTTGGCGTTGTAGCGTCTTTAAATCCAGATGACGATAACACAAAAGAAATAGGGGTAACAAGTCAATCTATAAGTGATGGCGTTACTCTTGCTTTTATAAAGCCAGGTAAAAAATCAGCTGAAGGTCTTGGTGGACAGCAGTTGGATTCAAGCCAGGTATTTCCTAAAGGCTTAACTATTTATGGTAGCTGGGATTCAGTATCTATTAACTCAAATGATACAGATGGTGGCATAATTTGTTACTTCGCGTAAAAACACAATTAATTAAATATAATGGAACAAAATACAATCGAAGAGATTGGTGGAATGAAGGTCTTCAGTAATCCTGAGGACCTTGCTGCGTCTATGAACAGCACACCAGAACCAACAGCGGAAGCACCCGTTCAACAACAAGAATCTGTCGCAGAACAGCCTGTTGATCAGCCACCCGCACCAGAGCAGCCTGTTCAACAAACAGCTCCAGTACAAGAAGAAACAGTAGAGGCTCAGCCCCAAGCGGCTGAACCCACAACTAATACAGAACCTGAGTATACAGATCAAGATGTCGAGTCTGCTGTGTTCTCTTTCCTTAGCAATAAACTAGGGAGAGATGTCACATCGCTTGATGACTTGTCTGCTACTCAACAAACAGAAGCAAAAGCTCTAGACGAAAGAGTTGAAGCCATCGCGAAGTTCGTAGAGGAAACGGGCCGAGCACCAGAAGATTGGTTTAGGTATCAGTCATTGAATCCAGAAGGTATGGACGATATGACAGCCATCCGTATTGAGATGGCTAATCAATACCCTAACTTATCATATGATGAGCTGAACCTTTTAGTCGGGAGTAAGTACAAGTCAGATCCTGACATCTATACAGATGAAGAGGTTAAGCTTGCTCAGCTTCAGTTGAAAATAGATGGTGATAAAGCCAGAAGGGGAATCGAGGACATCAGAACTAGCTATTCTGCCCCCGAAGCCCAGGACAGCTCCCCATCGCAACCAGAGTCTTTAATTGATGATAACTGGATTGCCGAAATGTCCAAGGAAGTTGATTCACTCACGGGTCTAGAGTTTGACCTAGGGGATGATAAGAGCTTCGAGTTTGGTCTCGATGATCGGTATAAATCGCAATTGAAGGATCGCAACGCTCGTCTTGACGAGTTCTTTGATCCCTATGTGAGGGGAGATGGTAGTTGGGATCACGACAAGCTGTCGTCCCACATGGCAGTTATCGACAACATCGACAGGATTGTAAAGTCGGCCTACACCAAAGGATTAGGTGATGGTCAACGGACTCTTGTAGATACAGCCGCTAACGTGTCTGCTGATACTCCTCAACAAGGGAATCAAAACCAACAAACTAATCCGTTAGCTGACCAACTTAAAAATATTATGGGGGGTCAGTCTAACAAACTAACTTTTAAAGTCTAAAAATTATGGCTACTACTGCTGCGGCGGCAGGTGGTGTGGACGGAGCTCCAGCTAACCTGCGATTATCGCCCGAAACTTATACTACTGTCGGCGATTTGCTGGTTCAAAACAAAGATTTTGTAATCCCGCAACTTGTCGAAACATATGGTGATCAAGGTATCACTGGGATGTTAAAATTAACTGGCGCTATTAACGCTGGAGGTACTTCTGATGAAGTACGATATCACGAAGTCGGAAGACGTCACAGATTGGTGACTGGTGTCACTGACAGC
>Ga0099847_1000204_pt1 | contig 19746 bp, 33 predicted proteins | sample CB_VirMetaG_2_FD_78178 | JGI IMG/M metagenome (GOLD analysis project Ga0099847, IMG submission 78178) | Freshwater to marine saline gradient viral communities from Chesapeake Bay - CB_1504_2 Viral MetaG | ecosystem: Environmental > Aquatic > Marine > Coastal | place: USA: Chesapeake Bay...
AAGCGTCATAAACATTTGCACCAATGCCGGCAATCTCAAAGATGCCAGCCGTTGTGACAGCGCGACTGTTGTTCTTCAAGATTCCAATGCGTGTTGATACAGCAGATCGAGTCGCTTGAAGGTTCATACGAATGTTCGTAATGTCTTCCATGCCCATCTGAAAATTGAAGTGACGAGCAGCAATCAAAGAAGGTGATGCCCACGCATCAACGCCGCCAGCATTGACCAGCATTTCATCATTTGCCAAACGCAGTGCCATGAGGCGATTATTTTCTTCATCGAGTGCAGCGAGCTCATTAGAGCGAAGTTCTTCTTCGAGCGCCATCTGACGAGCTTTGTTCGCGTAGCGTTGATCTTGAACAGTGACGGCTGTACCTGCTGCCATCGCTGCCATGTAGATATAGAAAGTTGCACCACCGTCAGCCATTAGTATTCCACCTCTGCGCCAAGGGAAAGAACCTCACAAGGCACTGGTATTTCATTTTCAATTAACAGGGTTGGGCGCTCACTGTACCCAAGGAGATAAAATTTCCTCACTCCAGTTATTGCTTCTGGCTGAAGACCCAGTTGACCTTCAGCTAAAAATGTTGAAATTCTATTACCCTGAAGTTGAGCGGCAAGAGTTGATGCCATATAGACATCACCCGATACGAGGCGCTTAGGCATACCGCCTGTCACGCCATTCTGATCTTTGACTTCGATAGGCATTGTCTCAAGAGTCTGAGTAAAGCCCAGGCCGCAGGTAATGTTGTCTACCTCAATGGGTGCGAGGTTAATTGTGCCGCCACTAGGTATATTATATTTACCAAGAAAGAAGTCAGGATCATGGTTGTCTTTAATCTTGCTGCTGCCAACTTGTATTTCAGTATCGGTAAGATGATTTGCCGGGCCGACCCACAATGATTTAGCAACAGTTGTCGTTGTTTGTGTAGCGCAATCAAGAGTTACATCAAGCTCAAATCGCTCAAGATAATACCTTGCAACATTATCAACAATGCGTCGAACTAAGGCATACAGCTTATCTTGAATAACGGTTATTGATATGTAACCGCCGCCCAATACGTCAGTCTCCCATTTGCCCCACGTTCTAATCCCTTCAGCGCGAGCTGCGTGATACCACGTAATTGTACCGTCGCCATTTACAAAGAAGCAGATTTGCTCTGGCCTATCGTAACCGCCATAAAGTACATCAATCTCTTGAACATCAGAAAGGTACTCCTCAGCAATTAAAGAGATAGCGTCCGATGAGTAACCGCGCTGATTATCAATCCATATAAACTCACGCACAGCATTACCCTGCGCTTGAGCGAAAATCGTAGATTCATCAAACAGCTTTGGTTGAATAGATTCTTTAGATCCGTAGCGAGTCTGCTTACGCAAATCGAATGTTGTTGGTGTTAATGGAAGGTCTTCAGACTGCGGTGCATAGAACTCGCCAGCGTCAGTAAATACTTGCAAGTGCCGGCCGCTGACGATACCCACAATCTTATTGACTTGATTATCAGAGATAGCCGCTTGAATTGAATCAGCCGGAAAAGCATCACCAACATCAAAATTGAAAAACCCAGACGCCCTCGACCCGAAGATATGGGCTGGAAGTGAGGAACTACCTGCAAGCCAAAGGCGCTGGGAGTGGAACTCAATAACTGACGGCCAGCCCATCTCATCTGTAAATGCTTCCTCATCCCAAAAAGGCGAAGCAACTGGATCTACGTTTGAATTGGCCGTTATTGTAGCGATGTTACCGCTGGTCAATCCTTCAACTTCTTCAGAGGCCGCAGCAGGGAACACGCCGGCAATCATCGCAACAGTAATTGCAGTATTGCTCTTATCAATTACTTGGGCTTTGATACCGGAACTGCGACCAACAATAATTTCATCAATGAGAAAATCTTGAGCTGAATGAACCAATGGATCAAAGGTAAGGACAGCACCACGATCTAAGTCTTCATAAATTGTAGCAGTGCAGGTTGTATATGGTGGAGAGCCGCCAGGAAGTGAAGTAACTACTAATTGCTTTTGACGATAGCGAATAGCATTACCAACGTGCCGATCATCAAATACGGCAGCACTAGCCGTTACAGTTACACTGGCACTTTCAAGATACCCGTTTACACTAATTGTTACTTCTGAATCAGCATACTTCCAAAAGGGCATCGTCTTCGGGTAATCGGTAGAAGCTGGGTTTTTGCTTTCAAACACAAAAGTTTCAACAACAAATGTTGTAGCGCTTGTACGTCGAATAATAAATGGTGCGAGCAAGTAGTCACAACAGAACATGACATCGCCAGCCTGAGTGATTTTTAGTCGCTTGATTCTTGCCGCATCCCATTGTGGAGTGATCTGAATGTATTGAATCAGACTTCCATCTTCGGGATCATAAATACTTACACCACCATTAACGGTAAGAGCTTCATGCCAAAAACAAATTAGATAGGTTTGATCCTCGCTAAAGACAAAGGATTCAATGCGGTGAGCATCAGATCGTTCAGCCAGATACAGTGATCCAGGCCGGCGACGCATACCACCTGTGACCTTTGGCCACCAGTTAGTTAGCTGCTTGCACCCGTTCTCATACTGAGCCAGATCAAGACGACCAAGCATTCCTTCCGACAATAAACCGCCTGAAAAGTTGGTTTGGTAATTCCTGAATTTAGCCATTAGCGTCTACGCCAAAACTTGTCGAGAGAGCCGCCTCTTGTATTGACAATCTTCCGTAGATTGACCTTTTGATTTGTTTGAGCCTGAGCATCTTCGGTCTTTGCTCGTCGCCAGTGTTCATCAGCTAACCCCTTCATCGAGGCTGCAATTTCATCCTTGCGAGCAATCGAGAATGAAAGCATTGTAGCTAACCGATAAATAATTAGCTGTGTGAAATAGGGATTCCATAAACCTTCATCGGCACGATAGCGATACTTGAGAATCACCGTATCATCTTGAGTGTCGTAGGTATGGATTTGATCTTGGTATCTATCATAATTAATGGGTTGATCATCAACTAATACCGTATCAATAGATAACACATCAGGCGGTAACTGGTACGCCGTATTGTATTTAGTGTCAGGTGTGCCTGTTAATGGTGGTCCAAGGTCATAAGTCTTGGTAGCAAATCGCCACTTATAGAGCGACAGCTCAGACTCAACAACGAGTTCGTACCATTCATTGCAAAAAATAGACTCAGCAATGCCCTGAGAAAAGCTGGATATAGTGTTTACGCCAGCACCAAGGCAAGCCTTGTTTGCATTATCAATTCGATCTGCTTCAGCCATATGCAAATATGGCCGAGGCTAGACTAGCTAACCCCGGCCAATTCTCCTGCGCCCGTTAAGTTTACGTGCCGTTTGTAACGGTAACAGTAGTCGCGTTATCCGCGCTGCTTACTACCAATACATCGACAGTCTGTGTACCGCCACTTGTACCAACACACAGGATGATGTCGTTTTCACGAATCATCTGATAATGCGAGTTGAAGTAGCCAGACGTTACGATAGTCGCTAACGTATCTGTAGACTTGTAAACCCAAAGAGTGACAGTTCCGCTGTGAACACGATTCATGTTTGCAGCAGAAAAAGCACATGGCAAAAAACGAAGCAGACCGGTGATGAGCTTGTCAAAAATTTTCATCTTAAGTCTCCGTTGAACGGATGCGATAGCCACCGATGTCGTCGATGATTACAGCTTCCATAGACATTGAGCCAACCGCGAGATGCGCCTGCTCTTTGCCCTGCCAGGTAATGTCCATCATTACATCCTGCCCAGAAGCGTGACCAACAGCAGACTTGTGGTAGGCGACGTTCTGACGAACTGTGCCACCAGTCAGCGTGATACCACTGAATGAGAAGATGTTAAATGAGAACCAATTCTTCGCACTGAAACCAACTTTCGGGAAAGGAAGGTCGGACTCTGGAACATAGTCCAGAGATGCGAAGGTCGAAAGACCCATGAGGTCAGTCCAGCCTTGCGGAGCCACGGCCAGGAATCGCCCACCATCATCGGGAACATCATTGTCACCGAAATACTCATACGCTTCTTCGATCTTCGCCTGCGTTACTACGCCGGTTGCAGTCGTTTCTTGCGTGAAAGTATCGGTAACATCCATGATGTCTTGATCCGATGCACGACCAAGTGCGCCAGCGATTGACTGAGATACAGCCGAACGCTCGTCATGTTCGATCTTCAGCTCGTCCAACTTGTCGATGAACTCACCGCCGTAACGATCTACGAGGGTACATTCAACATTGGTGTGAACGAGATTCAGAATAGGAACTTGACCGCCTCTGGTCTTAGTGCCTGCGAAGCCTTTGCCGATCTTCTGGAAGGTTGTGGACTTGCCGACGACATTCGTTTTGCGCCGAACAGTGTTGAGCAACTTGGAACCCATGCGCTGATACGCAAGGTGAACCTCTGACTCAAACTGCTTGGTGAAAGCGGTGTCGATCGAGTTGTCCTGAGTCATAGGTAAAAACAGACTCAGAAAGGATCGAAGCAAGAACATTATTATTCTCCAAGTAGATAGAAAGATTTCCGTTTCAGGTTATCTCTACTGGAAGCCTTGTTCGGTTGTGCCGGAGGGGAGTCCGGGCCGAGGCGTAGGTAGCGGCCTTCGACCCGAACTATATGCCCGTTTACTGGTTCTTGTAAAGTCTCTTATAGCCTTCTTCGATCTTCTTGAGGAACGCTGGATCTTTTTGCTGGTAAGCGCGAGGATCGTTTTGCATCGCTCGAAGCTCCTCAAGTGTCAGACCTGTGCTGCCACTATCGCCTTCAAAATCGGCTGGCCCTGAAGATTTCATAAGTTTTTCCAGTGCTTCAACCTGTGAGGCCGAGCTTAAAAGAGGACTCAAAGAACCCAGCTCATCCGCTGAGAGCTTTGATTCTAGCCAACTGTGGACACGAAGCAGTCGATCCTGGCCGTGATCGCCCAGCTTGGCAATCTCCGATTCAACGTCCGGCATATTGCTGACCTCGATGCCGACGTACTCATTCAGCGCCTTATCGAAAGTGTCCTGCGTCATGCCTTGCTCTTTGGCAAAACCAGAGAACCAGCTAATCAGAGGGTCGTCTTTTCCAAAATCAAGCTCGACATTCTCAGGCAGCTTTAAGTCTTCAGACAGATTAATCTCGTATTCTTCGGGCGCTCCTGCGCGCATTTCCGCATGAATTTCAGCTTTCAGCACATCGGTCTTTTCACGGAATTTACCCTCAAGCTCAGTGAAAGACTTCGCCATAACTTCAGCACGAGGTGATTTTAAGTCGGGATTCCAGAACTTCTCTGGCAGCCAGTCGGGTCGCCCTTCAGGATCGCTGCCGCCAAGAGGCTTCGCAGGTTCCTCAGATTCCTCAATTCCCGTAGGGTCGGGACGGGAATCATCTGGGATAGACTCACCACCGGAAGGTGCAGGTGTTTCACGTGGAACGAACAGCCAAAGTAACTTCAATAAATATTTCATGGTTTCTTTTCCTCACCGTCTTTGATTCTTGTGGATATAACGCCCATCAGCCAACGAGCGCCTTCTTGATACGAATAGGTATTCTCAGGCAAGCCCGGTTCCAAAACCCGATTCGTAGTTACAGACTTGAGATAGTTGAGCGCCTTTTGACCAGCAGCACTGGCAAAGATAATTGAAAAGCACTCATTAATCTCACGCTCAACCTTGGGTGGTCGGCGCATTCCATCTGGCCCAACATACTGCTTTGCTCTTGATCGTGGTGTTTTCTTACTCGGTCTTAGGTCTTTACCTATTCCATCTTCACTCATTGCCCAATTTCAGCCTGAGCTGGCAATCCTCCCGGCACAGTTTCTTGCTGTGCTTGTGCCGCTTCTGCCGCGCCCTGCATCATCCTCTCTCGTTCGCCCTCACTGCGTACCAACTTCTGTGGTACTTCCCACTTGGCCTGCAACTCATCAACTAAAACATCGTGGTCAAGATAAAGTTGCCCACCTTGCGGCCCAACCATTCCAATGACATCACCCGCGAAGCCGCGGATTCTCTCAATTTCCTCAAACTTCTGCGCCCTGGCAAGCGGCGACTTGGCAATGATCCGTACTTCACGGCCATCGACCTTCGGCATTTCCAGTATGCCTTGACGAGTCAGCAACCAAACGATGCGCTGGATCATCTTGTCCAGCCATTCAACCTTTAGACGCCCGCTTGGTCCCGCCGTCTGCTCTGCAAGATCCTGCATCCGAGCTTGGATTTCTGTAGCAGATCGTGGGGTTTGATTCAGAGGGCCGAGGTTTTGTGCAAAGAGGGCTTTACGAATGTTCTCTTGCTGTTGGGACAGTACGATGTCTGCGACGTTGAAGTTACTCGGAGAGTCGGTTCGTTCAAGTCCTCGGGAGTCAGGAGGTCGTGCATACACCGCGCCCGGTACGATCTCCACGTTATCGACGTTGATTGATCCGTCGTCGTCCACTTGCCAAAGGCCAGATATAGCCATCTGGGAATTTTCAAGAATCATCTCCGTCACAAGGTTGGTGGTTCGGATAGCAGGTAGGGCAGATACCAATGGGCCACGGCCATAGACTTCACCAGCGGCCACACTCCATCGAGGCGTAACGTATGGGCGGGCGCCAAGGCCACGCTCATAATCATCAATCACTAACGATTTATCTTCACCCGCTACTATCTGATAGCAATACTCAGGGGTACGCTTTTCAGACCAGTTACGATAGCTGGCCTCAACCAGATTTGTTTCAGCGTCAGGATCACCATCAGCCTTTGCTTGCAGCGCATCACTGATCTTGGCATCAGGCCAGATATACTTGATGTCATTGATCTTGGTTTTGTAACGAACGCGGAATACACCGTCGACTTCACGGTTCGGGCCACCTACATCCCAAAAGGTTTGACATTGCGGTACACATTTGAAGCTCAATAGCTTGCCGTCAATGCCATCATCAATGATAAGCGTAGACCAACCGATCGCAATATCCGTCAGGACTTCCTGTGCTTCATTGACAAAGTTGGAATTGACAATGGCATCCCAGATAAACGCACCCACAACATCAAGCTGCTCTTGTAGCTGCTTTCGCTCTTGCGGATCTTGGATTTCTGGCCCCGGTTCGAGCCTGAACCACATGAGATGCGCCGGGATAACGCCTTGATGGATGCGAGAAACAAAGTCAGCAAGCGATACCAGCGCAGTCTCATCGAAGATTTCTTCGTTGCGCTCCTCACCGGGAGTTGTTTCGTAAAAGCCTTCGCGAGCCGGCAGCACAAGATCGTAAATATCCTGCCATAAGTCTTCCCAGTTGGATCGCCCTTGCTTTGCTTTAGAAAAGCGCTTGAGAAGTTGAGGGCCAGTTAGCTTCATTGGAAATACCTAGCGCCGCCTGGATGTCTACCGCCGCCACCGCCAGCACCACCGCCAGCAATAGAGCCAGCACCACCGATAGGTAAAGAACTACCACCTGAGCTGCCGCCACCGCCAGCACCTTTGGGGAATCCTTTGAATCCTCCCGACAGCAACGAGAACATTCCACGCAATTTCTTGCGAAAGGCTATGTTGTCACTGAATGCTCTGGTTGTTTGGCGGGCATTCTCAACGCGAAGCTGCTTCTCACGCTCAATAGCGATCCTCTCAAGCTCTTGTGATTCCGCTGATTGCTTTGGTTTACTACCCATCTCACGCGTCCCTCCATGAAAAGACGACCTCACCGCCAGATTTCAGAAGTCTACGATATAAACCGAACGGTGTCAGTATTACGGAGTTTCCGAGGCCGAGGTATCGACTAATAATATTGCTGCAATAGGTGACGAGTCCACCTTTATCTTCAGACCTGGACGGTGCGGTGAACTTCACCACTGTACCCTTGGATGCTTGCATAGCTCTCATAAATGACTCGACCTCGAAGTCAAACAAGATCGTGAAATCAGTCCGAGATTGCCGCCAATCCACCATTATCCAGCGATTTGTCCACTCACACCACTGCAAAACAAAGCAATGCCGGAAGCCTTCACGGGTTCTGAACACCCAATCCCACCAGTTACGCTCATCTCGATCAATGAAATAAATCAGATAGTCGAACGAGTTGAAGTCTTCGCGCGTTTTTTCTTCCCGAATACCGACCATTTTGTCTTCGCTTTGCCCTTCGGTGCGCTGTTTGTGCGGCTCTGTGTTAATGCCCGCCCCTCGCCAGCACCCAAGAATAGATATTGTAGAGCATCGTGCGGATGCGAATATTTGTTTTTGACGGGACTATTTTCGTATCGAGGAGCGCCACTTGATGAGATACGCCGATAGCAGTATCCAGCTCGAAAACCTTTGACCAAGTAGTTGCAATCGGGTGATATGACCACTCCGGGTTCGCCGTCAACCATGCGGTCAAGTACGGCCTTAACCGTTTCGATTCGGATTGTTGGATCATTTGATGGCAGCGGCGCAGGATAGGCTTCGACTCCGTTTGCTTTAAGTATTTGAAACGGGGACTTCTTATCTTCGCGAGCACTCGACCGGATCGAACCAGACGGATCTCCGTAAATTTTGAATTGTTGTCTTTCATCGCACAGTAACTCACTCAAGGTTGTCTTAATAACGCGGGCAAACTCTGGCAGCGACATATCCTCGGGAACGACTTCACGAATGATATGCCATTGGCCGTGGCCTGATCGCTGTCCAAATACTGCCGCAGGGAAAAATCCAAAATCAAGACCGACCCAGATGGTTCGACCGGGCATGACGTTGAGAGGATCTTTCGCTTTGTGGGTTTCATCGTTATAACTCGGATAGACGGTGCGGCCTTCACTGACCGTTCCCAAGCGGTTCATCACATAGACATCAATCCAGTCTTTTGACTTACCTGTGATGATTTTCTTGTAATACTCAGGCGTAAGGTTCTTTCTGTTCTCAGCAAGTTCACTGAACTGGTAGGCAGTGACATTGCCTTCCTGATCTTTATCTTCTGTGAGTGCTGGCGGCTGCGTAAAGAACTTCCAGCCTTCAGGTCTTCTCAGCATCAGCGCTTCTTGCTCGGATATGAACTCAGGCAAGGGTGCATCACCCGACATTATCGCCCACCAATGATCGTCTTCAGGGGCGTTGGTATCTGCAATCATGCCGTACCAGCTTGGCCCACCTTCACGCATGGATGGAAAGCGGCCAACACGCATGGTGCAGGCATCGATGATGGCCTTGGGCATTTCTCTGGCTTCGTTTGCCCATATTCCCGTTAGTTCTAAGGACAGCAGTTTACGAATATCGTCCTCAGAATCGAGCGCCAAGAAGATCACCTCAAGGTCGATGTCTCCAACCATGATGTGATGCGTAAAAGGTACGCCCCAACGGAACTTGCCGTAGGTATCTTCGGGAAACCAGTCGAGCCAGGTTTTAATCGTTGTGGTTTTTAGCTGTGGCCCAGTGTTTCGTATCACTGCCCAGCGGGAGCGTCGTATGCCCTTCTCATTCGGCTCTTGTTGCAGAGCGCGCCGGAACACTTCGACTGCTGATCCTACTGATTTACCCGAACCAACTGGCCCACGGATACCACGGAAGAACGAATCGTCCTTCATAAACTCTTTGAGGACAAGGCCATCAGGCTTGTATTTGAAGCTAGTCAGAATCTTCTCTCAACAAGGGTTTTCCATTAAGACCCTCGATTCTGGACGGCATGAAGAACTTCTTTTCACTGAGGAAGCCGCGGCTCTCACCCATCTCTTTCAGGGTATCCACGGTAGACGGCAAAAGGGAATCAATCAGTTTGTCGCACTCGCGATCCGTGAATAACTCTTTCACCATTGCAGGCGATAGCCCTTCTTCCTTGCCATACACCTTGCGAACAATGCCTCGAAGCTGCTCCAGCTCGTGCTTCTTCAGTTTGTGTAGGTTCTCACCCGGCATTGGGTTTTTCCTCTACATACAGTCGGCGGCTTGGGCTCCAATACGCAAACATATTCGCATCCCATACCCAATCGTCGCCAAGAGCTTTCGTACCAGTATCTTTACGCATACCCCTGATGTCCATCGCGTCAGCAGCATCATCGACAAATTCCTGATAAGGATCGCGAGCTTTCCTGAACATCACTTGTCAACTTTGTTGACCGGCTTGGCTTTCTTCTTTGCTTGCTTCTTTTTCACCGGGGCTTTTTTGTTGAGCTCATCGTCAGTGACACCAACCTGTCCCTCTGGAACAACAGCATCCGGGTTTGCCATGACAGTGCCATCAGCCAGCTCACCATGAAAGTCCTGAGCTTTGGGTTTCTTGGATTTGTTGGCGAGCTTGTTGCGTTCAGCGTAAGCGTCTTCCTGATCTTTCAGGTTCTCAGCGGCCTCGGCTTGCTGGTGATCTTCAATGATCTTGCGGTCTGCATCTATTCGATTCTTTGCAGCCTGGCCGATGCTAATACCTTTACGCTCGGCACTGCGGTCAATCTTTTCCTGTGCATAGCGAACCAGTTCTTCAAAGCGATCGAGCAAACGATTCATCTCCAAAGAGACATTCATCACTTCAATCTGTGGACTGAGCTGCTTGCCTAGTTTTGTGAGCCTTCTTTTAATTTCCATAACAACTGTTCCTCATTGGTAGTCAGTGGATCATTTTGCCGTTCATAGGCTTCCAGTTCAAAAGGATTATTTTTGTACCCGTAGCGCAATGAATAGTAGAAATACTTCAGGTAGAAGAAGATCACCCCCTCTCTCATTTGCTGATAAACGTGTTCCAGTTCATGCCGGAATAGCCATTGTGGGATTTCATCAGCAGGATGCTGAAAAAGGATATGGCGACCAATAACAATGCCGCGAACCCATGTGCGTTTCATCCAGTCGATGTCGCAATGGATCTTTATGTTTCGCGATATTGGTGTGCAGACTTCAGCTTTCACGAAGTTTTGCTAGGCAGGATAGATCGCTTGTCCTTAGCCAATCGAGAGGCCAGCGCTTTCTTTACCATACCGCCCAATATATCTGATGAACCCAATGCCGGCGACTCTTTTGATTTATTGTACTTTTTCATCATCGGCTCATTATCCAGTACATCCTTACGATAACGAAGATCCATTAAAGCTGACTGCCTTTTCCTGTCCCCAGGCCGCCTCTTACCACGAGACTTATCCATCAAAGATTGAATCCAGCCAGAATTGCCAAAAGCGTTCTTGAAGTTACTCATTTTACTCTCACTGATTCTTGGGTAAAAACATTTTTAGCTTGTAATCTTTTAGCTTTACCTTAATAAACTTAGCGGCCTGCTTCTCCAATGCTTCAGCCTTCATGCGAGCAGCCGCGGCCTTAGCCAGTTCAGTTTCCATTTGACGCACAAAGGTTTTCGTCGCGCGCTTACTGATCTTGTGACCATTGATCTCACGAAACTCAATAACCTTGGCGATATTGTCAGCCTTGTCCTCAAGTCTCATAGCACTCTCGATCAATCCTCTTTGCTTAACCAGCATCGAATGATAACGCTTGTCTTCAATGTTCCCAGATCGACGAGGGTTGTTAGCCAACAGCCTTTCATAAAAAGATTTTTGTTCAGGCACGACTGATTATCTTTTGAGTTTCGGCATCTTCGGACTAGCAATCTTGGGTTTAGAAATACTGGCAGCCCTTTCACCAGCCTGAACTGTACCGGTCTCATACCACATATTATCGCGCTGAATACGCTTCTTGACGGACTTACTCATTTTCTTTCGCGGCATGGCAATGACTCCAAATAAAAAAAAGGGGCATCAGGCAGTCAAGTCTTCATTCAAGGGGGTTCGTCACGGATTCTTGCTTAGCCATCTGCCCCAGAACTGAATCCTACATCAATCTTCGTGCGTCAGTCCACACCGACCCTTAGTCGGAGGCTGCTGACCCTGCTTAATCCAAACCCATTCAGCACAATCAGGACCAAGACACTTACCAGCACGATTATTACTGTGAGGATCTGTCTGCTGATACATAGGACACCACTTCTCACAGGCTTCTTCAGGTGTTAATTCCATAACATCACCTACTCGGTTCATTCACACAGAGTATATATATCATTTTTTTTTAGGAATGAGTATTTGAAAAGGCGTGTGAAAAGGGGGAGATACCGATAAAGGAACGCTAGTTTTTAACCCCCCACTCCGATTTGCCCAACGAACATCAAGCCACAACCATCGAACTCTTGGATTGCCTGGGGCAATCAGAGCTCTTGCTCACTGTTACTAAGACTGTGTGGTTCCCGCGTCTGCAATGACGCTGGTAATAGGTATGAACAGGTACTATTCGTAATGGTTACAAGCAGTTAGCCTAGATCAATCGTCACATCTATTGCACCCTGAACAGCAACCTGACTCCTAACAACAGGCTTGCCTAAGTGCCTATCGAGGATGTTCTCAGCTACGCTTGCCCTGACGGATTCAGAGTCGGCGTTAAGTAGCTGCTGCTGTGTGAGTGCCGCGTAAGGTGCTAACACCCCCATATGCGCCAACGTGCGCTCTTGTAAGTATCTCTTTACATGAGGCTTTCTCAGATCCCGATAGATGTTAGCAGTCTGCCGACCGAGTTCCTCAGCGCACTTGGCTACACTCCAGCCTGTGGACATGATGAGATCCACGACTTCCTCTTGTTTACGCGTCAGTGGCCTGTCCTGATCAACTGACATTGGCAAGCGTTGCTTCGACATCTGACCTACTTCGTGGGCGTTCGGGGTAGGACTTTATTGCACACCACGTGCCAACAGCCTGTCAAGCACTGATTTAGCATAAGCAAGATAATCAACAAGTTGTCCTGTGGATAAGCTGTGGATAACTTAAAAGAGCGAACAAGTTCGCGCTCTCTTGGGGACGCTACGTTCGGTCATTGCAGGCAGACTGATGACCAGCGCGCCACCCACAAGATCGGGGACTACGCCATTCTTAATCGTGAGTCGCTGGATGGACGCATTGACAGGCCGAGAGGCCATTCCACTTGTCCGATAATTGGTGATGGATGCCAATTACAAGCATGGGCTGTGATCCTTATGTACCTTGTTGCACCCATTCGATCTGTGGCAAGGCCAGAGTGCCCTTTGGCGACTTTCACTGACTCTCGCCTTAGTTCTACCGGGCTATTAATCGCATAGAAGCAGGCTGATGAACCATTTGGCTTTTGCGATGGTGCTACATTCTTCAGGACAACCCCGACCGGAAACAAAAGCTCCGGTTTTCTCAACATTGCCGGGGCTTCCATCAATCTCAGCCCTGCTTGAGCGCCACAACAGCGCCTCGTTGTAGATGGAAAGGTTTGCGAGATCCATGTGGTTTCGATCACCAGTATCAGTGCAAAAACCCCGGTGATTTGGCAAGCAGATTCTCAAAGGCTGATAAGCTACAAACCCCTGACTTTGTATAACCGTTCGAGTCCGAGAGGTTACAGCAAGCCTGCCCTCGGATCTGCTGCTGCGCACTGACAACCCGATTAAGCCCAATAGAAGTTTTGAAAGTCTTTTCTGTTTTCGTATTCATGTATTAGTTCCCGTAGCGTGTTGTTAATAGGTGTGTGGCAGGCACCACAACCCCAAAATCCGGCTGCGCTTTTTACTGCTTCGTCAGCGAGTGCTTGGCGTGTTCTTGTTGCTCGCTGCCGTTCCCCTGTTGTGCAGCCGGATGCCACACCCGGAACCGTGTTGTCAAAACGTAGCCGCTGCGCGGTGCTGCCTTTTGGTGCCTCGTGCCTCGGCGCTTTTATTACAGCAGCATTTTGACAACAGAACCCGGGTGTGACGATTTGGGAACGTGGCACCAGCCACACATCCTTTAACAACTACTAACGGACTAAGTACTATGAATACGAAAACAGAAAAGACAGTTATTGGGCATCGGGTTGACAGCACACAGGCAGATACGGGGCAAGTTGCTGAAACGCTCGGACTATCGAAAGCTGATACAAAGATCATTGTAGCTTATACATCTTTGATCAAGAATCTGCTCGCCAAAGCACCAGTTGCACCGATTACTGGTGAGGCCGAAACGCACATTCGCAAACGCTTTCCAAACAACGACGAAGCGGTTGAGACGATCAATCAGGACGATATTGATAAGAAAGCCCTCGACTTCGTTGAGAAAAGCGCTTTTGTGTTTCCGGTCGGGAACATCCTGAAGGAAGCACCTATCGAAAAGGCCAAAGTGGATTTCAGCTCTGCGTCAATGCGAGTTGTTTCTAGCCCGGCAGATACAGATCGAGAGATCAGTTACGCCAAGGCACTTCGCTGGCTTGCACAGATGCGGGTGCAACAAGAGTACAAGGATGCACTCAGCCCAGTGCTTGAATTGGTTCATCACGAAATGATCGGACGGCCTTACATGGCTCCCGACCAGACTGTTGATGCGTCCACCGCAGACGACTCCCTCAAGATGTTGATGGCGTAGTCCCTAACGACTGGTGGCTGGCTTCGGCTGGCCATCAGTCTTTTTTTTACCTCACTCCGCTTCAGCTTATACACAGGACAACAAACGATTCTGTGTAAATTGCCGTAGCGTGGACAGGTTGCAGTCTCATTCGCTTGAGTTGATCGAGGGATTGAGAGTGTGATTCTGTGAAGTTGGCAGAAAGTTGGTGAGTGCCAGGATCGGGCTCATCGAAACTAATGGGCAAATCAAAAAGGAGAAGCATGGGCCAAGAGCGATACCGACCATTCCAGCAGTTGATTGAGGGATGGGTAGTATTGGATACATCGGACAATTCCATAATCAAACCAGAAGGAACAAACAAACAATACCCAGAGCAATGGGCAAAGCATAAGGCAGAACAATTAAATAAAGAGGACTAAGCGTATGACTTTATATGTAAGCACGACCAAAGGGGTGTACCTACCAGCAGGTATAGAGGAAATTGCAACGGCCTATCAAGACGCAACAGGCAGCTTGATCGGTGAAGCAATCAGAAGCCCCAAAGATACTGAGCATTATCTAATGGCAAGACTTGGGCAGCTTGAGCATGAGATGTTTTGTTGCATCTACCTGGACAATAGACATCGAGTGCAACACTTCCAAGAATTATTCAGAGGCACAGTTGACGGTACGAGTGTGTACCCAAGGGAGGTGGTAAAAGAAGCACTGAATCACAACGCGGCCGCGGTCATATTGGCACATAACCATCCATCCGGGGTGGCCGAGCCAAGCCAGGCAGACGAAAGGATAACCAAAAGACTAAAGGCCGCATTGGAACTGGTAGATATACGGATACTGGATCACATCATTGTAGGTAAAGGCATCTGCACATCATTCGCATCGAGAGGATTACTGTAATGCACATCGAGATCAATATCTTTCCAGATTCAATGGCAATAGAGCCGGCACTATTCAGTGGTGAGCTCACTGATCTAATGGTCAGAATCAATAACCATTTTCATGACGCGACGATCACTAAGAATCAGGCGGCATTGGGAAAAACGACATTGCTTGCACTTGATGGGACTAAAAACGAGGGCATGATTCTCGCGACCATCGATATCAGGAGCAGCTAAATGTTCTTCTATCAACCAAAAAATAAGGAGATCAAAACGAAACAGATAAAGATGCGCGACGAGTGGGGCACGCTTCATCACTTTGAAATGGTGCGGGGTGTCCCATTTTTAACAGACCAAGAACTTGCTGACCAACTACAGGTTAGCTTAATAACAGTCACAACCCACAGGAGAGACTGAGATGGACGGACTACACACGCTACACCAAGAGCTCGTAGAGTTTAAGAAAGAAGTACTGGTTAGAAATATGGAATTAGTCAAGCACGAAACGACTACGGCCAGGGATCTAGCCAACCTGATTGCAGGCTGCATGGTATTAATGGAAACCGATACAGCATTGAGCGATCGACTGGATCAAATCAGTGAACGTATCGACATCGTGAACAAGCGACTGCGTAAGATTGAAACCGCATTGACTCAGGGCGTTATCATTTGCGATAACTTGGGAAGTAAACGTGAGAATTAAAACAGATATCGTTGACCATCTGGTAGTGATACTGCTACTGATTATCGTATGGTTCTCGATAGCTGCAATCAAAACAGCCCATGCTCATAGTCACAGGGTCATTGAAAAGCATGTCGTGTCTGAATCTAATGGGCCAGACATTCCGCGGTGCGACAAAGAACTGTGGCTTAGAATCAAGGACGGATGTAATGGGAACTAAATGGGAATGTGATTCCTGCAACACCGAGTTTGATGAGAGAGACATTGAAACTAAACTCGTATACATGGGGTGTTCAGTTGAACCATCTGAATACTCTGCTCACTGTCCTAACTGTGACTCAACAGAAATTGGTGAGATCTCAGCGTTCTGGTGTAGCTCGTGCGGTGACGTACAAGTACAGGACGATCATGAATTATGCAGTGAGTGTTTAACCTGTCGCGCAGAAGCAATACGTGACGCTACTAATGGCAAATAAAAAAAGGACCAAGCAATGAAAGGATCAATGATGCACTGCGGTGCAATAGATATACCCTTCGCTACCCTGGCACAACTCCCCGTACCAGAGCGAACAGAGACACACCTTCCGATACCTCACCACCAATTCTTTGACCTCGCACAAGACAGGCTGTCAAAGCAAGGCTATGAGATCACCAATCCAAAGCACTACCTCAACAGAGAAGCAGCACATTACTTCTCACTGATGCAGATCAGGCACGAGGATGAAGAACAAGGCACTGAGCATTCAACCATGTGTGCCTTAAGAAACTCGCACGATAAAACTTTCGCGGCCTCACTAGCGGTGGGTGCTCGGGTGTTTGTCTGCGACAACTTGTCCTTCTCGGGTGACATCGTAGTGGGGCGCAAGCACACGCCTAACATTTGGGATGAGCTTCCTGAAATATTTGAGGGAGCCATCAAAAAAATACGAGTCATGCGCAAGCGCCAGGACATACGGTTTGCTGAGTATCAAGAGGCTCCCCTCGATGATTACACTGCCGATCATCTCATCATGGAGACGTATCGCAATGGCATCATCAACCTCGAGAGAATCGGGAAAGTAAATCAGGAGTGGCATAACCCTAGTGCAGATCACGGCGACAAAAGTGTGTGGCGCTACTTCAATGCAGTGACAGCGGCACTCGGGCCAGCCAGTGCAAACCAGCTCATTCAGTTGCCGAAGAAGACGATAGACCTTCACCTGCTACTGGATGATTTCTGTGATGTCGAAATGCCAGAGGATCTCATTATCGAGGGCGAAGTCACAGAGATAGAGGTAGCTGGGCTGCCTGATGTAGATAAAATTACTGACCCTAAAACTAAAAGCTCATGGTTGAGACGCATACTTAACTGATTCATCCTGCGAGTACACTAATCGCCTGTCTCCAAGCACGTTGAACTGCGTCAATCGCTTCAATAGGATCACGCACTACGTAAGCAGGCGCACTGGTGTTCTTAAAGAATTCAACCTGATCAATCGTTAATTTATTCCCACCTTTTTTATTCTTTACTTCCAATACTATCCATATTCCACGGAACTCTATCAACAAGTCCACTGGCCTCTCAACCTCATAGCATTTAGCCCCTATTACTTCGAGGGCTTTGATGATTTCAGGTTGATTCAGGTCAGTGGCATGGGACTTAGCAAATCGTCCACCCATACGTCACTCCAATGTGGCAAAATTAACAACAGAGGACTAAGTATATGTATGACAGAAGCAAAAGTGTAGGCGCATCAGACGCAGTGCACATAGCAGCCGGCAACTGGGCTGAATTGTACGATCAGAAGACATCATCAGAGCCATTCAAACCCTCTCTACCAGCACGTATAGGCCAAGCCTGTGAAGCATTGAACCGTGAGTGGTTCACGCAGGAGACAGGGATACACGTGCGGTGGCAGGACAAATGGCACGATACACCTATCCTACATCCCAAGTATGACTGGTACACCTACCTACCAGACGGCATTGTTGACGAGCATCAGCTCCATATACCGTGGGAAGGCAAGGCCATCAATGGGATGTGGCAACCTCACTTACTTATAAAAAAATACACACCTCAATTACTCCATCAGATGCGAGTAGTCAGCGCACCCTACGCATACCTATCAGTCATATATCTCAACACCAAATGGGATCACTATCGAATCGACTATGACGACGCAGCCGCGGACGCACTGTTCGAGAAGGAAGAACTGTTTCACTTCCACCTGGAACGAGGCATCCGACCACCTGAGTTCAAAGGCAAAAGAAAGGGGTGGGTATGAATAAGCGACAAGCGGTACTAAACCACATGGCTATTGCTGGATACAACAATGATCGTGCAGCTTGGATGAGGCTGTACACAGAGAATCGAATATCAAGATCGACAGCAGATAAAGCATGGCTTGACGGACAATACAAAAAGGAGAGCAAGTCATGACTACCTTACAAATGATTCTAATGTGCGCGATCGGTGGCTTGGCAGTAGCCGGACTCATGCTCGTAATAGCTCACATCTGGTACGACCTGATTGAAAGAGGATGGGACAAAGATGAATAACTTAACCATTGAGCAGATCAAGTACGAGCGTGAGCATCGAGATGAATACCCCGATGGATTCTTCTACTGGCTCAGGGATAACCAACACATCTGGAAAATGTTTGACGAGAAAGCGTATGTCATGGCGGCAGTAGCAAAGCGGCCACGCTACTCAGCAAGAACCATCATTGAGGTGATGCGGTGGGACAGTGACCTCAGAGAAAACAAACCACTGTTCAAGATAAGCAACAACATGGTGCCAGGGTTGGCACGTTTATGGATGGCGAAGCATGGCAGAAACTATCCAAAATTTTTCAGCGTAAGAGGATAAAGACATGGGAAAGATGAAGGACGAAGCGATCAAAGAAGACAACAATGTCATGGACGGAACGATGAGGGTATGGGATCGGGTGTGTAAGACGGACGTCGACCACACCAAAGAGGTTTCATTCGGTCGGAAGTTCACGGCCATCGATGCACACTCACAAATCATGGAGGCTACCCGGATGTTCGGGCCAGTCGGTGAGGGTTGGGGATACAAGACTGAGTACGGCACGATCGACACAGGCAGAGAGCTGTATATCTACTGTGATCTGACGATGTGGTGGGCGCCAGCCGGCCATTGGGAAGGCATCAAGTCACCGGGATATCACCGGGAGTTTGGTCCGATCCGCGGTATGTGTGTACTCCAAGGTGTGAAGACAGACGGTAAGCCCAGGCCAGCAGACAGTGACGCAGCCAAGAAAGCAATGACTGATGCACTGACCAAAGGGCTGAGTCACCTAGGCTTCAATGCTGATGTATTCCTTGGACAGTTCGATGATAACAAGTACGTCACTGCACTCAAGCATGAGAAGCAAGCAGAACAATCAGCAGCAGAGTTAGCATACCAACAAGACAGGGCTAAGTTCATTGAAGCTATCAAGAACTGTAAGAAGCCTGAGCAAATGGATGCAGTCATGGAGAACTACAAGCTCTGGATGGCAGGACTGTCAGTGTCGGTCGCAACTGAAATGCGATCATGGGTAATGAAACAAAAGACGGAGTTAGCGGATGGATGAACAGTACGAAGAACGAGTCAAAGCAGAGGGAGAAATGAACAATAATAATTTTATACCCATGCTTGAATATCACATCAACTATCCGAGCACTTATGTTTCACAGAAATTTAAGCGACGGTTGTTGCAACACTTAAAACAAAGGACGGATGCAAATGGATCTTAATCGAATCACACTAATGGGACACGTAGGTCAAGACCCTGTGTTTCACGACATGGGTAGTGGCGGGCAACTGTGTAAGTTCTCAATAGCTACATCAAGACGCTGGAAGAACAAGCAATCAGGCGAGAAGCAGGAGGATACAAGCTGGCACAACGTG
>Ga0099847_1000206_pt1 | contig 19645 bp, 31 predicted proteins | sample CB_VirMetaG_2_FD_78178 | JGI IMG/M metagenome (GOLD analysis project Ga0099847, IMG submission 78178) | Freshwater to marine saline gradient viral communities from Chesapeake Bay - CB_1504_2 Viral MetaG | ecosystem: Environmental > Aquatic > Marine > Coastal | place: USA: Chesapeake Bay...
ACGTTCATGTACGACCCAACAGGGCGTGGGTACAAGTCAGACTTCTATCGCTTCCGGGAATCCGTAGACAAGGTAGTAGATACGGTAAACATGTTTAAGCGTGAGGGTCGCGACGAGGAGCTTGAAGAATATCTGACAGAGGACAGACTTAAGCTGTACGCAATGAAGGGGGTTACAGCAAAAGTGCTGGGTACCCTAAGCAACCTGCGCAAACAACGCAATATCATTGCTAACGATAAAGAGCTATCGGGCGCAGAGAAACGTGAGTTAGTGGATGAGTTGTTAGCGGAAGAGAAAGAGATACTGCTAGAGTACAATATTCCGAAGCTTCGCAAAGAAATGGAAGAGTAAAAAAAATCCCCGCAGCAGCTAGGCAGTGCGGGGTAAGAGCCTTAGTCCTCGGAGAAGGAGAGCAGTTGTAGAATATCACGCTGTTCTCCAAACCCGCAAGCCATATCTGCCTCGCTCTACAACGTGTTTGCATACCACCTGAATCCTCAGCCGTTCGGCTTCTTCCCGCACAAACTTCTCTACCTCAGAGCGATCTAGGCAAGGCACAAAGAAAGATGTGCCTTGCTTAAACTTAGCCCAATCAATCCATATCGAAAGGTTCAGCAGGTGGAGCATTGAGCAATATACCCTCGTCAAAAAACCCTAGTTTGGTAGCATCGAACACCATCGCATATACGTTCTGGGATGTACTGGCCACCGTACCTGCAAACATGCGCTTCTTCTTCGTGCCCTGATATGCCTTGGCCTTGAGGTACGGCTCCAGCGACCCATCAAAACTCATCTGGTACTTGTTGCACTCCTCACGGTATGTACGCACTGCGATAAACAGCAGCTTGGTATCTGGCTCATATCGTGCAGTAAGTGGCCCACGTGGCTCCCGTATTGGCCCTGTCTCAAGGCTGGTGCGCTTATCCACCTCCCCATTGATAACCAGAATCTCGTGGAAGTGCCGCTGCAAAAACGCACCGAGGAAGTCCTCGCTGTCGAACATAGACTCCTTGTTAGATTTGCGGGTGTTCTGCACTAACTCCACAGCGTGGTCGAATACAGGTTGGATAGGTATGTCATGTAGCCCCAACTGCTTAGCGATCATCCCACCAGCCAAGTCCATCGCCAGACCCGCAGACCAGAACCGCTCGTTGCTTGTGATGCCCGCAGCGCGATCAATCTTCTCGTTCACCTGATTAATGAAATCGATGGTAGCAGGGAGGTTGCTCATTACGTGCTGCATGAATGGCACGATGGCGTGGCCATAGTTACTGCCTAACCTACCGAAGTGCCGCTTAGACTGAACTGCGTCCATTGTGGTGTCGATAGAAAGTGTGCCCTCCAGTATGCGCAACAGTTCCGGCTCGGGGAACGACTTAATCGATAACAGTGCATCGCGTATAGACTTGTTTGAGGTGGATACAACAGGCAGTTTCCACGAGGTGGTGTTAACCCGCTCCACGTTTGCCTTAGACGACATCCTGCCCTTACCCTTACCTGATGTAATGTCGTACACCAGATCAGACATCATCTCCGGCTTCATGTTTGTCAGCTCGTCGATAGTTTCCGTGATGTTCTGCAAGATGCCAAACCTTTGCAGCCTGAAGTTGTGCGTGTCTTTATAGGACATCATCAGTGCATCGGGATTGCCATAGATACTGTTGATTGCTTGGAGCAGTGTGGACTTACCCGTGCCGCCTTCGCGACTAATGAGGTTGAGCAAGAAGCCATTCAACATACCGCCGCCTACAAACTTTAGCAGTGGGCCACCGAAACCCTGAAAGAACGCGAATGCACGTAACTCCATACCCGGGTGGCGGTAGTGGTTGATTGTGTCTCTCCACTCGTGGTAGTCGCCCTTCGTGCCGAATGCGGGAACTAAAGGCAGAGTCGCTGCTGACGGTGGGCTGTACTCTACGGTGTCTGGGCGGATTTCTTTCTCCCCCACAATAAACGCACTGTCATCCGATAGCCAGCCGAACTGCTTACGTGCAATCTCCGCCTTGCCTACTGCCTGCAACTCTTCTACCCATCGCGTTGTGTACATCATCAACCTCTCTTGTTTCTTGCCTAGCGCAGTTACGCCATGTTTGGATATGGTGCTAATAAACTTGTCTTTGGAAAGCACGTCATGCAGCGGCATAATGAAATCACGCACACCGTCCTTCGGTAGGTGCAGACGCATCAAAATGCATTCCCCATCTTCTGGGTCATACAGCCGCTTAACCACATAGAAGTCGTACGGAAAAATCAGCTCATCCTTATCTGTTTCGATATCAGGGTCAGCCTTCTTAAAGATTCCGCCTACATTGCCCCTAAAGAACGGAAACGGGTACTTAGGAATCGTATACGTACGCAACTCTTTCGTGACTGGCTCAACCGACTCAATAACCTTCTCATCTTCAGTTGGCTCAATAATTTCTCGCCCAATCTGAATCGGTGAACTAACACGCTGTGTACAACCCACGCACGCTGCTGGGGATAGCTTCTTAAATGTCTCGCACGTGTAAGGGCCTTTCGTTTGGGCAGCTTTCCGCGTAGTTGTATTGGCATTGTAGTCTGGGTGTTTGTTAGACAGAATATGGATGCCCTTGGCCCCATCCACGCAGTAATGTGCAACGGCCAGCCCCGCACGCCAGAGCGGCTCTTCAACTTCCTCTTGGTTCTCGTAGATGTACTTTATCTGCGCACAGCCTTCATCTTGCAAAGACTTAATCAGAATGGTCTTAAACCGAGACTGATAGTTGCCCAACAACGCTAAGGTAGTTGGGTCAATGCTTCGCTGAAACGGAGCCTTGCCGGGTATATGAAAATCATTAAATATAAACTTGTCTTTGAGCGCTTCGATACCAACACGAGACCCGGACATCAATATCTTTACGGGCTGTGGGTCGCTAATATCTTTGAAGTTTAGTGTGTCTGGTATACGCAAGATACGCGCAGTGTCAGCGGTAACTGCCTGATCAGCGTGCAGCCCCTGTGCAGTGCACAACGCCTTTAGTCCTTCAGCCAGACCGCGCCACTCGTCCTTGTGGATGGGCTGCTCAACTACCCAGTACACATGTACACCACGGCCAGAGTTAACTACGGCGGTAGGCTTAGGCAGTCCGGTCTTCTTGATGAACTCTTTGAGCGCAGAGACACCTTCGGCCTGATCTGCGTACGGCTTCCCTAGACCACAATCGAGATCTAGGAAAAAAGAATTTAGGTGGGACGCATTGTTGTTCGTGCGTCCACTGTCGTTGACAAATGAAGCCAATGCGAAATACGCATCAAAACCCCTGTGTAGTAGTGCGTCTGCATAGTTATTAATCTCCTCAACCGAGGTGACAAATATTTGTTTTGGTTTTGCATCCTTCTTTAGCCCTACGACACAATACGTTTCCGTCGGTGGTAGAACCAAAGACAGAAAGTCTGTCCTCGTTAGCATAGCCGCCCAATCATCCGTCTTTTAAAAATAAGGTAGGCAGGGGTAGTGACGGCGAACTACCCTCTTCGGGTGCGCTCCCTAGCCTCCTTAACCTGTACGCTACAACTTGCCTAGTAGCTTCTTCACAACCTTGAGAACCTCTTCTTGATGCGATGGGGGCACTTTCGTATCCCCCTTAAACCAATTGTAGACCGTAGCACGAGTTACTTTGAAGTGCTCTGCTACGTCTTTAACTGGGATTTCGTTCTCAATGCAGAGGTTGCCAAGTTGGACACCTAGCTTGCTGGTGTCCCCGGAATAAACAATCTGGGCAAATTGGTAAGAATACCCTTTACTCATCATCCCACTCTTCGAGGATCTTGCTCACATCCTTCTTGGGGGTGGGAGCTTCTTCCTTCTTGGATGCGCGCTTTACTGGCTCTGGGGTATCGTTCTCAGCTTCAGCAACAGGCGCTGCTTTCTTGGGTGCTGCCTTAGCCACCTGCTCAAACTCCTCGCCATCATCCTTGTCCATAACCTTATCAGCTTGCGCTACAGTCATAGTGATTGCACGAATGGCATCGGGGGACTTACCTTGCTCCAGAGCGGTATTGAAGTCATCCGTTTCCAAGAACCGTGCTGGCTTAAACGTCAGCTTAGGGGTAGAACTATTCGTATCAAACCGCATCTCAGTAACAACTGAAGGAATAGGCACACCCTTACTAGCGATCATCTTTGCGTATGTCTGTAGTGGCCACTTGCCGTTCTCACCCGCCCCAAAAATCGAGGTGGCAGGAAGTGTTAGCTGATAGACATCGCCACCCACATCGTTCTCTAGCACCACAGCAAGGCGCTGATTGTACCGGCAAGCACGGCTGTCATTCTGGCCAGACCCCTTAATGTTCTGTGGGCAGTCGAGACACTTCTTGGATTGCGGGTTCTTCGCTTTCGCATCAGGGAACTCGCCGTCAGCCGACCAACAATCAGGCGAGGATACTACACCTTTTTTGTAGACCCCAGCATAAAAAATACGGGAGACTTTAGGTGCAGCGGCAACGATGACTACATTCATTGCACGTTCTTCATTCTGTGCAACTTCTTTACCGTTGACCATCATGCGCCACACGCCACCCTCGATAGAGATGCGCTTACTGTCACCACCGCCACCCATCAGGGCTTTAGTTGTGTCATCAAGATCCAGTGCTTTCAAGTGCGCTGGCAGGTTCTGGCTAAAAATAGTTACTTCACTCATATCAACTCTCCTCATTTACGACGAACAACAACCGAGTATCGGCTATCAATGTTTAATCCCGGTGGGTGCAGATCGGGATTCTCTTCAAGAAACGTAGACATATTGGTTTGTGCAACGCGCTTCTCTAGCAACTCCAATACTCCATGCTCCTTCAAGAATTCATAGAACGAATGCCAATCATTCGTCCAGTAACGCTTCTTCACAGTACGACTGATTGTGCCGAATGGGGTGCGTATGCTATCAGCACCTATCGCCTTACATGCCTCCAACAACTGTGCCTCAATCGTATCTAGTGAATCTTTTAGTACGCTATCTTCTTGCTCAAACTTCTCTGATAGTTCTTTACGTGCATCTCTAATCTTGACATACGCTTTTACTAATTTGTCAGTGGGTATTGCACCTGACTCTGTTTGTTCTTCACTCATGTTTTTCTCCAAGGGTTACTACAAACTAATTCTAGTTCCTAGAATTGACAGTGTCAAGCCTCTTCTAGTAAATTTTTATATAGATCAATTACACGGGAGTGGACATCGATCTTCGCCTCCAGCATGTCGTACATGCGCCGCTCTGCGGGAGAACCTTGCAAGTGGATTATGGTGACTGGGTTGCGCTGGCCTGCACGGTGTGGACGTGCGTTACATTGCAAATAAGTTTCGACTGACATAACAGGCGACCAATACACCACCACGTTAGCCGCAGTAAGAGTGACCCCGTGCGAGGCAGCTTGTGGCTGGATGATCAGCACCCGTGGGTTCTCCTCCGTCTGAAACTTGGCGAAGATCTCTGTGCGTTTGTTTACTGATACATCTCCGTTAATAATCTCGCAGGCATACCCGGACTTTGTTAGCTCCTCGTTGATGATGTGGATGCTGTGCTTGTACGGCACGAACACAATCACTTTATGACTTGCCTCGTCGATCACTTCCTTCAGTGCCGCCATCCTGCTGGACGAGTCAAATACAACTACCTCCCCACTATCTGAATACGCCGCACCACAAGATATTTGCAGTAACTTGTTTAGGTTCGCCGCTGCATTGACTGTTGTAATTTCTTCCCCGGCAGCGGTGGCCACCATATGCTTACGAATATGCTCGTAGTACTTATGCTGCTGTGGGGTAAGCGGTATGTCTCGTGTCGTGTAAGTAATCTCTGGCAGGTCTAGGCACTCTTCTTTGGTAAACCTAATTGCGGGTTGCAGTGCGTTATGTACGATAGACTCAGACTGCGGGCGAGGGACGTACTTAAACTCAGTAATCTTCTGCATGACCATGTCACGAAACGCCCCAAAGAACCGAGGCACTCCCGTAGGATTAATAATCTTAGCTAGGCCATATGCGTCAGTCGGAGATTGCGATGCCGGGGTGCCAGTAAGCATCCATATCCACGTGCTTGGTTTGATAACCGAGTTCAACACTTTCCATCGTTTTGTAGAAACTGTTTTATATGCGTTTGCTTCGTCTACAACTACCAGATCAAACTCCGCAGCGGCAACAGCATCTTTGATGATATCTAATCCATCGAAGTTACAAATAACAAACTCCGCATCACTTCGCACAGCCTGTATGCGTTTATCCCGCGAGTGGCTGTGTGCAAGGGCGGTAGTGCGGTGCATGGCAAACCTAAATAAATCGTTCTGCCAAGCCGACTGCATGATCGATAGAGGGCACAGAATAAGCACACGTTTGATTGCCCCCAACGACATAAGGTAGTCCGCTGCCCAGATCACACTGCCTGTCTTGCCTGTGCCCTGCTCGTTGAAGCAGAACGCTCTGCGGTGCAGTGTTAGAAATGATGCAGTGTCTTTCTGATGGTCGAACGGTGTGTAAAGTCCCGGCCATTTGTACTGGGCGTTGATCGGCGAGGGTACGTTCTTGATGCGTAGATTCTTCAGCACCTGCGCTTCCTCCAGCCCCCACTTCACCAGCACACTACCGTCACCCAATATCTTGCTCTTCGGGATAACTTCTGTAATACGTCGTGGCTCTCGCACTCGTAGCAGGAGAGCCTTGTTTTCTATAATCTTCATTTTGTTTTATCCCTGTACCATCATATGCATCTCTAAGCGTGGCTATTGCAATCTCGTGAAGTACTCTGGCTCTACTGTCGGCGTATTCGGTGTAAGCCACATGGGATGGGTAAACCACTTCCCCAGACCATACCTCTTGCTCGCCAAGCCAACACACATCTATCGATATGCCTTTAAGCGCAAGCAGTGCAACAAGTTCGTCTTCGGTCATTCGTTTCTCCAAGGCAGAACAGACTAAAGTGATGTTTTCACTTTAGCCCTCGTTGTTTTGTTACGGGTACTGCACAGGGTCACTGGTAGAAAGGAAACTCACAGGATCACCAGCCCCTGCTGCGGATGTTATTAGCCCCACCTTCCGCTGGGGTAACCTCAACTACTTTATTTTTTCTCGCCCTTCTTGTGCCCGTTACGTGCACGGTTCTTTGAAGGTGAAACTAAACGAAGTCCATCCGCATTACTGCCGCCTTTGCTCAACATCTTCACGTGGTCAATGTCTTTGCCTTTGCGGTCAACACCTTCTTTATCTAGCTTGCGACGTGCACGTTGCCGCTCCATACGGTTCTCGTGCTCACCACGCTCAACCTGCTTAGCGTACTCGGCCTTATAAGGGCGGGGGGTTTTTGTGTAGGGCATATCAGCGTTGCTTTCCATTGTGCATACAGTCGGTTACAGGACACCAACCACGACACGTAAAGTTTGGTTTGGCGTTCCATACATTATTCGCCATGCAAGTCTCAAGCGTGTGCGTTACACCTAACCACTTCACCCACGCTTTTCCGGCGTCCTCATCATTGACGTATTCTACCTTCACAAAGTCTTTTACCACCACAAAAAGCAGTCCCGCCTTAACTTTTTTGACTTGTGGGAAATGCTTAAACAACGCTAACGATAGCAACTCTAATTGCTCAGGGTCGGCGTACTTGCTGGACTTGCTAGTCTTATAATCCACCAAATACGCTTTCTCGCCGTCCACAATGATCAAGTCAGCGATACCTCGCCACCAAACATCTTCTGCTTTGAACCCGCACGGTTGTAGTTCCCGAGTTAGTCCCATCTCGTACTCGCAGTACCTATCCCCTTTGATCTTCATCAGGGCATCTAACTGCTCCTTAATAAACCCATACTTCTCAGGAACAGGCACGCCGTCACGCACATAGTCTTCAGCAGCTTTGTGTACCGCAGTGCCATATAACAGGTGATCCTGCACCGGCTCAACAATATCTTTCACCACCTTCAACCGGTGATATTTTTTCGGGCACTGCTTAAACAAACTAATGCCGCTGTAAGACCATGTGTATTTCAACTATGCCTCCGCAAGTTCGGTGGTTTTTACTACATATGCTTCACGCTTACGAGGTGTACCTTTACCTCTGACAAACGGGTTCCACCAATATATTCCACTATGTCTTTGCTTAAAATGCCCCCGCACGTAATGCGCAGCTACATCAGTGCGTCTACTTATCGTGCCGTCTATACCAACAGTTTCTATTTCTTCCAAGTGCAGCACAGTATATCGTCTTGCGGTGTACTGTTTCTTTTTCTTCTCGCCTAGTTTTTGTCCGGCTGGCGGGGTTTGTGCTGCTACTGTAGTACGCTTGACTCCCGTCTTGCAGTTGAGCATTAGTGTGCAAGCAAATAGCAACAAAGGTAATTCTGTAACGCTTTCTCGTATAGCAATACCTGCGGATGGGTTTGTAAATAGCCCACCAAGCCTGTCAGGTGGTATCTTATGCCGTTGGAACGCGTCCACAATACATAACGACGGCAGCATCTTAAAGTACACCGCATCCTGTGGGTTTTGCGGAGTTGCTACTCCCACACTAGGGGCCGGAAGATCATCAACGCCTAATGAGAATGAATACAAAGGGGGTTCAATAAATGCAGGGTTTTCATAGCCCCAGTACGTCGAACAATTTATCCACCCATGTTCATGGTTAGAGGCTATATAAATACCTACGCGTTCGATGGGAAACATACCTTCCGCAACCCCTGCGCGTAGCTTTCGTACCTCGTCGGTAAACGGAATTTCTATAGCCATGTGTGGATATGGAAACCTAAGTTGCGACAAGTCTGGCATCTTGAAAGCCTTTGACCGCACCAACTTCTCCGCCGCTAAAGCAACTTCTGGAGACAATACAAATATTTCCGTCTGCTCTGGCGCAGTCTTCGCCATATCAAAATCTATACTTGCGCCAAACTTTTCCGCAGAAATTTTTCCTTTTTGGCGAAGCGTGTCTAGTAGTGTTTTATTCATTCGTACATCCATTTCGGCAGTTTGCCCGCTCTGTAATCTTTTCTTTTTTGGTTATCTCTTGCTTTTTCTTTGTGGCGTACAGTTATATTTTCAAACCTTGGGTCACTCGAAGGCACCTTTTTATCTCCCTCGATTTTTGCCCGTTCCTCAGCACACTTCCCATGCGCAAACTCGTGAGGCCCTTTTCCCCGTGGTAGCCCACATATTGGGCATGCGTTGTATTTTGTTTTTACTGGCCCTCCAGTTGCAAGCTTCATATCAGCACTCCCCGTAAGATTCACCGACCCCGGACTCACAATTCAAAGGCAGACCTTCCGCCCAATTAGGAGTCCGGCGCATACACTCCTCTACGTACGCTTGTGCAGCTTTAACGTCGTCCTTCTTAGCTAAGCATGCAACGGCATCATGCACAGTAAGTACGGGTTTGTACCGTTTACTGATTAACACCATCTGATCCGCGATGATGCAGCGAGCAAGTGCCTGACAAAGGTTCTCTACAACCTTGCCACCGTATATCTTAGTCCACCCCATACGAGTTTTGTATTCGTATTGAGTCTTACCCTCTGCATCAGTTACTTTTCTAAGCTGATCATACCGCAACGAGAGGCCGCTTGGGAGTATAAATCCAAAATTATGGGGGTCAAATATAACGACACCATCTTTGCCAACAGGAGCCATTTGTCCACGGATCATTGCCTCTAAAGCGTTCTGTGCTTCCTTCCACAATGCAACGATGTTTGGATACATGCTGCGGTAGATAGCAATGATGCGCTTGCACTCGTCTAGCGGGAGAACTACGTCAAACGTCTTTAACTGCGCCTGAAACTTCTCTGCGCCCATCCCATACCCGCAACCCAAAATGGTCATCTTGCCCACAAACCGCTCGTCATCATCTATATCACCAACTTCTTTAGCGTAGATCTGCGCGGCCATGATCTTGTACGGGTCGAACTTCATGTCCTTCTTCTTAATCCCTGCGGCGATCTCTGCATTGTTCTTCTCAAAGAACTCTACCAGATCATCTTGCCCTGCCCACCACGCCAGCGTACGTGCTTCAATCTGCGAGGAGTCAGCATCAATCACCATATAGCCCGCAGGTGCACGGATGGCCTTCTTTAGTTTGCCCTTATTCTGGCCACGGCTAGGCAGGTTCTGTAGATTGATCTTGTCATCCCCACCCCAGCGCCCAGTATGTGCAGCGTAGTAGCGTAACGGGACAGGCATAAGGCCACGCTTTGCAATGTCGATGAACCGCTGCGTGCGTGACTCTTCCAGCGTGCTCTTGTTGCCCAACCTAGCAGAGACCAGTGCCTGAACCCTCAGATCAGGATGCTCAGCCAAAGCCTTAAACTCCTCGTCAGTCTTGGCAAACGCGTAGGCTTCTTTGCCTGTCTTGGCACTAATCTTGGTCGGCAGATACTTCAGCACCGGCTTGCCTGTCTCTTTATCCTTCAGCCCAAGAAGTAGTGCGGCAAACTTATCGTTAGACATCAACATCTCTTTGTCCACGGCCACCGCCTTATCGTTAGACATAAGCTCATCCTTGTCGGCCTTGACTGCCGCTAACAATTTTTCCTTACGTGCTTTAACCTCCTCCAGATGCTGCTCCAGCAGAGGTAGGTCTAGCTCCAACGATGGTTCGATAAACATCTTTAGTGTTGCGTCGATAACCTTTAGCTCCCCTTTCGGAAAACCTTCTCCTATCCCCGGCAGCATGAAGATATGAAACAAGGTGTGACACAACTCCGTATCATTCTTACAGTACTCACCATACCGGGCAAGTTCTTCCGGTGTGAAGTCTAGGCGGCGTTTGCCTAGCGCGTCATTAACTTCCGTACCTTTTTGGCCAATGTTGTAACGCTCCGCCAGCTTCGCGAGACTGCCCCCGACACTAACCCCATGCAGCGCACGTGCCATAGACAGAGTGTCCAGCCAACCCTTCGGCGTAATCCCAAAAATCCACGAGAGTATTGCCCCATCAAACGCGGTGTTGTGTGCGAGTACGAAGGACTCCTTCCACGTATAGGCACTAAGCCTTTCCGCAATTTCTTTGTGTGTCCCTGTAATCCATTCCGTCTCACCGTCATTCTCCTTAACCCCTACGCCGATAACTTCAAAGTCAGGGTGACGCACATACTCCTCTGTGGTCATCTTGGAAAAACCAAAGTCCTTACTGTAGTAGGACTCGAAATCGACTGTAATTAGATTCATTTCAACCCCATCGCTTTTTTAATGTTTCCAAGCATCGTTGCGGTTATTTTCTCTTGCATGCGCGTATTAAACGTAACTCCTCCGGGAGCTAGTGCGGATGGTAATGCAGGGGAGGGTGGTAGCGAAGCCATCGAGGTATTGGAAGAACTTATATGCGCGGTCTGCCACAACTGTCCTTGCCTCGGGTCGATCTGTTCTTCTTCCTTCGCTGGACGCACAAGTTCTTCGCACACATCAGCTTCATACTTCTTGCGCAGTATCTTCATGATCTTGTCGCGATACGCGTTATGTTCTTCTGCGGTAAACAACCCTTGACTGTGTGCTGACGCATAAAGGATAGCGTTAGATATGTACCCCCATCGGGCGTCTTCTATAAGGTCTCTGTCGTACTGTTTTGTCGCAGAGCAATAGGGGCTAACGAATTCATCCGGAAACTTATCCATTCGATCAAGCAACATCTGAACCATCTGCGATATGTTTACCATGTCATTTCTCCAAGTATTTGAGTAAGGCCGTAGTCTTTACGCCGGGAGCCAACCAACGCTCCCGTTTGTCTACCTTACCTACTACGACCTTGAATAGCTTAGCGTCCACTAGCTCCTGTATCTCTCGGTGCGTTGTTGCAGGGGACTTGGTACCTACCACCTTCATCAGATCCATTGTCCGTACATCTCTACCACCCTTCCACCAAGTAGAGGCCATATGCAACAAACTCAACTTAGTACGGGTAATCCCATACTTCTTTTGGATCATGTTCATCTTGTAGCCTAGTGTTTGTAGTGCGTCCCATTTGCTCATTGTTTTCTCCTATAGCTGTATTGGTAATAAGGTCTGCCACCACCATCTGGTTTGGCGCGGTACCGTCTAAATATCTTCTTCTCCTGCAACAACTCCATCAGATATCGACGGACACTGCGGTGGTGCATTTGCATTCTCTCCGCCAGCTCGAGTAGTGACAGCGCGTACTCCATCTTTAGGATGGTCACTACGTCCAGCTTGCGCCCTGACTTACGGTTTGTGCTTCTGGCTTTCGGCATTGATCCGCCCCAGCATAGTTCCTACACCGTCAAGGTTCTCCTCATTGATCACCTCAACATACCCACCCTTGCTAGCGATGGAGTTCAAAACTTTCTCCTGCAAGGCAGTGGGTCTGTTCTTGCCTGCCTTACACTCAATCGCGAAGAACGTACCCTTGTAGCAACCGATAATGTCTGGCACACCTGATGCGCCGTACCCATGTGTGGCAGGCATGAAGTGATACGCACCTGCTGCGTCTAGGATCTTTCTAACCTTATCCTTAACTTTCTTTTCAGGAGTCGAGGCCATTATCTTCCCCAATCAGCTCGCGGATCTTCTCAATACTCAAGTTCGTCTTGTCATATACCAGCAGTATGAAATCAGATGACGGCTTGTTCACACCATAACGAATTTTGCTGATCATGCCTTGAGTAACGCCCAGATGTTTCGATAGTGCGCGACTGTTCTTAAGTCCCAGATGTTCAATCAAATAGTCCAGCAATGTGTTCTTTGGTACCGGTGTGTTTCTCATTCTTGCTCTCCTCTATTTCCGTTTTGTTCTAACCACATTAAAAATGTAATGCAGCACATAGCGTGCGCCAGATGGCTACTGCCTGTCTCTGGGTCTACTGATTCTCCATGTAGCCACGCGTCTATGTGTCGCATCATCGCATCGTAATACCGCGTAGTAGCGTGAGGTACATACTGCCAATTCCCCGGCGCATACTTACGCGCACCATACTCCAGCACATCTACATACTCCGCCATTACCCCCGGGGGTATCAGGCTCCAACGAGGCTTATCACCATCAAACTTCTTACCTTCCATCTCATCCTCCAAGTTTCTTTTTAATTGAGTTAGGTATCCTCGGTTTCGGGCACCACCCTACGCAATCTTTCGACCACGGCCCGACAATCAGTACACCACCCGCGTTAAGCAGAATCATGTTGACGTTGTGCGGTGGTGGGTCTATGTCAGGATCAAAAAAGTACAACTGATCTGTTGTGAGCTGCGTCGGGTCGCTCATCAGTGTTGCCCCTGTTTGTAGTCTAGTACGGCGCTTAGTTTTGCTATCTGCCTAACTATGTCGCGCACCATGTCGCCTTGACCCTCTACGTCGGAATTCGCGTAGAACAACATAAGTTTATGTGCATCAGCCATTGCCTGAACAACAGCGGGGTGGTTATGTGCTTGATACGTCATTTCTTCTCCAAGGTAAAGGACATGATCTCTGCATTGAGCTTCGCGAGTTCCCACTTCTTTGGCCCCTCCATCTGCATCAACGCCAGAGCGAATAGGCAAAAATTTCTAAGCTTCTTGAGATCATCCGTATCAACCGTACCAGACTCAATGTTTGTTAGAGTCTGAATTACTCCCCGTCTTGTTGTGTCAACACGAATGCGCCAATCAGGGTCAGGCTTGTACTTCTTCATTACGCCCCCTGATAGGAACCCAACTAGCCGCCCAATCACATCTCGGAACCCATTCTTCTTTAGGCGCTTTACTTGGGGGCGGGCGCACCACGCCCGGAACAGGGCGTAAATTATTTGCATCAGGTTTGTTGCGAGCATTTGGTTTATCCCCTAATCGAAAGCAGGGTGCGTACACCTTCCCTACTTTATGAAACCACTCTATGTATATCTCGTTGTTTTCTTGCAAGTAGACGAGATAGTTTCTCAGCACCTTTATTCCTATATCTGTCTTGGCCTGTAGCTCTCGTCTTGTCAGGCTCTCATGCCGTAGCAACTCTTTTATCTCTTTTAATCTCTCTTGAACGCGAGGACTTTTAAGTGTCATTGGGTTGCCCATACCTACCCCTTAGGAAAACATCTGCCATTGCAATACATAGCGTTCGGGCAGTTGCAAGGGGGCGTGCCCTGTGTGGCTCTTTCCAGTTCTCTTCCATGCGCCACGCCTAATTGGTAAATTCTTTGTAGCTCTTGCTTCATTTCTTCTTTGAACGAAATTGTTTCCATGTGTCTCTCCAAGTGTTTAGGTCTGACCTAATAGTTACTCGCCGCGATTTTGTTTGAACAGATAGTCGTCACGAATTTCTGTGGGGGGAATCCACCCATACCTGCGCCATATTGCGGCAACGTTAGCACCTGCTGCCCATTTGAAATTTTCTGTCCAGTGCCTATACGCACTCGCGCTAACCATCTCAGTCCTCGTATCTTCTTCCGTATAGTTCATCACCAATCCTCGTCTTCAATGAAGTAATTAGATACGCGCATCCTCCGCTTCTCCTGTAAGTCCTCGAGATTCCTACGCGCATCCACCTTTTGCTGCTTCACTTCTGCTGCGGTTTCTTTCGTATACACCCCTCGCTTGTCGGGCTTGGGTTTTGGCTTTGTTGTTACAGGCTCAATGTCTATCCCACTTATACGAACTTCTTTTGTATAAAACGATTGCGCACAGAGCACACACTTCCTTTGCCTTCGTTTGTACCCGTCGACCGTTCTCGTGTTCACTACTTCAGTCTCACCACCACATACACACTTCATACCTAACCCCTATCTAATATTGTGTATTCATGCGGGCCTAGCCTAACGTAATAGATGTTAGTGTTTATCCGCCGACCTACCTCGGCTACTTTATCCCCGACGGAGGTAAGTTTTAGTAACGATATCTTTTCCTCTATAACTTCGGGGGTAAAACTAATTTCGCTAGAGTGACTCGTTTCATATCTACCCCCGTCCTTTATGTACACCCGCACTAGCTCCCACCTCGAAGTCATTCCTCTACCTTCTGAAAGACCCAGAACATGTTATCGCCTACGTTAACCCCAACCTCTGGGATGTTCTTATTTGCATCCATAAGTTTTAGCACACCAACAGCTTCTTGGATGTATGGGGGTAGTGTTTCGAACTTACCAAAAATGGTTATGATTTGGTACGGGTCTATAGTACCAACACTTCCATCTTTCTGGATCTTAACAAAGTATTTGTTTATACGAATGCTTTTCCTTCGTTCAGATTCGGTAAACGCAGCTATTGCGGTCTCTGCAATGTACTTAAACTCTGGGGTTTTAAACTCTACCCCTAGTGCTTGTAAGTGCTGCACCTCCTCAACAATGGTCGCGTTATGCGCCCCCCTGAAAGCGCGGTATAGCGTGTTTGAAAATTCTTCCTTCCACTCTCTTACGGCTGCATCTGCCTTACCTGTTGCGTCCCTCGCAAGTTCTTTCAAACCGATGGGAGTGATATGAGTAAGCATGCCTTTCAGTGCGCGGCGACTACTAAGTGTCTCTACAGATTTTTTATGCTCGGCGTCTCTGGCCCGTCCGTTTTGTATGTTTCGGGTAACAATCCGAAACTTTTCTTTGCCTGCATTGCTATAGACTAGTTTAATTACCCCCGCAGTAGCTGGATTGCAGAACATCGTGGGTATGTTTGTTACGTTCGGGTCAATAAAAGTAACACCCGATCTATAGTTTATGCCGTCTACCTCTAACATATACCCACCGCAAACGGACAGCTCAAACGGGTAGTTACACTTGGCTAAAAAGTCTCTAACAATAGGGCGCAATGTAGGGTGCACTGTGTCAATAAAATCGCTCATGATATCTCCTCGCTCATACACCAAATGCTTTTAGGATGGCATCAACTTCTGCCTTGACTGCTTCGCGCTTTGCCTCGTCCTCACGTAGTCGGTCGGGGGTCACACCGGCAATCGCTTTCTCCAACTTCTGACGGGCTTGCTCAAGGTTTGCGTCATTGCCTACATTGAGGCGGGTAAGCAGGCCACATAACTCCACAGCGTTGTTAACGAGCGAGTCGCGGAACACTTGGGTGCGTGCTTCAGAGCCATCCTTGCGGGTGCGTGGTACTGCGGCATCAGCCAGCTTGTCAGACATGTGCGACAGGCAGTCATGCAGACGCGTCCAGATATCTTTCATTGCGTCTTCCATGCGCTTGTTGACATGGTCGTTTGCCTGTTCTTGCAACTCGATCAGTGCGGCGTCAGTAGTCTCGATGCGGAAGTCGTTTGCAGTCGGGACAGGCATGAACACATAGCCAAAACGAAACTTGTCGCCCAACTGCTCGGCTTCAGGATAGTCAGCGCGGTTGAACAATGCGCCCAACTGAAACGCAGCGGCAGATACCAGTGACGGATACTCTGCGATTAGCTCGGACACACTAGCGTGAAACTGCTGCTCGAACTTTGAAAGGGATTGCTTGTACTCGAAGAAGTTTTTCATAGGCAACAAACGGGAGCCAGAGTCAGACCACGGCAGGGTTTGCTCGTAGTGCCATACACGCACGGCTGACACAATCTTGCTGACCTCATCGAGCTTGGCAGTGCCAGCCAAAAGATGCTTATTGTAATTGCCCGCCTTGGTCTTCGTGTTCTTGCTGATATCAATTTCGCCAGACACCTTCTTGTCCAGCTTGCGTCCAGTCCACGCACTGATGTTCAGGTCAACGAGTACAGCATTGCTTTGGATTCCGTTTGTGCTCATGGTATTTCTCCGGGGTTAACTACTATTTTTATGTGAAGTTTTTTACGTGATACAACTTCATTATACCAACTGTTTCTTGTTCCGATAAATTATATATCTCTTCGTCAATCTGGTAAAGCCTCGTTAATTTTAGCTTCCATCGCCAAGGCTTCCACCAGATCCTACTAGGTTCAACTGCATACAAGGGTGAGTCGTACGGGTCGATGAGGTACAGATACCCACTCTTAAGTTTTATTTGTCCCATGCTTCTCCCCGTATTCACGTAGTAACAACCGCACGAATGTCGAATAGGTTGGTCGGTATCCGTTCTCCTTCTCAAACCTCCACAGTGCTCGGTCTAGTACTTCTCTCGTATCCTCGCGCAGCATCAGTGCACGGTAATTTGCCTTGCCTTCATTCGATGTTGACATACACAGATCTCCCATTAGGTGCAACGATATCTTTACTTGTTATGCACCACAGTACCGGCACACCCCAACCCTCACCCCAACTGCACACCTCGCCATCAGTCAGCACAACAACACACTCGGGGCGCATAGCTTTGTCCTTCATGTAGTCGACGATGCACTGTGGCTCGGTGCCACCACCACCGCGTGGCTTGGTAGAAGTCAGCAGGCCGTCATACGTACCTTCCTCATACACCTCATGCCCTTCAACAGCACTGTCCCAGTACAGTAGGTCAACACCCTCGGGTTTCACTGCCTGACATAGCGCATTGGTCTCGGATAAGAACTGTGTAAGCACGGTGCCCCAGATCGAACCTGATGTATCGATGGCAATCACAATGCGGCCAACGGTCTCACTGATATGCGAAGGCATCACCATGTTGCCGCCCATGTACCTGCGGTTAGGTTTGCGATATGAAGGTAGGTCATACCCACTGCACAGCGCAGTAACGAAGTCGCGCAACTCCTCTTCCCACTTGACTTTAGGTGCGAGGAACTCCTCGATGCCGCGTGGCATGTCCACCTTGAGCCGACCTGCAATCAACTTACCCTGTCTTAAGGCTGCGTCGACTTCTTCTGCGAGGCTTTGCTTTTCCTCGTCCGATAGGGAACTCGCACCAGACCAGTCATGTTCATCGAAACCGCCTTCACCTTGCTCACTGCCCTGCCCCTTGCCTGCTTTTCCACCACCATTTGCTTGTGCATTTTGTTTCTCCTGTATGAGTAAGTCGAACACCTGTCCTACGTCCATGTTGCGGAACCGCACGTCTAACAGACCACCCTTAGGCAACCGCACGTACTTGCCAGTTGGGTCGCTGTCATGGATATACAGGTTGATTACATAGTCCATCGCCATGTTGGCAAGGCGTGCGTCACGCTCTGTAAGATGTTTCCACACCATCAGATGGCGCAGGGCTTTGTGCCATGTCTCATGCAGCTTGACCCCACGCACCTCCTCATCTGCTAGCCCCTCGACAAACGTGCGACCGTAGTACTCATCCCGTCCGTTGGTGCATGCCGTAGGGATGCCGTCCTTCACCTCAGTGCGACCCATCAGATACAAGCCAGCGAAGGCGCAGTACTTAGGCTCGTTCATCAGCCACACTGTGGCACGGGTAATGCGTTGCTCTGCTGATAGATTGCTCATCATGTCTCCTCAAAACATCCAATGGTTACTCATAGCCCAGCGCCTGAAGGGCTCGCACTTCACAACAACTTTTTGTGAGCCCTCGCTAGCCATCGCACTGCGGGAAAACAAGGCTTGATACTCTTTTGGTACACGCTCCATGTAGGTTATGAACGGCTCGATGGTGTTCTTCTTGATCGCGGTCACAAGGTTAAAGATCATCACGCACTGCGCTACTGCATCGCTGGACTCAGGTATTGCTGCGGTACTAGGAGAAGCCACGATTGCATCGATGCTGGTCAGTCGATCCTTCACAGTCAGGAACGCAGAGAAGTCACGGGCAAACGATTCACCAGCCACACCAGCCAACATGGACAACGTCAGGTCAGGACTCAGGTTCTCACGCACCTTGCAGATATCAGACGCAGCATGCAACGAGCGAGGCGACACAAATGATTCACCACCTTGGCTTGGATGAAACGCGTATGGGTTAGACCACTTGTCCTTGCCGCTGTAGTCGAGGTAGCTATCCAAGCACTGCTGATTAGATTTGACCCATGCCATCAACTCAGGAGCCATACCGTTACCCAGCGCCCAATGTCCCCAGCTATCCGGATCGACCGAGCCATCGTGATTAAAGCCAGCATGCGGTTTCTTGACGTTTAGCAGGACAACACGATTACGTACGTGTGCAGCAAGGAAATCACCTACGCCATCGGATGCCATGTTGGTTGTTGCAAACACGATTGTGTTCTCAGGGGCAGGCACCTTGCCGATGCGCCGGTCATATATAAGAGTCAGGAGCACATTGAGCACTGCTTTGTTCGCCTTGCCGATCTCGTCCAGCATGATGATCAGGGGCTGGCTGTCAGAGAAGTCGAAGTCCTCAAGGGGTACACGCTTGGCAATCTTGCCGCCTGCGTCCGTGCTTTCAATGAACGGGTAGAAGAAGTCACCCTGATCCAGCAGCAATTGGCAGTCGATGTACACAGGGCGGTGGGTAGGAAACCGCTTGGCCAAGGATGTGAGCAGCCAGCTCTTACCGATACCGGGTTCGCCGCGCAGGATGCAGGTACGTTGTGCACCGATGGTTGCGATCGCTTGCTCGGCTTGTTGCAGAGAGATGCGGGTAGTGATGTTTACTTGTGCCATGTTTTTCTCCAAGTGTTTAGGTCTGACCTAATGTTTGTTGTGACTACGTTTTGTTTACTACAGGACATATTGTATTGTATACCTTTGACAAAGTCAAGGCGGTGGTTGGGGGCGTACCCCCTGTTTGAAGCCAGTACCTTACGTGTTCTTCTCCTTCAAGGCTTGCTCGATAGCGATGTAATATTCTTCATACGGCGGTCTTGAAAAATCAGTTCTGCCTTGCGTTGCAATATTCCTTATCTCTTCATCCGTTAGCCCTACCCATTCTTTCTTTGGCTGCGCTAGTGCTG
>Ga0099847_1000215_pt1 | contig 19367 bp, 44 predicted proteins | sample CB_VirMetaG_2_FD_78178 | JGI IMG/M metagenome (GOLD analysis project Ga0099847, IMG submission 78178) | Freshwater to marine saline gradient viral communities from Chesapeake Bay - CB_1504_2 Viral MetaG | ecosystem: Environmental > Aquatic > Marine > Coastal | place: USA: Chesapeake Bay...
GGCAAATGGTAAAGCCGCGTTCAGCAAAAGTTGATCCAGACAAAAATAGGTTAGTTTCAGCAAACAAAAAAATAGTTGGTTCGACTCCGACACCACGCTCCAAACTGCGTAGTGCGCCCATGGCGGGCAAAATACTAACCTGAATAATCAACAAAGGCAATACTCTTCTCGATAATATTGAGAAGATCGTTGTCTATTTTATATTAAAGGGCATTTTATGGAACTTAAAGAGGGCGAGCCTGGGCATTTTGTAGAAGTTAATGGGCATAATGTATTTGGGTACTCTAGATATATAGATTTTTACAATACTATTGTATCACATAGTGAAGACGATCAGATTTTCGTAGAGATTGGTTCATTTTTAGGGCAGTCTACGGCAGCTATGGGTTATTATATTATTAATAGTAAAAAACGTATAGATTTTTACGCCGTAGACTTATTTGAAATTTCAGATTTTAGTGATGAGCCTCACACAAATATAATCAATCAGCACGGTGGTGACTTTTATAAAGCTTTTGAAACTAACATTGAAAAAGCAAAAGTAGATAGTGCTGTAAAACCTTTAAAAATGTCATCAATTGAGGCAGCAAGTAAGTTTGCAGATAGGTCTGTATCTTTTGTTATGATTGATGCCTCACATAAATATGAAGACGTTGTAGACGATATTAAAGCCTGGTTTCCTAAGCTAAAATTAGGAGGGATTATTTCTGGTGATGATTATGACTGGGAAGAAGTAGCCAAGGCGGCTAAAGACATGCTAGGTACATTAGGCTTAGCAAATAACTCTACATGGTTTTGTAAGAAACAAGCAGTGTCTTTAGAAGAGCAGAAAAATTTAAAATAAAAACCTCCACAACCTCTTTTTAATATATTATACTTGTAAGCTTATTAATTTTGCAGTATAATTAAGTAGACTGGAGATATAATGGATGAAGATATTTTAAATATGCAAGAAAAACTAATAAAGCTAGAAAATGAGGATAGAAAGGCTGACCAGCATAGACGTATGGCATGGGTATCCATGATATCGCTTGTAGGGGTTATGCTATTTTTATTCACGCCTATATTACCTATTGAACGCGTAACTGCACTAGATAATTTAGTTACTATGTTTTTTATAAGCCAAGCAGGCGTTATAGCTAGTTTTTTTGGTTCTTCGGCGTATATGATGGTAAACAAAACATAAGCTTTATTAAATATTATTTTAGACGCTTACGTATATCGTAAATTAAATTTTAATTAGTTGCGTTAGGGACTTAACTCTGTTACTATATAAGTTGTAGCGTATAGCTATAAATTTGTTTTAGACTAGTAGATACCCGCAATTAATTTGTTATTATAGAGGCTATAAATGGCTAAAAAAGACTACGGAGATTGTGTAGGAAAGTGCACAGTGTGTACTATTAACCTATGGACGAGTACTGATAACAAACCCTCTATTTGGCCTTGTAATATAGAAAATTGCCCATATGAAGACCCTAAAAAACAAAATAGACATTTAGGTGCTTTAAATAGGTCACAAACGGGTTCAGGTCTAGGTCAAATCGACTTTTAAGGAGTTGACATGGATTCAGGATATATATCTAACCAACATATGAAAGACTTATTAGCTATTAAAGATGGGGAGATAGCTTATCTTAAAAATAGTGTAGCTGATAAAGAAATAGAACTTTTAAAATTACAGCTAGAGGTCAACTTATTACACAGCAACCAAGTTGCTAAAAAACTAGTGTAATTAGCACATATAAAAACTAATATAGGAAAAAATATGGCTGAATCAAAAAACGCCAATTATACTAAAGAAGTAACAGAAAAGCTTTTAGATTTATATAGTGACTTAGGTACAGAAAATTTAGATAAAATTGCAGAAATTATAGAAAAACCTATAAAAAGTGTAAGGTCTAAACTAGTAAGACTAGGTGTGTATGTACCTTTATGTAAACAAGATTCTAAAGCTAGTAGCCCTTCTAAGAAGCAGTTATTGAGAAATCTAGAAGCAGAAGGTTTTAATGCTGATGGTTTTGAGGGTGCGACTAAAGACGCTCTTAGTAGACTACTTAAAACTATACAAAGCTAAAAATTATGGCAGAGTTTATAACCTAAACTCTGCCATAATTTTACTTTGCAGTTGCATATTGCTTATTTATTTTATAATATAGTATATATAATAAATGGAGAAGCGCATGACTGCCTTTAATATCATTAAATCTCTTTCTAAACGCGGCAACGCTGTGATAGGTTCAGGATGTTATGCAGCAGCAATTTCAGCCAACGATAACAACAAAGTTATAAAAATAGGCAATTCAATTACTGATCCCTGGCTAGACTATTATAGGCTTATTATCTTGCCTAATCAGAAAAACCCTTGCGTACCTAAAGTATACTCTTTTTATATTGACTATGAAAATGAGTATTATGTATGTATTATGGAGCGTTTAGAAGATAGCACAAACACAGCAGCCGCAGATTTATGTAAAGAATATGTGTGTGGCTGGCATACACAAAAAGAGTTTATACAACTGGCTACAGAAGTAAAAGCTATCGCAGCTAAAGTAGATGAATTACTCTTTATTTTAAACAAGATTAAAGAGCATACTGATATTTTTGAGAATGATTATAGCACAGATATAGGTGGTACAAGAAAACTCGATATGCATGAAGGCAACTTTATGTTTAGAAATGGTCTAATTGTTGTTACCGACCCTTGGTGCGAGAACGATATGGCTGATATAACAGACGTGTCTGACTGGCTAAGCGGCCGAGGCATATATACTTACAGGTAAAAATGAAACAAATTTATATAGTTAAAGGTTACATAGGAGACATAAAGATATCACAGGCATCTTTTCCTCTAATTAATGTGAATACCCATCTAGGCATTACTACTGCTGTAGTAGATGCTAGTAGTTTATTAGGTGACGAGTATAAAACAGTAACTGTAGATTTACACGCATATAACATATTAGATTAGGTATTATGATGAAACTATATGTACTGTTAGGCGTTAGTTTAATAACGCTAGGTAGTGTTAGCGCTGGTTACTTTTGGTATTCGCAAGATAAGATTGCGTCACTAGAAGAAGTAAATGTAGAACTAAAGCTAACAAATGAGCTGAATAAAGATACTATCGAAACTTTGCAAGAAAACTATAAAGAACTTAAAACTGTACACACTACGTTAGAAAATGCTTTTAAAACAGCTTCTAACCAAAATAAACTATTAGAAGAAAAAATAAATAAGCATGACCTTAATTTATTAGCAAATAAAAAACCAACTTTAGTTGAAAAGAGAATCAACAAAGCTACTAATAACGTATTTCTTTGTTTTGAGTATTTAAGCGGTGCTGTGCTGTCGGAAGAAGAAAAAAATGAGCTTAAAAAAAGTCCCTCTGATTGTCCTAACTTTACTTACGATTAGCGGTTGTGGCGAACAAAGCAAGCCCTATGCTACTGTTAGGATTGATAAACCTGTATTAATAGTACCTACCCCGCCAGAATTATCCATGAGGCCGGTTACTTGGAAAGTAATAGCGGGGGCAGATAACTATATAGCTTTAGATACTGTTAGTTACGAAAACTTAGCGTTAAACATGCAAGATATTAGGGCGTATATACTTAACCAACAAAGTATTATCAAAGCTTATAAAGATTACTACGAATAAAAAAAGAGAGAACTAATGACTAGAATTGAGTGGCTTAAGAGAAAACATACAGACCTAGATAATCGTATTAACATTTTAGAGCAAGAACGTTATATTACTAGAGATTTTGACCATAAAACTTTAGTTATTGACTTAAAAAAACAAAAACTAGCAATTAAAACAGAGATTCTTAGTTTAGAGATACAAACAGTATGCAATTAACTGTAGATAATTTAACAAGAATATATAACCTACTACAAGAGTACCCTACTACCGTCAATGTACAAGTGCAAAATGACGGTAAGTTACAAAATGTTATTTTTATAGATGAAAATACTATAATAGCTATAGAAACCTTAAAGAGAGTATAAATTATGATATCAGGACTAGTTATAGTACTATCAGTAGGACTAGTAGTTTACTGGCTAACTAAAAGTATTACCTTTAAAATACAGCCAGAAAAGTATACTTACAGAGACTGCGTAGATTGTTATGGAAATAAAATAACTGTAGTGGTAGACCATACAGATTCTTAACTTTATGTACAGTAAATTAGCTAGAGGTTATTAATGACTAAAAAACGGTTCTCTATAACTGCTAGTATATATGATAAAAGAGGCAGGTTGTTGAGTAAGGGTAAAAACTCCTATACAAAAACACACCCTGTCCAAAAGTATTATGCTGCCGAAGCTGGTTTACCACAAAAGCAGTTTTTGCACGCAGAAATACACGCTATTATTAAGTGCAAATTTATAAAAAAAGCACACAAAATTGTAGTACATAGGTATACTCAATCTAATGATCCTGCTACAGCAAAACCATGCAAAATATGTATGAAAGCTATAAAAGATGCCGGTATAAGATATATTGAACACACATAGGAAATAATAATAATGATTATAGCTTTTAGCGGTTACAAAAGCAGTGGTAAATCTACCGCAGCAAATGCTTTGGTAGAGACTGGTTTTGTAGATGTAAAAATGGCTGACCCCCTTAAAAAAATGTTACAACAGCTTTTTAGATACGCCGGTTGTGAAGATGCTTATGTACATAGGTGTTTAGAGGGCGACTTAAAAGAACAACCAGAAAAAAAAGTACTACTAGGTGCTACACCTAGGCACGCAATGCAGCAGTTAGGTACCGAATGGCGAAACTCTATTAATGAGCATCTTTGGTCTAACTTATGGAGAAAAAAAGTATCTGAGTTATTAGGAAATGGTTTCTCAGTAGTATGTAGCGACATTAGATTTCCGCACGAAATTGAGCTACTAAGAACTTTTGGTACAGATGCTTACTTAATACATATAGACCGTGGAATAATTTCCCAAAATAGTCATGCTAGTGAACAAGATATTTCCTCATTTGCTGACTTTACTATATCTAATACTGGCTCTGTCGAAGAACTAATTGACGCAGTATACGGTATTTATCTAGAAATAGCTGTTAATACTTAAACTACCGGAATAGAGTAAAAATGATAATAAGTGTAGATACAATAGTAAGTTACTTAAGTAGAGTATGTACTGCTACATCCGTACTACTTAACGTTTTATTAGGAGGCTACTCTAACCAAACCTTTTCCGCAAGAAACTGGGATTTAAAAAGAAGAGGCAAGCCTAACCTAGTTAAGATAATTGACCTTTTTTTACTTTCAGATACGCACTGTATGGATTCTTGGACATACTGGGCTATTCGTAAACACACAGAATAATAATTAGGATAAAAATGACTTTAAATACTTTTACTTCTTCTAAAACTGCTACAATGAAACATTTTTATAAGTTTGCTATAAACAACTCAATAAAAAAAGATAGCTTATGGGATTGGGTCGAGGCTTTTGAAACTTGGAAAAAGACAAAAGCACTGACATAGGCTAAAAAATAGCTAGTTGCCTAGCTTAAAAAGTAAAAAGCGCCTGGCCAGGCGCTTTTTTTGTTGATATCTTAAGATAAGATAAGATAAGAAAAGGACAGAATAAATGACACTTACTAGAATAATTGGCGATATCCATGGGATGATAAATGATTACAAAGGCTATTCTATCAATAGTTTTGTAGGACCTATTATACAATTAGGAGACTTTGGCGTCGGTTTTGGCCAAAGTGATTACTGGCATGAAAGTATTGATACCTATAATACTTTACACACTGCGCGATTTATTAGAGGAAACCACGATAACCCCTCGCAGTGTAAGAAAATGAAAAGTTGGATTCCTGATGGAACTGTAGATAGTGATGTAATGTTTATTGGAGGGGCCTGGAGTATTGATAACCCGGTTGCACCACCTGGCTGGTATCGTCGTACTGCAGAGGTAGACTGGTGGTATGACGAAGAGTGCAGCGATGAGCAGTTTGAAAAGTTTTATAACACTTATGTAACAGTAAAACCTCGTGTAATGATTACTCATGATTGCCCTCATACTATTGCTGGAGAGATGTTTTGGAACTCTGGGTTTTTGCAGGGACCAAGATACTCTACAAGAACAGGCAACTTCTTACAGAGGTTGTTTGCGGCTCATCAACCTGATGAATGGTACTTTGGGCATTGGCATAAGACTATGCAGTATAAAAGCGGTCGTACTATGTTTCAGTGTGTTGGCGAGCTTGACTATGTAGATGTAGAACTTTAAATTGGAGAATTTTTATGGCTATTTTTAAAACTTATGAAGATGCTCTAGCCATTGATGAGTTTAAATCTAATTTTGAATACTGGGACGAGTGGACTGGTAGTAGGTTTGTTAGAGTAGAAAACCCAAAGCCTTCTAAAAATACTAAGCCAGGGTCTATTTGCCGTAGTAACCCAGTAACAGGAGGTTGGGAGCCTATTAATGATAGTAACTTTTACTGGTAACGTAGAAACAGCTAAGACGGTAATTACCAAAAATTTTGCTTGGTGTGATATAAAACACATGTCTAGCTGGTCTAATGAAGAGATTACTGACTTCTACGATGCTAATCCTGATATTACTATTGAGCAGTATTCTAGAAACTTATGTATTTCAGAACTAGAACTAAAAAATATACTACTAAAGTAAGGTAAATAATGGCTATTATATATATTAAACAAACGTCGTGTAAAAAAACAAAAAGCAAATCTGCTTCTATATTAGCCGCTGAAAAAGCTTTAGCACAGACACTACTAAGGGTAGGTTATAAAGGCGGTAGCAAAACGGCTAACCGTAGCTATAAGCACGATTTAGGGGTAGTACACAGCAACGTTACTTCTAATAAAGTACCTAGCAACGGTGCTAAAAAAGAGGTTAATACTTATACGGGTAATGAAATTATGGGTATTGTTACGACTCATAAATCTAATTTAATGCCTGTACGTAGAGATAATAAGCAGAGCGCAGTAGACGCAGCTTCTATGAGGAGATAAGCTATGGCAAGAGACATTTGGGTAATTTCAGACACCCATCTACACCACGAAAATATATTGAAGTTTAGAGATAGTAGTACGGGCGCTTTTGTACGCGGTGATCTATTCTCAAATGTAGATGAGATGGATGATTATATACTAGATAAGTGGAATTCTGTTGTAAAGCCGGGTGACATCGTTTATCACTTAGGCGATGTTTTTATCGGTGATAAAGAAAAATTCAAAAAGACGTGGCCTAAATTTAATGGAAGCAAGAGACTTATTGTCGGAAACCACGACGATATTAAATTTTTATCATCTGGCGGGTTTTTCCAAAAAGTTCAAATGTGGAGAATGTTCCCAGAGTTTGGTTTAATGTTTAGTCATGTTCCTCTACACGAAAGCAATTTACTTCGTTTAGTAAATAAAGCAGGAAAGTACCCAGAAGACTGCATTAAATTGTTAAATATTCACGGGCATATTCACCAAAATCCAAGCCCAGAGGGGCCTTATCAAAATATGTCAGTAGAGGCTGTTGGTTATACCCCTGTTAATATTGAAGAGCTAAGAGTATTATGACAAAAAATAAAAGTCCACAAGCTAAGCTGTTTAAGCTATGGAAAAAGTACCTAAAAGATAGTAGACTGACTAAAGGAGAACAAACTAAACGTGCTCGTGAATTTAGCAGAAAAGGTATGAAGCCATGAATATTAATCATCGCCCTATTTTTGATACAAAGCTAGTAGAAAAGCATTATTCTGAAAAAGACGGGGTACCTGTATCATATGTATGCACCAGCGCTCCTAACCTAAGTGCCACGTATGCGGCAGATATATTTTATCGTGAAACACCACATCCTGAATTTGGAAATCGTTACTTTGGTTTGTACTATAATATGCGCGATACACGAGCTACGCAAAAGCCACAGATAATGATTACGAATTGTGATACTATAGAAAGTCTAGAGTTTGGGATGCTTGAAGGGGCTAACGGCTGGGAGTATAGTCAGCATAGGCACGATTACCACGTAGTTGGGGATAGTGCTATTGACGGTGGTCGCTCGTATATCAAACGGGCGGGCAACTTACAAACACCTATAAAGTATATGTATATAAAAAACGGTAAATTCGTAGAGGAAAATAAATGAAAGTAAAGATCAGTAACTATCGAAGTAGAGCGGTTAGCAACATTCACACTACTTATATGAATTGGAAGTATGGTCGCTTTGAGTGGGAAGACAACACTAATTGGTTTGAAAATGCTCTAGAGAAATTTGAAGATGCTTTACAGTGGTTTTACAACAAAACAATCAATATAATTCTTGACAAGCGTACGGGTCAAAAGATCAATGTCCGTATTGATAACTACGATACTTGGAGTATGGATCATACCCTTTCTCATATTGTTCTTCCTATGCTCGTGCAGTTACAGAAAACAAAACAGGGTTCCCCTTGGACTGATGACGAAGATGTTCCCGAGGAACTGCGTAGTACTAGTGCCCCTCCTCTGGAGAACGAGTATGATACAGACGACTTTCACCCCAAACGTTGGGACTGGGTTCTTGACGAAATGATCTGGGCGTTCGAACAAAAGATGCGAGACGATTGGGAAAGTGATTACTACAAATACGATCACGTAGAGCCAAACAAAGAATCTAAAGATTTTTCAGAATCACTGGGACTAAAACTAGTGTGTGAAGATCCCAAAGGGCGCAAAGCACACCAAGAACGAATGAGCAACGGCTTCCGTTTGTTCGGAAAATATTATGAGGCATTGTGGGACTGACTTATCTTCTTACTTGATAGATTAGTAATTTTGTGTTATTATAATATATAGGTAAATTTATAGGATTAACATTAACGACCTTACCCCGCAAGAAATAGGTAAATTTATATGATTAACATTAATGACCTTACCACGCAAGAAATAGGTAATTACATAAGTCAGTTAGAGGCAGAAAATGAAAGACTCCGAAAAGGTCTTGAATTATACGAAAAAGAACGTAACCGTTTTAAACATACTTACCCAGAAATTTCGGGTGCGTATTTTTTAACAGGCGGTCATGGCCTAAAAGATAATAACATGCTACCACAATTTGTAGAAATTTGTCCTGCTTATGGGTGCTCGTGGACGCAGATATATGAAAAAACTAGTAGAACTATAGGATAATCTTAATGAGTACTTTTACTAAAAAAGATGAAGATTTGATTAATAATATTAAGGTTGGAGATACATTCTACTGTGTAGAAAAGTATAATAATACTCTCTCTCGTAAAAAATTATATAAAGTAATTGAGGGACAAACGTGGTTTAAATATAACAAACCTAACTACTCGTTTCACCTAAATCAATTTACTGTTTTAGGCGTTCTTACTAAATCGTTAGAAGGTGTATGGGCAGATGACCAGATATATGAGCTAGATACTCAAATATTTGTTAGAGTAGAAACTCCCTCTAAAAATTATACAACTACTATGTGTGCAAACGATATTAATTGTATTGGTTGTTTTATTGATAAAAATAAAGCAATAGAGCATATTAAAATGCTAGGAATAATGAGTTTTGATGATTGGTTAAAATAAAGAGAAAACTATTTTTCTAGAGCTGAAAGACTCTACGAAGATTTTACAGAAGTAAAAGACCTAGCTAAGCTGCGTAAATGGTTAAAAGCAGCATACGACGCAGGTAAAGATTCTAATAAGCAAGGACTTTAATATGGCTTATACAGCTTTTTTATGTTATTTGGATGATGATGACGATGTACCTGAAATAAAATTTACATGCCCAGATAGCTACCTATATAGAAAAATTATACCTATCTCCTTTAGTGTCTTACATAGTTGGTCAGATAAGGACGTAGAATTGTACAAATGAATAATTTTATGTTTAAGCTATCAGGTATAGAATGGGGCCAAAATAAAGATAAATACTTATACTATTTTTATTGGTTTGACTTGATTACCAAAAAAGAAAATAGATTTATTGGTTATGAATACGTATACTTCGACAAACCGCACGTGTCCTTTGGATTTTGGTGGTTTTGCATAACTTGGTCAACTCCTTACACAAAGGTAAAAAAATGAAAAAATATATCGTAGAGTTTTTTGTAAATAGTCAAAAAGTAAAACAACTAGTAACAGAATCAGAAAGTGTAGCAAATATGCTTGCTAATTATTGGTCAGATGATATTATGTATAGTAACATTAAAGTATTTGAACTACAGGATTAATATTTATGTACTAAATCCTTTAATCCTAACTAAAGGATAGCCTGTATACTTAGCACAGCTACTTTAACACATGATACGTAGAAAATGTCTGAGTACTTTAATAATTAGCTTGCTGAGTTCTCTAAAATATGCTATGTTATACTAACAAAGGAGAGAAATATGCTTATAGTTTTTGACATTGACGGAACATTAGCAAATATTGAACATCGTCTCGATTATGTTCGCAGCAAGCCTAAGAACTGGAAGGCGTTTGACGCTGGTATTCCAAATGATGTTGTAAACCCGAATGTAGCGGAAGTCTTTGATGCTATGATTATGGCTGGTCACAACGTTATCCTTGCTAGTGGCCGTAGTGAGCGTAGTCGTATTGCAACTCAAGATTGGCTTCGTAAAAACGGTTTTAGCATGTATCAAAAACTCTACATGCGCAAAGAAGATGACTTCCGTAGTGATGATATTGTGAAGCAGGAAATCCTTGACGAAATCATCGATGACTACGGTCGTAAGCCTGATATGGTCTTTGACGACCGTCCACGAGTTGTTCGTATGTGGCGTGATAACGGTATCTTTGTTTTCAACGTATACCAAAGTGACAAAGATTTTTAATGCCTATTTTGGCTTTTATTTACTAGAGGAGTAGCTTTATGGATTGGAGAACTATTATGGCTTTAGCAGTTCTTGCACTACCGCTTACTTATTGCGAAGTCAGAACACAAGACTTTGGACACAAGGAAAAACTTGCTTGTATTGAAAAACAAGGTAGCTGGCAAGTAACTAAACGCGGAAAAACCTGCGTATTTCACTATGAGTAACCCTATTTGTGAAGTAATGGTAGGTCTTCCTGCAACAGGTAAGTCTACTCTTGTAAATCTTACTCGTAACATGTATGACAGTTTAGATACGAATGTATTTGTTTATAGTACTGATGAATTTATTGAGAAGGCAGCTGCTCATTTTGACATGACTTACGACGAAGCGTTTGAGGCTAACATCCAAGGTGCTACTAATTCAATGAATACTTTGCTTGACGTTGCTGTTAAAAAACGACACGATATAATCTGGGACCAAACTAATCTCAGCATTAGTAAGCGTCGTAAAATTATTAACCGTATGCAAAAAGCTGGTTATATAGTAAAATGTACATGTATTGAACCACCAGAAGAAGAGGCTTTGCACACTTGGAAACAACGTTTGCTTGGGCGAGTCGGTAAGACTATTCCAAAGCAAATTATTACTAATATGCGTAACACGTACGTGTTACCTACTGTAGAAGAAGGATTTAGTGTGATTAGTTTCTACAATATTTATGGAGATTTGACAGGTGTTGATTATGGGGACGTTATTTGAAACCTTATATCCATGCTAAAAACTCAGTCAAAAGATACGGAGGTATAATTGAAGATTATATGCCGATTCACAACTGGTTTGACTCAACAAAAGCTGCTTATGCCAACTTCGGGCATAGAGCCGTACTTCATCACGCATTTGGAATATTCATCTGTGAGCAAGTGTTTGGTGCAACAATTCCCAATTCTGAAGGAAAACAAATTTCTGTCAGAGATATTGCCGAGGACCACGTCAAAGAGGATTGTGGAGGAATAATCCCCACTATAGAAGACTGGATGAAATCAATTGAACCACAACCTTGGATGCTAGGAAAAGGTCAAAAAGCATTCGCTAAACACATGCAAATAGAGGCTGATTAATGGATTTTACTGCGCTAAAAGAAAATTTTGAAAAAATGAAGGAACAGATAGATAGTGCTCGTACAGAAATGCGAGAAAAATCTCCTATGTTTATAGAAGAAGCCTGTAAACAATTCTTTGAAGAATGTCCTGAGGTTGAGGCCGTTGTTTGGAACCAGTTTACTCCATATTTTAACGATGGAGAAAGCTGTGAGTTCCAAGTACATGATAAGTTTTTTATCCTAACAGAAGATGAAGATTACGACATGTTCGAGGGCAGTGTTGTTTACTCTGAAGACGACCTTGTTTGCGCGTACCAAGCGCTAAGCCAAGCTCAAGAATATACAAACGATTCCGTTGCTTGGATTGAAAATTACAAAAAGGATTATAAGGAAAAGTACGGCTATGAGTGTTATACGTTTCGTGGACGTATGGAGCCAAAACCCCACCCGTCTAACCCTGCCGAAGCACAGGAGAAAATTGACGAAATAAATCAATTTTTTCAAAAATACGGACAAGAGTTCGCCAATCGAATTGAAAAAGCTTTCTATAGCTTGAATCTACACCTAAATATGATTGATATTGATACTATGCAAGCCCTTTATGGCGATCATGTACGTATTACTATTACTAGAACAGGTACTGATGTTGAAGATTATCCCCATGCTTAAGCATAGTATTTGATAGCCGCATAAAAATAGTATAATTAGCAAAAGGAGTTTTTGCAATGACAAAAAAATTCGACACACTTGTGTTCATTGGTAGGATGCAGCCGTTTCATAATGGGCACAAAGCAGTGATTGATAAGGCACTAGAAACCGCACATGAAGTAGTAGTTGTTCTAGGTTCTTGTTTTCAACCACGAAGCACAAAAAACCCATTTACATTTGAAGAACGCAAAGCAATGATTGATGCCGTCTATGGCGATCAATTCAACTATACTGGTTCCCAAGGACGTATTAAAACACCACGTGTTAAAGTGGTTCCTATGATGGATTACCCCTACGATGACAATGCATGGGTTTCTGCTGTTCAAAATGTGGTTAATGGAGCAATCACATCTAGTGGTTGGGCAGATTATCCTAAAAAAGTTGGACTCATTGGGCATGCCAAGGATAGCAGTTCATATTATCTGAAAATCTTCCCACAATGGCGCAATCATGTGGAAGTAGAGAATATTGATGATATTAATGCAACAGATATTCGCAACGCGCTATTTGATCGTGAATATACTCCAAATAAAACTTTTGATCTGATGCCAACAAAATCTGCTGAAATTCTAAAAGATTTCATTCTTGGTAGTGCCAAGATTGGCGGTGTTTGGGATAATTTGGTTGTTGAATACAATGAAATTCAAGAATACCGCGAAAAATCACAAATGAAAGGATTTAATTTCCCTTCTGTGTTTGTCACAACAGACGCTGTTATTACACAAAGTGGTTATATTCTGCTTATCAAGCGTGGTGGTTTCCCATTCAAAGATTGTTGGGCATTGCCTGGCGGTTATCTTGATAAAGGTCAATTCGTTGTTGATAATATGATCAAAGAATTGCGTGAAGAAACTTGTGTTAAAATTCCAGCAAAAGTTCTTAAAGGATCAATCAAAAGTCAAGAAATCTTTGATCACCCTAATCGTGATCCACGTGGTCGTGTTATCACGCACGGTTTCCATATTGATCTTGGATACCCTGACGAAAAATTACCAAAGGTAAAAGGTGCCGATGATGCGATTGACGCACGTTGGTTTCTTCTTAGTGAAGTGACTAGCGAAATGATGGCGTTTGATCATTTTTCGATAATTACTCATTTTATTAGAATTTAATTGAGGATATCGAAAAACTTGAACAACTACGCTGGATACAAAACGGCATTAAAGTCGGTGTAGTAGAAGTTGAGTTTGACGGTATTGAAATTAACACGCCGGAGGATTTAGAAAAATGGGAAAAAGAAAACGTCCGTTAACTGAAGCTGAAATAAGAGAAGCAAATAAAAAACACGATGCACAATTTGGCAAGCAAAAACTTAACTCTTGGCGAGGCAAAACTAACAAAGTTTACGAAACAGCAGAACGTGACACATTAGGAACGGGATGGAGCAATAGATCGCAATATCAAGACAATTGGGCAAGTAAATCTGATGCTGCAAAAAATGCTGTATTACGTAATCAAGTTAAAATAAAGCAAACAAAAAATGGCAAATAAAGAATATGAATACGTGGTAGGTAAAACTCATGTTAAAGTAAAAGGTGTTGGTGCTTGGTCAAAAGAACAAGTTGGTTTTGTGATAGACGATTATACAACACAAGTACAACCAAGTCATATTGCTAAAAAAATTCGGCACTCAGTTTCCGCGTAAAGCGGGATACAAAGTCCTCATAGTGAGGCAAAATATCATTAACTAGAAGGAGTTTCTATAATGAAAAATATACTACAAATCTTAACCGCAATCGTTCGAACAGATTCTTACAAAATGTCACAATGGTTGCAGTACCCTAAAGACACTGCGTACATTAGTTCGTATATTGAGGCACGAGGCGGAGAACCAGAAAGTGTGTTCTTTGGTCTACAAGCGTTTATCAAAGACTACATGACTACCCCAATTACCCAGTCAGATATTGATTTCGCTGAAAAAGTAATTCTTGCGCATGGCGAACCTTTTAATCGTGAAGGTTGGGAAATTATTGTAAATGAATATAATGGTATGCTTCCTGTTGAAATCGAAGCAATTCCAGAAGGAACTGTTTTGCCAACTCGAAATGTTCAAGTTCAAATTGTAAATACTGATCCACGTCTATACTGGTTGACTTCATACTTGGAGACAGCAATGTTGCGTGGTGTATGGTACCCTTCAACTGTTGCTACTATGTCACGTAAGATGAAACGTATCATCGCAGAAGCTCTACATAAAACTAGCGACATTCCTGTAGAAGAGCAACTACCGTTTAAACTACATAATTTTGGTTCTAGAGGTGCTAGCTCAACAGAAACCGCCATGTTGGGCGGCATGGCACATCTAGTAAACTTTAGTGGCACTGATACATTTGAAGGGGTTGTGGGCACTATGCAATACTACAATTCAGACGTATGCGGGTTTTCTATCCCTGCAAGTGAGCACTCTACAATCACCTCTTGGGGCAGTGCTAATGAGTTAGAAGCGTTTAAGAATATGATCGAACAGTTTGCGGGTGTAGGAAAAATCTATGCTTGTGTTAGTGATAGCTACGACATTTATGCCGCAGTGGGCGATAAATGGCCGTCATTAAAAGAACAAATCATCGCTAAAGGAGGTACTCTAGTAGTCCGTCCTGATAGTGGCGATCCCCTCACTATGCCTATTGATATTATAAAAATTCTTATGGACAAGCTGGGGTATAGTATTAATAGTAAAGGTTATAAAGTACTACCGCCATATATCAGAGTAATTCAAGGCGATGGTATATACTATGATACCCTACCTATTATTATTGAAAATATGCTTGCAGAAAAACTAAGTCTTGATAACCTAGCATTTGGTATGGGAGGTGGTTTAATGCAAAGTGTAAGCCGTGATACTCTAAACTACGCTATGAAATCCTCAGCACGTTGTGATGTTGATGGTATTTGGCACGATGTGTTTAAAGACCCGATCACTGACCGGGGTAAAACATCCAAAAAAGGTCGTCTAGGGTTGATGCGTCAATGTGGGGTTGGTTCTTGTGGGTACCAAACTGTGCCTAAGCATATTGCAGATGAAAAGGGTAATATTCTACGTCCAGTATTCCGCAATGGTCAATTGCTTATTAATGACGATTTTGACACTATTCGTGAACGTGCAGCACTAAAAGAGGAAGAATATGTTCCTCAAACAGTAGAGCGTTACTAATCAATAAGAGGGGCAGGGAAACTTGCCCCTTTAACCGATATAGGAGAATATTATGAAAAAAGATGAATTTGGCGACCGCATGAAATTTTTTGAACGTGTATACACGGACAGATCTATTTCTATTGATGTCCCTCTCTGTGTTCGCATTGATGGTAAAGGATTTAGTAAATTTACAAAAGGATTTGCTAAACCATTTGATCAAGCATTAACTCGTTCAATGGTAGACACGACAAAGCAACTCCTCAAAGAAACAAATGCAGATATTGGTTACACGCAATCTGATGAAATTACTATGCTTTGGTTCAAGCGTAGCGAAAAGCAAAATGAGCATATTTTCGGTGGTAAAGTATCAAAAATCAACTCTATTCTTGCTTCTATGGCGGCAGCAAATTTCAACTATTTCATTGCACAATACGCACCTAGCATTTATGCCGGTAAAGGACTTGCATATTTTGATTGTCGGTCCTGGGCTGTTCCAAATGATATTGAAGCATCTAATGTTCTCCTATGGCGCATTCAAGATGCCAGAAAGAATAGTATTTCCTCACTTTATCGTTGGACACTAGGTCATAGCAGTATGCATGGTTTGAGTGGCGAACAGATGGTTGAAAAACTCAAAAAAGATGCAAATGTTGATTGGATAAACCTTCCTGAAACATATCGTTACGGGTCTATCGTAAAGCGTGAACAGGATATGATTAAACTTGATGAAGAAACTCTTTTTAAAATTCCAGTAGACAAACGACCAGAAAACAATATGGTGACCCGAAATGTGTTTGTAGAAGATCGTGCGGATGCTTTTATGAATAGCAGTCTTATAAATCGCATAAAATACGTTAAAGGAGAAAATAAATAAATGTCAGCTATGTATGATTACAAAATTAAAGCGAGTGTGTTGATTGGTACGCAAGGCATCGACCTTTATCTCGGAGATAATGAAATTCCCGCACAAACAATATTACTACCAGACGCAGTTACGGAATTTTTAGAAGCGTATACAATAGATGATGTTCTTGTTGACCCTTATGCTATTAAAAAAATTAGAGAACAACTAAATATCTGCGTTAGTATGCTAGATGAGGTGCTAGAAAAGGAGAAGAAAGGTAATGAGCGAAAAAACAACTCTACCCTAAAAAATATCTATGCTGATACCAGCTCAAAAGAGTTTGTTGAATGGATGGCAAATGCGTGGCGACTAAATGACGAACGCAATAAAAGACTTTTTATGCAGGAAGAGGTAGTGTCTAATAGTACTTTAGCGTTTACAACTACTGAGTAATAGCGTATTATATATATAACAAACAATTATTAATGCGGTAGAGACAAATGAGTGTTGTACAGCATCTTCAAAGCAGGTATCTTGATACACATCTTCATTCTGCTTGGGTAGACGAGGACGAAGGTGTTGCAACATTTCCTCTGTGGAACCTCTCTGGCCAAATGGTTGGTTATCAACAGTATAGACCAGCAGCTAGCAAGAAGAAAGATAATCACCCAAAGATGAGCCGATACTTTACTTACCGCAAGAACAAAGTAATTGGTGTGTGGGGCATAGAATCTTGGAAGCTGTCTAATACTCTATTTGTAACAGAGGGGACTTTCGATGCTTGTAGAATTACTAGTCTTGGGTATAGTGCTGTCGCTACCCTTTCTAATGATGTTGATGATAGCCTTAAGCGTTGGCTATGGACGGTTAGGAAGTATCGTCGTGTCATTACTGTATGCGATAATGATGACGCTAGCCGCCGTCTTGCTAAATATGGTCATCTTTCACACGTAGTAGAAAGTGGAGACCTTGGCGATGCTACAGATGAATACGTGACTAAACTCGTAAAGGAATATGCATGATGTGGGAAGTAAGAGCACAACTGAATAAACCAAACAAAGAGAATCCTTCTGGTGAACTGGAGTGGAGTGGGGTACTTGTAGATACTCAGGAAGAAGCGGAAGTGTGGTGGAAAACAAGGACTAGCTTCAACACTAAAGGTGCTGTACATACTATGTACGATCCTACCGGAAAAATAGTTCGAACAAAGTTCACTTAAGGGTTGACATTCGTTCTGAGTGGATTATATTAATTCTATAAGGTAAGGAACAAAAACATGTACTACAACTTTCCTAAAATCCGTCATATCTCTGACGTCCTTCCGCATATCGAAGGTCGTGAAGAGTTCATCGTAGCAGAACGTGAAGGTTACTCTGTAATTAATTATGTCGTATCAATGGCTGATACTTTTAATATGACTGGAGTTGATGATCTAGGCGGTGCTATTCGACGTGAGTGCAGAGGCTTGATCTTTGATGCTGAGGGCAACTTGATGAGCCGCCCGTTTCACAAGTTCTTCAATGTGAACGAGCGTGACGAAACACAAAGCCACGCAGTTGATATGTCTCAGCCTCACGTGATCATGGAGAAGATGGATGGTTCTATGATCCGCCCTATCTTAGTTGATGGTTACTTGCGGCTTGCCACTAAGATGGGCGTTACTCATGTTGCTATGCAAGCTGAAGAATGGTTAGCTGCACAAGACCCTGCACTCAAAGCATGGTTGCGCAAGTGTGTAGAAGAGGGTGTAACTCCTATCTTTGAGTGGATCAGTCCTTTCAACCAAATTGTGCTTGCTTACGAAGAAGCAGACTTGGTATACTTGGGCACACGCGACAACGCTACTGGCACATATGTAATGGATAAGAGTTGTCCTTTTCCAAGTGTTCCTCAGTACGGTTCGCTTGAACTTGGGTTGAACGACTACATTTACATTGCTCGCAAGCAAGAGTCGCGTGAAGGTGACATCATCCGCTTCAACAGTGGACATATGTTAAAGATCAAGAACGATTGGTACGTGCGTATTCACAAGACTGTGGATCGTATTGTGTTTGACCGTAACATTGTGAACTTGATCATTAACGAAGAAGTTGACGACGTGGTTCCTATGTTGCCACAGATGCAGATTGATCGGGTGCGTGGGTTTGAACTTCGTTTCTGGGACGCTTTCAAGAGCACTGAAGACGCTCTTATGCTGTTGTATCTTGCTGCAAAGAACGACTACGGCAGCGACCGCAAGCGTATTGCTCTTGAGTTTGTTCCTACACTGGAACACAAGACAGACGCACAGTTCATCTTCCGTATGCTGGATGGGCACGACCTAAGAGAGATGCTGTTCCAGCACGTCGAGAAGAACATCAACACCAATGTTAAGTGGGATGCTTGTGCAGAGTGGATGGGAGTCGAATGATTAACTGGGTTAAATCATGGTTTAAAAATACAAAATGATTGACTAACAGGTCTAATCTCTAAATTATTAAGTACTTTTAAATTAGCATAGGAAAAATCTATGAATTGTTGCTGCTATAATTGCGAAGGCACTGGTAAAGCTTATGATCCTTGTTCTGTAAACGGCATTAAATGTCCAGTTTGTAAAAGTGTTGTGGGAGATACTATGTGAGCCACGATAGAGGATGCCCATGCGGGAAAGAGCGCAACGAATACGACTCTTGTAAAGAAAAGAACTGTTATAAAAGAGACAACACAATGGAAAGAACTATGATTAAACAAGAACCCGAGCGTTATGTGTGGATCCGTGCTGACGGTGAA
>Ga0099847_1000218_pt1 | contig 19300 bp, 20 predicted proteins | sample CB_VirMetaG_2_FD_78178 | JGI IMG/M metagenome (GOLD analysis project Ga0099847, IMG submission 78178) | Freshwater to marine saline gradient viral communities from Chesapeake Bay - CB_1504_2 Viral MetaG | ecosystem: Environmental > Aquatic > Marine > Coastal | place: USA: Chesapeake Bay...
CCAGATAGATGCGGGTTATAATTCTAGGATAGGCTTGCCACAAAGAGAAAATACACAATTACAAGAAGATATGATCTCACAATTCAATAAAGAAAGCATAGCCCGCACGTCGCCAGCACAGCAGACCCCACAGTTCGGCGGTCTTGGTTCAATGAACAGCGGCGGTATGGGCTACGGTAATATGTTCCGTATGCAAAACGAACGGATGCCACAGTATGGCGGCTACGGTGGCTATGGCGGCGGTATGCGCCCACAGCCTTATCAACAGATGCCACAGCCCCAATACCAGCCCTATGCAAGCCCGTATCAACAGCAGTATCCACAGCCACAGCGTTACGGCGGCTACGGTCGTCAGCAGCAATACGGCGGATATGGTGGTGGCTACGGTGGTATGCAGAACCAATACCAACCACAACAATACGGTGGTGGCGGTTACGGTCAGCAGTATGGCGGCGGTTACGGCCAACAATCGGGTCAACAATACGGCGGTGGATACGGCCAACAATACGGCGGCGGTTACGGTAACCAGAACAATTATCAGAGTTATGGTGGCCAGAATCAGGATAAACCACCGTATCCACCGATGTATTAAAAAAGGGGAGCTTAATTGCTCCCCTTTGCTTAACGTGTTTTCCACTCTTGGATTGTTTCTTTTAGCGCTAACGCGGCTGACACAACCAACATAACACGATACAGCATCATGTTTATATCCAAGGTCCATTCGATAAATGCCAATACGGCATAAGACATAATGGCTCCGAGAACCATGTAGACAGCCCATATTACAATTCCAGTAAAGATTTCAACCTTTTTAAAATCTTCTGGAAAGAAGTTGTTTAAGTCCATCGTGCTTTTCCTTTTAACACTACAGCATCTCCAACGATGCCTGTTCCAACAAGTGCAGTAGCTTCGTCATTCATAGGTAGTCCTAATAGCAATCCTTCTTCATTAACAAGGATTTGCCAGCTTTTGTTAATGGGCGATTTGACCATTTGGACAAAGCCACCAACAAGATTTTGTGCCTCTTCAAGAGATGGCGAATTTTCTTTAAAAACATGAATCATATCTAATCTCCTTTTCTAATATGCTATCATTAGCATATAATCCCATACAGTGTCAATGGTTTTGATCAGTTGCCCCTGATGAATGTGCGACATATGAACATGTATCTAAAGGCCCGCCAGTTACGCCGAGAAGGTTAAGAGGCCCGCCCGCAGTCTTCCTATACTTGCCAATCTGTCCTGATTCAAGAAGCGCTGTGACGGTGTTCTTGAGCGTGGTTTCTCCAACACCTTTAAGCGCCGCAACAGATAATTCGATAGGTGGCAATGTCCTGATGATTTCAAAGATACCGTCGTTTCTGCCGCTTGTGGTGAGTGCAAGACCTTGGTATTCGCGCATTTGGATTAGATCAAGAACATGACGCTTACGCTCTGCAAAGCGATCAGATGTTGATAGAGATGAAATGTCTTCACTACGATCTTCTAATAGACCAGTATCAGAATTTCTGATAAACTTTCGAATTTCGCGATTAGCTGGCCCGTTTGATTTAACAACCGCACCATCAAACACGGTATTACGCGCATATGGGATGTTTAAATCTTTACAGCGCTCTCGTGCAGTTTTCTCATCCACTTGCCACACTGAGAACGCGCAGCGCACACCATCAACAATAGCTGATGTACCTCGAATAAGATTACGAGCTTGCTCTGGAGTGGTGATAGGATCGTTGTCGCGGATTTTGGCCATGTGGTGATTAACCATGACTGTAGCGCCAGTCTCAGTTGCGATCTGTGCAAGTAGGCCCATGAACGCGGCCCCTGCCGCTGGATCAGCGTTGATGTCAGCGTGAACAAACGATGCCATAGGGTCAACGATAAGAAGCACCAAGTTATCCATGTCTAATATTTGATCGTATATGCGCTCAAACTCTGCGCCCATGACATATGTATTGTCGATCTTTTGCATCATTGGAAACACACCGCCGAGGTTTGGCAATGGCAGAATGCGAAGTTCGTGGTCATAATGTCTGCGATTATTATGTGGATCTAAGCGCTCAATACGTCTGTGAATTTCGTCCTTGTCGTCTTCAGCTGATAAGATGATTGCTTTGCCAAAGTGGGATACAAGCCCACCAAACGACCGCTGCATACTTGCGCCAGACGCAACCTTCATGGCTAGATCTAGCGTCATCATACCTTTACCCGAATCGCCCGCTGCCGCAAAAACGACAGGAACGCTTAGAGGAATCGTATCGGAGATAAGAAACTTCTGTTCAGGCGCACGGCCCTGAAACATTTTTGAAATCAAAAGGCTGTCATCAAGGAGGGAAATAGCCTTTTTAATCTTTGTCTGGCTTAATTTAATAAAGCGTCCTACATCAAAGCCCTCGTCGATAGCGTCGGCTGCGTCCCACTTCTCTGGCTTGTCAGCGGGGATTTTCATCATGGTGACGGACAAGGCCCCAGCAAGACGTGCTTGGTTTTCCACAATGGCCGCGAGCTTCTTACCCGCTGCGTCATTATCAGGCCAAACCAGAACATTTTTATCTTTAAAGGGTGTGAAGTCGAACTTCTCAGTAACACGGTCTGTAAGCATCCCAGCGCCGCCTAGAGTACATGTAGCTGTTAAGCCGAACATATTGAGCGCGTCAGCACATTTCTCGCCCTCGACCCAAATAACTGTGTCGCTAGATAAAATGTTCGGGATATTATAGAGCGGACGAATCTCCGGGATACCAGCACGCTCATTGATAAACTGCCTGAATTGTTTCTTTGGCTTCCCGGCATTATCCAGAACAATTTCTCCGGTTTCTTCCCGGTCATAGTATTTCCGTACTGTGCAAAGAACTTCTCCATCACCTGATAGGTAATCGTACTCTCCATCATACGGTGTATCGTATGTAATCACACGCTTTGGGACAACTTGTTCGGGTTGTTTCACCTCAACTGGTGGCTGCTGAACTTCAGCTAGATGCGGCTTAATTGGGTTTTCTGGTGGAGCCACATAGTCCTGACCCATGTAGTCATGGAAGTGATCCGCAACGTCTTTCATTGTCCAGTTACGCCCAGCCATCAATACTTTGGTAATGCCACCGATTCCATCACCTGATTCAAAATCCTTTCCAGATAAGAACCAAGGACTATTAACGTCGATGTTAATTTTAAGGGATTGACCAGCTTCGCCCTGCAATGATCCAAGCAGAAATGTCCCGCCGTGGCGGACCCCATTGGGGTAAGTATCGAATAGGGCTTGAAGCTGTGCAGTGCGTGGAACGCTTTCGCTGATACGCTGTGCTACGTCTTTGCCGTATTTACTATTGCTACCACGAACTATTTGCATTATTATTTTCCTTGTTCAAGTGGATATGTCTGGGTCGGAGTTTGCGCTTCGGCCCAGTTTCTTTTTTATTCAGCCCAACAGACATTACTATATTCGCAAAACTTACAAAGGAAGAAATCTTTGTTCTGAGCAATGCGCGGTAGAATTTCATTTGCCTTTGTAGCTGTCAATATATTTACGGCTCTATCACTAGCTTCTTGGGCGAGCTTTTTGTCGAACGGCACAAGCTCGTAATATATTTCGCTTGTATTTTTGTTAACGACAGTGAACAGACACGGGTTTTCTGTCAAGTCCATATATGATTGGTAGAGCGCAATCTGCGTTGCATATACGGAATTTGCCTTGGCTACACCATGCCTAACAAACGATTTAAACTTACTATCGTTCGCTGACTTGCTTTCCCATAGTGCTGGATACGCCATATCAATAGGCCCATCACAAACAACGCCGTCTATGTGTCCTTTGATTTGATCATCTGCAATTGAGAATCCGAATTGCTTTCCGTTTTTGTCTTCTGTTCTGAGGTCGAACTTTGCGTCTCGTAACCACTTGGCCATGTAGTCTTCAATCTGGTGGCCAAATTGAAAAATACGCAACGTCCTCGCGCTAAAAGCTTTTTCTTCATCCTGTGGATACCCCATAAAGCGATATTGAATTTTCCGTGGGCACTCATCACCAATGCTTGATGCACCGATGTATGTACGCTTTTCACGCTTTTCTTCGCCCTTTAGGATAGCTTCGTCAACAGCTTCTTTGATGCTATCAGCGACAGAATCAGAACGGGATAGATGTAGATGGCCAAGTGCCTGTTGACTTAAAGTAAGTGTCTTCGAGTTTTCCAATGTTAATTTCTCCCGTTATTTTTTGTGCTTCTTGCAATCCAAATATCAATGTATGAACTTGTTCTTCAGACAGATCACAGAAACGTGTTTCCCACCCAAATTTACTTAATATGTGTGCCAACTCTTCTATTGGCTTTGGTGCTGTTGTCATATCTACCTCAATGTATTGTTTTTGATTCATGGCTATATAAATCCATAATTTCATCTATCTTTTCGGAGTCTATATCTTTGTTGCGAAATGCTAGGTTAAGTATTTCTGCTCCCTTTACCATTATCCCAGCAGTTCCAAATAAAACAAGTCCGTCGGCTTCTTCTATATGTTTTTCTACCACACCATGTGCGACTTGAGTTACCTCATCAACGTCGAGCGAATTGTTTACAAAACAGACCATTTCATATTCTTCTGTCCGAACGTCATCGTCTTCATCCTCAAGCGCCATAAAGAGATACATCTCAAAACGTGGCATGGCTATTCCTTTCCAGCGAATTCCCCGCCTAGAGAACTATACCCGCATTTATCCGTCCACGAGTCTGCGTGATTGATTGTAGTGATAAGACGGCAAGTTTTCAACCAATCCATCATCAGCGCCACATGAGCAGCTGTTATTTCTCCGTGAGATTCAATCGCGCCAAGTGCGATTACATTCCATCCTTTAGCAATGCGATCATGGGTAAAGTAAGCATCGCCGTAATCTTTTGCCCTATCGCCGTTAATCAACTGCTTGGCGTTGTCTAATATTTGATCTCTATTCAACGGTCTTCTCCAGTAAGAATTTTCCATTTAGACGCAATTAAGCGATCAATAGCGTCACGGTTCCAATAGTAGCTCAATACACATGCAGCTTTATACTTTGTCCACGAAAAGTCCATGAACGTAACGGTAACCTCAAAGTTACGCAGATGCGCCTTTTGCTTGTCAGTTGCCGCTTCACTGAGCCAGCGCTTTGATTTGTTGGCCGCTGATGTGTCTTCAATGCTGCGCAGGAAGTCATCTGCCGCTGCCATAGCTTGAACCTTTGTCCCAATGGCTACGATCTTCGGCTTTCCAGCTTTTGTCTTGGCAATAGCGATCCAGTGCTGGCCTTCTCTGATCTGGCCTAGCATAGCGAAGCCTTGGAAGCCTGTGGCCATAAGAGCCGAACCCAAGCCGTAGGGGTCGATCCACCTGAATGGAGACATTTTCATCAGGTCGTATTCTGTAAGTTCAAATTCTGTAAGATCTGTCTTTTCTTCACCAATAAAGGCATGGCCACATTGAAGGCATACACGCGCGTTTTTAGGAAGAATGAACCCGCAATTAGGACATTCTTTCTGTGGTGAATCTCCTTCTTGTGCCTCTGGCGCACCGTCAAGGTTTACGGTTTCATCCAATCCACCGTGGGTAATGATGCTGGTTCCGAAGTCGAGAACAAGGCAGTCTGTCTTTACAATGTCGGGATGGATGTTAGGATCAATGATGCGAAGCCCACGTCCAATCATCTGCACCATTGTGGATTTGTAAGAGCATGGGCGCGTTAAGACGATGCAGGACACAGGCTGTGCGTCAAAGCCTTCTGTTAGGACTGATACGTTAACCACAACTTGCACATCACCAAACTCAAGGTCATGCAGGATTTGCGCACGATCATCTTTTGGCGTGTCACCTGTTACGATCTCTGCGTTGATTTCGTTTGCTGTGAACTCATCAAGTAAGTCTTTGGCGTGTTTGATTGTCGAACAGAACACCACTGTTTTACGATCAGCAGCCCTGTCCAGCCATTCACGAACAACTCTTTCGTTGATCACGCGGCGGTTCATAATGGATTCGACTTGCTCCATGTCGTACTCTTTGGCAATAAGCCGAACATTTTGCAGTTCCTCACCTACACCTACGTCGATAACAAACGCCTTTGGTGGGACAAGGAATCCTTCACGGATCAAAGTTGTAAGCTCGATCTGATGCGAACAATTCGTAAAGACTGTCTTCAGACCTTTTCCATCGCCGCGATTCGGCGTGGCTGTAAACCCTACAATTTCCGCGTTCGGGTTATCTTTACGGATTGCGTTAATAACACGAACATATGTTTCAGCAGCAGCGTGGTGGCTTTCGTCGATCACAACCATGTCGAACTTTGGCCGAGCGTCTAGGTTCTTCTCGCGTGAGATTGTTTGCACCATAGAGAACACAGCATCACCGTCCCAGTTTTTTACTGTACCGTTTACAATGCTTGTGGTGATATACGGGTTAACCTTGAGGAACTTCGCTTTGTTCTGTTCAACCAACTCATCACGATGTTGCAGAACGAGAATGCGCTTACCTTTATTGTGGCGCTTGCCAATTAGGGCGGAAAGCATGATTGTCTTTCCTGCGCCAGTTGGGGCCACAACGATTGTATTCTTGTGCGTGTCCAAGGCTGTCATAGCCTCTGAAACTGCAACTTCTTGGTATGGGCGCAATATCATTACTTAATCTCCAAAATAGTAAATTCAGTTACGGGTATGTGGACCACTGGCTCAATATCCTGCCAATCATTTCTATCAACACGACCGCCAGTTTTTATGATCCAATCGCCGTCTAGCTGGGTATAACCAATGCAGTCTTCCCATTCGACTATGATAAGTGCATCAAGACCTGTATCGCGCTTGATTGATTTTGCCGTCATAACTTTTGATAATGATATAATATATGTTTCGTATTTATCTTTAGGGTTCTTACGCTTTTTAACTTCGGCAAACGCCTTAATAACATCTCCGTAAACCAGACAGTAATCCAAGCGATACTGCTTTGGCATTTTAACTGGCGTTAGATGTCCGCCAAAGTAGTTCGTAAACGTCAGGATAATGTCTTGCTCATTGCGCAAGTCCTGACTGCTTTCATAAGTCGGGCGCATTAATCACCTATTTGTTGAAAGTGTTGGGGGGTGTGCGGCCAACGGCCCCCCGTCCGTTGTCTAGCGGGCTTAGAGCGGCCCTGCCACTAGATTACCTAGCAGCCCAGCTTGGCACAGCACCAGTGTTCTGTTGCTGTGGAGCGGGCTGTTGTGCCTGACCCATTGGCTGACCAATAGGTGCAGAATAAATTGGCTGTGGCCCTGATGGGATGTAGCCAGTTACATTTGGCGTCAATGCGAATACAAGACGGTTAGAGTCTGCATACCCATTGGTGCCTTTTTTGATGCCAACCTTGGCACAGACTTCCATGCCGTTAAGCTGATCAACACCGCTGATATTACGCTGCTGTTGGGCTTGTGGTGACATATCGGCTGGATCAAGATTGTTTGCGCTTTCGATGATTGTACGCAACGTGCGCAGACCAATCTCTTTTGCTTGCGGGATGCCGCTTGCGCCTAGTTTGTCCCCATCAACAAAGATACGATCCCAGAACTTGCGCTTGTCGAATTGTCCACCAAGAACGGTAAACTCAAGCTCCATCCATTTAGCCGCAGAGCTTTGCGAGCGCTTAAACCAAGTGCCACGACCGAAGTCAGCAATTTCCATCTCGCCCGGCTTTACTGTGATAATAGCGCGGACAATAGAACCGTCTGTGATCAGGGTGCGTTCCATCTGCATTGGTTCAGATGGCATTACGTTATTTAAATTAAGCATATTAAATTACCTCTTTGCTAGAATTTTGTGTTGCAGGATCGACAAATTGAAGTGGCCGCTCAGATTGAGGTTTTCCATTACTCATCTTTGCGATTAATTTGCCGAGGTTTGGCTCTTCAAGGATATCAAGCCTACCAGAGCGATCTTTGGCTGGATAGCCCCATTCGTTCAGTGGTTGGCAAACGAATGCTCTATACGGCCCATGATCACCAGTTAGAATAGCCATTGTGATCACTTCGTCAACAATTCCGGGCAGTTCGCGCCCAGTTTTGCTACCTTCGATTTGCAGCGAATACTGCTTTCTTCCGTAGTCATCTGTTGTTTCATCTAGGATGCCAACAAAGATAACATTCTTTTCACGGATGTGCTGTAGGTGAGTGAGCCACGACATCATCTCGCGGCCATGCAGACCATATGCAGCCCTTGTATCTAGCTTCCCTGACCGCTCTGAGCGCGATTCAGGTTGTTGCTGACACCACTGGAAGCACAAGCGCCCAGCGACCGTAATTGAGTCCACAAACAGCGTGTCATATTTGGCGATGCTTCCGGCAGGGTCGCCGTGGATTTGGCACACATAGTCGAAGTGCGCTTGGCTGTATGGTTGGTCTTCTGCCAGTGAAGGGTTTGACCCGCCAAGATAGCAAGCAAAGTCACGGCATTCCTGCCATGTCCGTGGCCGAATCACATCAATGTTGTGACCTTCGATAGCTGCGTCACCAGCTTCCAAGTCCATAAACAGCGTTGAGTTGCCGTCTAGGGTACGAGCAAGCGTTGTTTTACCAACGCCGCTTTGTCCGCACACAACGATCTTATGACCTTTCTTTTCCGCAAGACGTTCGTCTGCGCTAATAATTTTCAATCCCATGTTATGCTGCCTTTAATTCTAAAGTATCAAATGAATAGTCTTTCATGTATTCACAAACGAGCGATTTAACATTTTGTCTAAACCCGCTGTGGATAGCAACGGTCGTTTTGTCTTTGTCATAATTGGCAAAGGCATAAAAACCACGCATAAAGAAATCATTGTCTAGGCTAACACCAGAGCGGTTAACCATGATCCTGCGCTCCATTACTTGGCGATACAGATCGACAAACAAGTCTGGCCATTCTTTAATGTCATTGCGCGTAAGACAAGTGTAAATTTCATACGCTGCACTGTGCGTGACTGTGTTGGTAAGAATTGCCATAGCATATGCAGCCCTAAAACCTGTCTGCTTCCAAACGTTTCCGTTTTTAGTAGATGGCTTAATATCATATTCAATTTCAGTTAGAAGCTCTCCAATCTGGCTTTGTAAGACTGGTAAGACATCATCTGGATTTGCTTTGGCAATAGGAGTAGCCGAGCGCAACAAATACTGAATTGGATAAACAATGTCTGACGCTGTTGATAGAACATCAGCGTTTGTCCGTGTTTTGTTTTGATCAAGATATTTGTAAATTTCTTTTTCGTGATAGATGCAGATTGAGTATGGCAAAGTTACGCCAGTTTCAATCTGTGCATTACCCCTATGTTGGTAATTAAGCCCCACCCATTCGCCGTCTACTTTAACCAGAACAATGCTGTCTGGATGTAATACCCAACGGTTTAGGTTCATTTCGCGGACAAGTCTGCGAAAGTTTGGTTTGTTGAAATCACGGTTTCCATCGTAATTCAATTTAATTAGTTCTTCCATTTCATCGGGTGTAATCCATGAATTGAATTGAACCATCTTTTTATCTAAGTCGTAGTCAGCGCTTTGCATCGCTGCATGTTTACTTTCAAGTCTAGTAAAAAAATTCATGTTTTTATTCCTTAATTTCAATAGAGAATTTGCCAATTTCTGTAGTGCGACATTGCTCCAACATTTCACGAACAGCTGGTGGAGCAGCAGTGTATTTACGCTCTTCCACCGCATATGTAACTTTTGCGTAGTGGTTTGCGTCATCTGGCGTCATGGAGTTGAACACGCGGAATAATGCCGCTTGATCCCATGTTACCTTCTTGGCAACGGTCATGGTCAACACGTTATCGCCATCTACGATAGATGTTGTTCCAAAGTCTTTGCCAACAGCGCGTAATCTTTCACGCGCTACTGACAGATATGTCTCTTCTAATTTGTCTTCAATTTCTTTTAATTCATCGCGTAATACTGTGATTTGCATCTTTAGTAAAACGCGTTGAGACAACAGTTCATCACCATTCATGTCTTTCTCCTCAGTTGCTAGAACTAAAGACGTATAACAAGTTGCAACTACTTGCAACTACTTTTTTTTGGTGAGGTGTATTTCTATGCCAAGACAGGCCATCATCAACTTCTTTTTTAATTTAAATTCAGGGGTTTCCACCCCTTTTGCGTCTTCAACAATTTCTTCCCAATTGCCATTTTTATCTTGAAGTTGATAACAAAAGTCTGCAACATACGCGCAAATCTTTTGGCCGTTCACAATCAGGTTGTAACGTTTTTGAAGTTCCAACTCTTTGACGATTCCGCCGCGCTCCATTGCCTTAATCAAGCCGTATCGCTCTGACTCCCACTTGGAGTCAAACTTAATTCCGTCGATGACAACTTTCTTGTTACCGTACTTCGGCCTTGACCTATGCAGTCTGGGATTATATGTTGGTGGTATGGACATTGTTGGAAGGATAACCCATATGCCAAAACCGGGCAAGTACAAATCTGTGGCTCTCAATGGCGAGGCGTATGATAAGTTAGTTTACATCTCCGATAAGGAAGACCGCGCTATGGGCCGTCAGCTTGGGCGCATGATAGATGAAACTTACGAAGTCATTATCGCCAAAGAAAACGCCAAACGTGGGTTTAGACCTACTTCTGTAGGCATTGGCGGGCTTTCATCCGCCAATGGATCATCGTCTATTATGGGCGATTAAGAAGTCCAGCGTTTCCTAGACCACCAAGTAAAGTAGCTGCCACTGAGGGATCTCTGGCGGCTCTTTGCCGTAGCTGCTCTATACCAACGTTCTGTTGCAGCTTCTCAATAACGCCTAACTGACGTGTTGGTCCTTGAGTTTGGGATGGGGCGGGGACGTTGAAGATGTCTTCAAACCCGGATTGCTCAACATTAGGAACACTTGTTCCTGTTTCTTGATATTGCATCAATGACCGAGGTACAGTCTGCTTTGTTACTCTACTTGTTTGGGAAGCTACATTGCCAATACCACGAACAATATTACCAACCTTGCTTGCCATAGCTCCAGCAGAACCAACATCAACGCCAGACTCAGCAGCGGCCTCAGTCATCATAGACATAACAGCATTACCACGTTCAGCAGCTGTCATGTTTGCAGATCCACGACGCATCTGAATATAGCGCTTAACGGTTTCAGGATTGCTTAAAACCTTTGACAGGCTTCTGTATTTACCCAGTGTCAGCATGGCATTTAGGGGGTGTGAGAATATCTTTGCCCAGATAGTACCCGCCGCAATGGAGCCCTCTTTACCAACATCTCCCAACGACTTTAGATCGTTCGCAAAACCTGACAGCGCTTCATGCTGATCTTTGCCAAGAAGGCGCTTCAGCGCTCCGGGCTTGTATGATTCAAGAACATCTGCAAGGGCTGATGCGCTTTTTGGAGACTTGAAGATGTCTTGGTCAACTGAATCAAGAATATCCTTAGTCACAACGTCGCGCATTTTTACCACGACTTGAGGCTGGTCGGCAAAGAACTCCATGATCCGCATAACTTCTGAATCAGTCCGTGCAGGGCTTGTAATGGCCCTTAGAGCGTCATCAACGGACAATGTTCCGTCTGATACCTTTTTCAACGTATCTACACTCATAGACTTATCTAGGTTCACTTGTGCGTCGAGAATGTTGCGCAGCGACTGCGTAATGTTCTCATCGCCTCCAGCTTTAGAAACACGATTAATTGTTCGTGAATCAAGACCTGTGACTTTTGATTTGCCAATTTGGTTTGAAAGGCGCTTTACTTGCTCCCAATCACCCCCAAATAGGACTTTCCCAGTCCCCTTTAGCTTGTCAATCTGGCGTTTAAAAGCAACCCCATTAAACTCTTCTGCATTATCCAACCCGCGCTTTGCTGAATCTAAAGCATCATCTAGGTAACGAGACGCTAATGCGGAACGTATTTCTTCAGGATTATCAATTGCCTTAAAAAGAGATGTCAAACGTTCTGGAGAGTCTGGGCGGATAACCTTGGTGAAGAATTGATCAGCAATAGCTCTGGGGTTTTCGCCTTTAAGGCCGTTGATTGATTTAATGATCCCAGTATCCTGCAACTTTTCAAAGCGCGTGATCCCTTCCTTGTATTTCTTAATGGCGTCCCAGCGTTGATCAGCCGCTTTCTTTAGAATAGTTTTATCTGCTGGGGTTACCCGGCCAGACAACGATATGCTATCAATGATGTTATCACCATCAAGCATAGCGTCTAGGATTTCACGAACTTTTGTAAGTTGTTTCGACGCTTCAGTTCCGACGCCGGGATTAAAAAACAAGTTGTCGTTTACGTTTTTACGCAATGACGCAAGATTTCTAAAACTAGCCCTGTCACCAAAATCACCAAGAGCGGAACGAACTATTTTTAGTTCATCTGGTAATAGCGTCAGGCCGCTTGTTTCCGCAAAATCGTCTATTGTTTTTTTAAGGACGTTTGTATCAAACAGCTTTAATCCACCGCCATCACGCATAACTTGACGGTTTCCAACGGTAACAGCTCCTTGAATACGGCCCAATATTTCATCAACAGCCCCAAAGTTATCCTTGGCTAGGGTGTTAAAGCCATCGTATGCTTTTGTGATGCTGCCAAGAGTCTGCGCGTTAAGGTCTACGCCTTCATCAGCGGATGTTTTCAGCAACTTAAAGCTATCGTCAATTGCCTTCAAATACGAATCGTGGGCTGTGTCCCGCGCAACTTTTAGCTTCGCAAGATTTGTTGGGGCAAAGAACATAACATCGTCGGTGAGTTCGCTTGCAGCATTGGGGGATAGCGTACTAAGAAATGTATTCTTTTCAGACAAGGCAATGTTCAAGTTGTTGTCAATACGGGCCTTAGTCTTCGATGCGTTTTCAGCGAATTTCTGTAAATAAGCTAGTGGCTTTGGAGCGCCAACAGACTCAAGCGATGGTACATAACCCTTGCCAAGAAGTCTGTCTGCCTGATTCAATTCAGCAGTTGCAATTTCGTCCAAAGGAGATGAAGCCCCACCACCCATAACACGGCTACCAAGCGCCTTACCTCCGCCCATGATACCACGACCAGCCAAGATGACTGCGGAACCAATAAGCTCACCACCAGCGCCTATAGCGCCCTCTATAGCTACGTCCTTGGCAATCTCTCCAAGGCTTTGCTTTTGGTATCCAAGCATGCCTTCAAATAGTTCTTCGATGGCCTGACCAGCGGCTGCACCCGCCCCTGCACCAGCAACAGCGCCAAGCCCAAGTGTGGGCGCACCAGCAGCAATAGCACCAGCTACAGAGCCGATTGTCTCTGGTAGTATCCCAGCCATGTCAGAGAAGTCACGCATAGAGAAGCCTTCGTCCTCAATGACAAGGTTCTTCCCGATTGGCTCCATACCACGGGCTTTCTGACCAGCTTCCGTTAGCGCCAAGCGACCAGAGTTATCACGGATAAAACCCTCTTCACCAACAAGACCGCTCAGAATGCCTTCGCGCTCCGCTTCAGTCTCACCAAAAGACATAAGAGAGCGAAGGGTGCCATCCCCACCTGTGGTGTAATCAAACTTTTCACGATCACGGCCAAGCCGCTCATCAACAAGTTGATCTAGGTTTTTACCTGAATTCAATCCAACAAATGACAATGAACTCATAAGGTCAGCAACTTCGGCATCAGGCTTGTCGGCCTTGATAGCTTGGAGTGCTTCATAGGCCTGATTCTCTGTAAAAGCTTTGGCCTTGATCCCTTGGAGCAAATTGTATTTGGTGATGTCATCCATATTATATTACACCTAATGCTTTCAAATCGGCCATCATTGACGAACGCTTATCTTCAGACAGTTCTGACTCTTGTAGCGCAGAACCGATATTGCGTCCAGTGTGCCTGTTCAACGTTGAAAGTGCTTGGTTGATGTCGACTTCTGTTCCTATAATAATGTCGTTAAACAAATCTTGGAATTTTTCTTTTAATATTCTTGGGTCAGACGTAATGGTTCTATCACCAACAATTTCTGTTACACGCAAACGGTCACCATCTGAAATTGTTTTGCCAGCCTCACCAAGAATTCTTGGAGCTTGTTTTGCTGCAATCTGCTTCAAGATTTTTATCATTTTGTCAGTTTCGGTTGCTTTTTCGCCAAATTGCACTCCGAATGCAGAAGCAAATGAGTTCAATTTGTCTATGGAGTAAGAAAAAGCGTTAGTGCCTTCGTTTAAAATTCCAAGATCAACAAATTGTTTTTTTGCTTTTTGGTTGTCTTGATACATGCGGGCAAGAGCTTCGTATTGCTGTTGACCATCACCGACAACCATAGGCTTGCCATTTGGGTTTTTGTTCGGCTCGTTGTAAAAAAGATCAATTTTAAATATGTCGTCAGTATTGCCGGGAAGCAATTGAACTGGCTGTGGGCTCGTCAAATACAATTCTTTGGCTTCAGGAGTCTTTATCACTTCTTTTACAATTTCACCCCACATAGAACCGGGAAGAACATCATATTTATCTGAAAAGTCTTTATTGTTTTGTAGCTTTTCAAGTTCCCAAACATTAAGGTTCTCAAGACGGCCTTTGCCTTCGCTTACGCCAGCCAAGAAACCCTTAACGTCTGTTGATTTTGGAACGACGTAATAGCCAGTGCGCTGCATTGCTTTTTCTTTAGCAGCTGTAGCTTTTTCTTTATCTGAAGATCTCATTTCCAAAGCATATTTTCCAGCTGCCGCAGAATTTGCGCGAGCTTCTGTTCGTGCCTTATCAAGTGCTGGCAGGGCCTTCTCACCAGCCTGACCAAGCGACTCAAGCATACGGCCAACATTAAAGCCCTTGCCAGCGCGATTCTGCATTGCAGCAAGACCAAACGCCATAAGCGCCTGACTTGTGTCGGCATTGCCGCTTACATCAAGCCCAGTTGCTTTTGCAAATTCAGCTTTATAATCTTCAAGTTCTTTTGGCGATGGAGCATCAGGCCCAGCGCCACGAACACCGCTGATGTATTCTTGGAATGCAGAGTCAAACAGCTCTTGAGCTGGGCTTACAGCAGCAGCAGCAGCATCTTTTGCAATCTGGGGGCGAGGGTCACTTCCACGACCACCCTGAACGTCTGACGGGATTGCTTTTGGCCCCAACGACCCAGAACCAGATTCTGTAACGCCACCGCTGAATACTTTACCAGCTTCTCTTTCCGTCGCTGGTATTATAGATCTTTTTGTCGCGGGGATTTGCGTATCAAAAGCAGGAATGCCAAGGTTTTCATCGTTGAATATGTCTGTCATGTCTTCAGGGCCAAAGCCGCTAATATCAGGGCCCCCACTTGGGCCAAACCGTCTATCGCTAAAACTTTTAAATTGATCCCCGGCGAATGAACCCATCCTGTCGGCTAAGTCTAAGGTAGACTGTCCTGCTTCAGGTGCGCCGAATGCCGACATTCCAACACCAGCCCCTGCCGTCAAAGCAGCTCCTAATCCAGACGCTGTTCCTTTCCCCAAGTCCCAAACATTCAATGCAGCAGATGATAATTCATTTCTAAGGGGTGACAAAGAGTCAGAAATACCTTGAGCGGCCCCAAGGCCACGTCTTGCAAGTTCAGCGTTTCTGATTTTTACAAGATCAATTTGTGGATCAGCCATATCAGCCCCTTAACCTGTTCTTTGTTGGTTTACGCCTTGCAACGTAGAGTATGCGCCAATGCCAGCAATAAACGGATTAACCGTATATGATGGATTTGTATTATATTGGTTTGAAACACTTGCAGACGGAGTTCCGCTCAAAGCACCGTATGCGTAGCTGTACGGCATTAGCGCTTGCTCAGTTCCGCGCATATCTTCTTGACGGCCAATGTCAATGCCTTGCTGATCGTATGTGCGCTCTGCACCACCAAGGTTATACATGAAGCTCATATCGGCAGGAGTAAGTGCGCTATACACACGTCCAATATCTGCCCCCGTAGCGGCCAAGTTCCCGTATTGTGATCCAACGTCAGCCTGTGAGCTGCCAATGGTCCCTAGAGCCTGTCCTAGCCCTCCGTAGAGGCGTCCTGCTTCAAGGCTACGGGTCTTCTCGTCTGATAGAGCTTTAGTCTGTGCTTCAGCCGACGATAGGCCCATAGAGCGATACAGATCGGCTGCTTTAAGAACACGTTCTTCTGCGCCCTCAAAGGATGTAGCTTCTTGGCCAAGAACCGCCTGACCAATGCCTGATTGTAGCTGACCAGCCGTCATTTGGCGTCCCATGCCGCTTTCATAAGCAGTCTGCTTGGCCTTTTCGCCAGCTTCTGCAATATATGACTCAAGTTGCGCACCCGTTAAGCCTCTGGTAGCACCATCCTCATACGCCTTTTGACGTGCAGTTTGTTCGGCTTGGTTGATTGTTCCAGTAACTTGGCCAGCAGAAATATCGCGAGTAGCTCCCTGCTCATACGCAGTCATACCAAGAGTATTCATAACTCTGGCAACTTCAGCTTCAAGGCCAGCGCCTGTTAGGCCACGGGCGCGAGCGTCTTCATATGCTTTAGCTTCAATCTGTGTACCTGTTGAGCCAAGCTGGCCAGTAATGCCAGAAGCCTCAAGAGCGCGTTTACGAGAAGCTTCGTCAGCCGTCATAGCGCCGCTTAATGCTTGTGTGTATCCTGATGACAACAGGTCTGATATTGTTTTGTTCTTCTCTTGGGCAATAGCACGTTGGGTTTCTGCGGCCTGAACGCCAGCGCGAGATCCACCAAATGCACCAGCGCCGACTGCTTTTGCGGCTTGGCCCTGAAGAGCAACGTTACCTTGGCGGTTAATTTGCTCCATAGCATTATCAATGACTTGCTGTTGGTATGGATTCATAAAGTCTTGAACAGCAGAATTAGGGTCAAACTTGCCAAGACCTTGGCTCGCCAGTTCAAAGGCGGTGCCTGTGCTTTCATCAAAAGCACTCTTTGCACCGAATTGGCCTTGACCTCCTGAAATCAAATCTTGCGCAGTTCCAAAGCCAGTATTGTCTACACCATATGTACCACGGCCAGACTCAAGCATGCCAAGCGCCTTATCATATGCGCCTGTGGGGGTACCGTACTGACCAGTGTTTGATTTTATTGAAGCTAAAGCAGTTTTATAGGCATTGGGGTCAGTGACGTATGATCCCAATCCACCCTTTATAGATGTATTTGCGTCCGAAAATAATGTTTTTGCTCGGCCTTGGGCATCGTATAAATCTGTGCCTTTTCCGACTTCGCCAGTGGCCTTTTTAAGCTCGGCGTCGTAAACGCTTTTTGCGTCAATAGCGCCAGTTCCACCAGTTATTGCTGTTTTAGCCGTTGGGAAGTAAAGCTCGGCATCACCAAGCGTACCCACACCAGTCGCTAACGAACTAGCTGCATCAGGTAAGTAACGAGGGGTGCCTGTCGCATCCAAGAAGTAAGGTTGAGCGCGATCAAGGAACCCCTGTTGTTTTTCAGTCGTATCAAGCATGCCAGTAACGGCTGTTTCAAGAGGGTCACGTCCCGCTTGCTCATATTCAGGAATTGTAAATAAATCAGGGTACGCTTCAGCGTCAATAAGACCTCCGCCGAATGTAACGTTACCATCAGCGTCTGTTGTTGGCGTCCCAAAGATTTGGTCTAAAAGAAGCTGTTCCCGCTCCTCAATATACTGCGGGCGGCGGGTAATATATTCTTGTGTTGTCGTTTCTGACATTACGCCATTCCCTCAAGTTTTCTTTGCATCTTGTAAGCGTTCTCGATACCAGTGCGCTCGTTACCACCACCAAGACCTTTTACCGCATCTTTTGTCAAAACAAACTCTCCAGCCATCAGCATAGCAGGAACATCGTCTCTCTTTCCAGAGCCTTCATTTGGCATTATACCACCATTCCGGCGAGGAAAATACTGTGGATATGTAGTCCCACCATTTGCCATTGGTCGCATAGTATTTACAGACACACGGCGATCACCGAAGCCAAATGGGCGTTGTGCGCGTTTAGCGCCTTCGTCAACTTCTTCTTTATCAAACAGCGACGATAGCAATTGAGCGCCAAGACCACTAATCAAAGCCTCACCAGCTTTTGTGTTTAAAAGACCGCCAAGAAAACTGCCTTCTTTCTCCAAACCGGGTGCAAGTTTAGAAGCAATTTCACCATAACCAAGGAGTTTGGGGTCCCATTGACGGGTTCCAACAGGCGCTTGGGAAACAGATGTTGGGTTCAGTGCTTGTGAGAGAACATCACCAGACCGCCCCTGCGGGCCGCCCACCTGACTGATCGGCGGACCGTTTTTGGAAGACATGTCCGCTCTAAAGTTAGCAAGGTCAGATGGTCCTTCACCACCAGAACGGTCGCCAAAACCAAAAGCTTCTCCAGCTGAATAATCTCCAGACAACATACCAATTCCACCGCCAATAGCAGCGGAAATAAGAGCTTCACGCAAGTCAGGCTTTTTGCCACGAACAACGTCAGTTACGAGCTTTGCCGTAGCAGAGCTGCCAGCGGGGCTTGTAAGGATTCTTTTACCAATATCCCAAACATCGCTCCAACTGAAAAATTCAGGAAGTCCTGTATTTGGGTTATTGCTGTTGTTCTGTGCGCCAACGGTATATCGACGCGGGTCCATACCTTGTGACATTAACGCAGAGTTGATGCCTTGCGCCAAGTCAGGGCGGTTTCTCAGAACATTTGTAGGAACAATCTTTTCGCCCGGCGTAACGTGCGCCATTTGCGTGTCCCCGTAGCGTCCCATTCTTGCCATGTCTTGCATCATCTTAAACCCCTGCGGTGTTATATATGCAATTTACCAAAGTTTTTACCATATGGCTATAGCGTAGAGCTATTTATAGCTTCAGGTGCAGTAACAAGAACATTTGTACTGCGTGATTCGCTCCCAGTCCAGCTATTGCCGCAATCCGGGCAGTTGCCGTTTGGGTACGAAGCGATCTCTTCAGGTGTGTCTACAGCGTTATTGCAATTAGCGCAATGAACAGTGTCAACGCTTGAAGATGGTCGCCATTGGCTTCCGTTGCTCATAGTAATAATTGTTTCTGTCATGGTGTACTCACTGTTACGGTTCCAACGACCCCTGTACCAGCGCTTCCGCGCACATATGGGGAATTCGGCAAAGGCACTCTTAAAGCCCCACCGTGGCTAAAAACAGACCCGTTCTCTAGCCCAGAGTCGTCTGTTTGCAACGCTGTAAAGACAGTAAATGTGTTTCTGCCTTCTCCAGCATTTTGGATTTGTTCTAGGTATATCGAGTAAGACCTTAAAACTTCAGCAAAATACTGATGACTGTATTCAGTTGGAGGTACTGGAAAGAATGGTAGGGTTAGATTTCGACTCATCTGCGCCCATCCGGTCTAATATCGACTCTAGGCGAACCAAGTCTCCAAGCCACACCAACTTCGTCGCTGGAGATTTTAAATGCAAAGGATCTACC
>Ga0099847_1000221_pt1 | contig 19211 bp, 24 predicted proteins | sample CB_VirMetaG_2_FD_78178 | JGI IMG/M metagenome (GOLD analysis project Ga0099847, IMG submission 78178) | Freshwater to marine saline gradient viral communities from Chesapeake Bay - CB_1504_2 Viral MetaG | ecosystem: Environmental > Aquatic > Marine > Coastal | place: USA: Chesapeake Bay...
AGAAGATAGATGATAGTGAACTTGTTCGCATAGAAACAAACCTAGAAATGATGTCAGGAGACATCAAAAAGATGAAGGATGCTCTTCCTAACGAACTAGACGCTATAAGCAAAAAATATCCAAACGTAGATATTGAAGCTATTTATGATATTGACGAAGAGACAGGAGAGAAGATCCTAAGAGATATTGTAACTAGCAAACCTATAAAGGAAGTAGAGGATTGGAAGAAACGATATGTAGACGCTGTAGACGGATACAGGTCTCTTATAGAAAAGTCAAAATACGATCTATCAAAGCTTGCCGCAAGTTCAGAAACAACAGAGCAATTTCTAGAAGCATCAAATAAAAAATATGGATTAATAGAAACTGCTGCTCAAGACTTGAAAGACGCAACCATTCAATTGGCTGGAGGCGTTGCTCTTATAGGTGCTTTAGCGAAAGAGGGTGTAGAAGAAGTTACAGGTGTGCAGTTTGGAGTTATTCCAGCTGAATTAGAGGTTGCCATGATACGTAAAGAAATGGAAGATGTTCGAAATGAAACATCTACATTCTATAAGACAATGCGTACATATGAAGAAGCAGCCAAGGAAGGCACTTTTGGAGAGTTTGCGCTTAGAACTGGTGCCCAACAGTTTCCGAATGTAGCTTTAGCTATGGCTACTTCTGGAGTTGGAAGTGCCTTAAGTCTTTCTGAAGCAACCGTAGCCACTCTTATTTCAACTCAGTTTGGAGTGAGTTCAGCAGGACAAAAGTATGACGAGATAACGAAGAGACAAGAATATGGTGCTATAGCTAAAAAGGCTTTAGATGAATTAAAACAATTAAAAGGTAAGATATCAGAAGACGAATATTCTGAAAAATTATTTGAATTAGAGAGAGCTTCTAAGGATTTTGAAATAAGCAGTACAGACAAAACATTAGCTGTTATAGGAACTGGGCTTGTTGAAGGTGTTGTTTCTAGATGGATTGGTACGATTCCGAATACTTTTAAAGTTTTAAAAAACATTCGAGTTCGAACAGGCGTCACTCCTGTAATTGACGACATACTTTTGTCAAACTTGAAAGCTACAAGAAAAGCTTTTGTAGAGTTTGGTAAAAGAACTGGTGGAGAGATTATAGAGGAAACAGCTATAGATGCTTTTACTCAAATTAATGATTATGCGTTTTTAGGAGATAAGATAGACTTGTCATCTCTTGATGACGTAACTGTTACAGCTATAATAACGGCTGGAGGAATGAACGTTCCTAGTACGGCGTATAGTACAATACTTACTCAAACAAACGTAAATAGATACAAGAGTAAGATTAAAGGATTAACAGAAGAAATATCCTCTCTAAAAACTATGTTGGGAAATACAGATCTTACAGACATGCAGAGAGCTGGTATTCATAACAAAATAAATTCTGTAATATCAAGTATTGCTGATGAAACAACCAATATGGAGGGTGATGCATTACTTATGGGGTCTGATAAGATAAAAGAGATGCTTACTCTTTCTGGTGTTAGAAACTCTATGATGTCTAAGGCTGGAGTAGAGGTAGATGATAGTTATGGAATTTCTAAGGAGAAGATAGATAATTATCTAAGTACTCTAAGTAAAGAGGACGCTAAAAAGTTTACTGATCAGATGTCTTATATAGATGCTTCAAGAAACAAAATACTTGAATCTATAAACTATGACGGAGCTATAGAAAGAGTATTTGGAGAGAAAGGAACTGAGTTAGCTAAAGACTTAGATCCATCATTAACACCACAACAAAGATATGTTGAGGTCTATAAGCAGGTAAGACAAGAAATAAACGATAACGCACTAAAAGAATTTAAAGATGCCATTCAAGAGCAAGAAACAAGAGTTATACCTGATGCTAAACCAGCCGAAGGTGTACAAGAAATGGAAGAAGGAGTACGGGAGCTTTCTGTCGAGGAAAAAAAGAAAGAAATAGAACAAAGAAGACAGGAAGAACTGAACCTAGTAAATAATGCAAGAGCTGATTCAGAACGAACTGGAGAACTACCAGTAGTTAATGGGGAATTAGTCAGCAAAAAAACATTAGATGATATCAATTCTAAATATGATGCTGAATTAGCTGCTTTAGATACTGAACAGACTGCTACAGAAGAAGTAGACAAGCGTGCCTACAAGCCAGAAGAGGTAAAGGAAACGACAGACGCAGCTGCGTTTGCCGCTTCACAGGCTGAGGCTATTGCACAGCGTAAGGACGATAAGCTACAGGTAGCTCCTTTGACGCAGCAGGACGCTCAGAAGATTATAGATGAAGGCGGTAAGCTATTCATGACCGAAGATGGCAAGGCAGGTGCGTACGTGACTGCTGATGGTTATATGGGTGGATTATTCAAACAACCAGGCGCAAATAGAACGCAGGCAGCGAAAGTACTCCAGGAAGCTAGAATAAAGGCAGGAGGCAAGTTCTTTGATGCATTTGGTATCAACACTGAAAGTGGTAAAGGGACAACCTTGGAGGATATTTATATCAAGAACGGCTTTAGACCTGTAGCACGTATGACGTTTAACCCTGAGTTTGCACCTAAAGGTTGGGAGAAGACAAACCTTAAGAATCGTCCAGATAACGTATTCTTTGTATATGATCCTACATATAAGGCGACTAAGGGAGAGGGACAAAGAATCGAAGATTATGATAAAGCATATGAATTAGCTAAAAATAAAGCAAATGAAACAAAAGCAGGTAACAGACTCTTCAATGAGCCACTCAAGGCAGTTAAAGAAATTGCTGATAGATATTACAAAAGAGTTTTCAAAAAAGAAAGACCAAGGTTCGAAGGCACAAGGGAATTAGACGTAGAAAGAGCTAAAAGGATTAGTGATGCCTTTGAGGCAATGAAAAACGATCCTAACAACCCAGAAGTTAAAAAGGCTTATGAAGCATTAGCTAAGGAGACTATTGAACAGTATAAGGATTTTATTGATGCTGGATATGTTGTAGAAATAAATAATGAAGAGCCATATGCTAACTCAGCAGAGATGATTGAGGATCTTAGGGTTAATAAGAGAATAAAGATATTTTCAACAGAGAGCGGATTTGGAGATAATAAAATCACAGATAAACAGAGATCTGAAAACCCACTTTTAAGATCAACTGAGTTTACTGATTCTAATGGCGTTCCAATGCTTGTAAACGATTTGTTTAGAGCTATACATGATTTCTATGGTCACGCAGAATTAGGGAATAGTTTTGGTCCAAAGGGAGAAGAGAACGCATGGAATGTCCACGCTAGAATGTTTTCTCCATTAGCGCGTAGAGCTATGACTACTGAAACAAGAGGACAAAACTCATGGGTAAATTTCTCTGGTGTGAATAAAAAAATAGAAGCGTTAAGAGACAAGGCTAGGAAATTAAGAGAGCAAGGAGCACCAGAAAGTAAAATTCAGAAAATAGTTGATAAAATTTACGAAATAGGTTCTTTCGCTGAACAAAAAATAGGATTGCTACCTGAAGAGTTTTCTAATTTAGATACTGAACAAGATACTATAGAAAGTGAGGTTGAAAAACTAAGAGAGATGTTCAAAACACCTGATCAAAGAAAGCAGGTGGATAACGCATTAAACGCTCTATCTAAAATAGCCCCTGATGTAGAAGTCATATTGCATGAGAGTGAACAGGCTTATGCAGAGGTGACCAATGAGCAGAACCGTGCTCAGAAGACCGCTGGAGAGTACAATCATCAAACAAAAACCATACATATTAACCCTGAAAAGGCAAACGTAAGAACTGTAGCACACGAGGTGTTCCACGCCATACTTCTTAATATAGTTAAGACAGATGCTGAAGCAAAGCGTCTTACAGAAGCTATGATGAAGGCGGTAGCAAAGGTTGCATCTCCAGAGCTTAAGGCATACCTAGACGAGTTTGCATCTAATTACGATCAAAATATTAGGTCTGAAGAAAAACTTGCAGAGCTTGTAGGTAAACTAGCATCCGAATATGATAGTCTTCCAAAGCCAACACAGAATGTAATTAAGAGATGGTTGGACAGGCTCGCTAAGATGTTTGGCTTGAAACCGTTTACAGATACTGAGGTTATCGATGTTCTTAATACTATTGCAGGTAAGGTAGCGAGAGGTGAAGCTATTACACAGCAAGACCTATCTCCTATATCTCAATCCGAATCAAGTACTTTTTCTCCAAGAAAACAAATAGTAGGCAGGAATGCGAACTTAAGTCAAGAAGCCAAGGATAATTACTATAGAGCTATAGAATTAACCAAGCTTGGTAAGACCCCTAAAGAGATTAGACTGCTAACTGGATGGGAGATAGGGAAGGATAAGAAGTGGCGCTATGAGATGTTTGATGGTGATGCCAAAATAAAAACACCTATTGAAGAATTAAGTATTGGTAAGACATACAAATTAAAAGACGTTCTAGATTTCCCAGAAATATATGACGCATATCCTAGTGTTGCTAATTTAGCTTTTCAACTAAACACAAGACTTAACGCTAACGGACAGTACCAAAGCGAAAACAAAAGACTTGTAATGAATCCAGACAAGCTTAAAGGAGATTCAGTAGAGACAATAAGCACAATGCTACATGAGCTGCAGCATGCTGTACAGCAAAAAGAAGGATTCGCAAGAGGGACAAGCACAGAGCAAGCGAGAGCAAAACTCAAAGAGGAATACTTAAGACAGAAGTACGAAAAGCTTAATCCATTTAGAAGGTTCAGAGAGATACTTGGGCTTCCTTTTACAAGCACAGAGACCTTAGGTAAGTCACTTGCTAACCTTGAGAGGATTGCAGATAAATCTGACTTTGACATATATGAAAGAGCTGCTGGAGAGGTTGAGGCTAGGAATGTAGAGGCAAGACGAACAATGACTGAGTCGGAAAGACTTAACACATTATTAAGTGATACTGAAAATATATCTAGAGATGATCAGTTCATCATTAGAAAACAGCAGGTGACCAATAACGAAATTATACAGAGAGCAAAAGAGGCTGGTATTAGCGACGCAGCTATACGAAAGTATCTTCAAGACGATAAAGGTCTTAGTGTAAAACAATCCGATGATGCTGTTAGACTGTACAATGAGAAATTAAGAAAAGAAGGTCTTAAAAAGGAAGGCGTAAGAGTTATAAGCGGAAAGAACGCAAAAAAACTTTATAATGCCTTAATGTATGTTAAGTCAGCCAGAGCAAATAAACCTAAATCAATGGTTATTGGTAGAGAGGATAAGGCGGGTGCTGTTGAGGGAGCTATCAAGAGAGCGTATAACACCATTGGCAAGTTAGACAAGATTATGAAGAAAATGTCTAAGCCAGAATATGAAAGGGTTATGGATGAACTTGATAAGTACCTAAGAGGTAACAAGAACGCAAACCTACCTGACAATATAAAGGCAGTAGCATTTGAGATGAGAACACACTTAGACAACCTATCAAGGAAGCTTATAGAGGTTGGAGCTGTTCCAGACGTTGAGTTTGATAATCTACCACCAAAGAAGAAGCAAGAGCTTATAGATAGAGCAGGAAGTGAAGCTGATGCTCGTGCTGAATATAAGACCGCATCTGAAAATATACTTGGTAATATTGGCGAGTACTTAAATAGATCGTATGCGGTCCACACAGACAAGAACTGGAAGGATAAGGTCAGCGAAAAAGTTGTAGAGGACGCTAAGAACTACCTTAGAAAGTCTATGGCTAAGACTGTAGAAATACAGGCAAAGAAAGAGAACAGGGACTTCGCAACAATGTTAGAACAAGAAGTAAATGCAGTTATTGATAGGTTGTTAGACCCAAATGAATCTAGGGCTTTCTTCAGCAGTGGAAGCACAGACGCTAAAAAAACAGGGATTCTAACAAGAAGGCTTGATATAGCTCCAGAGATACGTGCGCTCACAGGAGAGGAAATGTCTCCAGCAAAGAACTATATAATATCTGTACAAAAAATAGCGTCACTTGCTGCTCAACAGACATTCCTTAACAATGTGAGAGACACTGGTTTAGGTGTGTGGTTGTTTGAGAATGAGGCTGATGCTCCAAAAGGTTTTAGGACAAGGATAGCTTCAGAGACATCTAAGACAATGAACCCACTTAACGGGTTGTATACAAGTCCTGAGATTGCAAAAGCATTCAATGATACATACAAGGATCCTGAAGGTATAGCTTGGGACGTTATAAAATTTATTGATAAAACCTACATAAAAGCTATTGGTGTCGTTAAGTACAACAAAACCATCCTGTCTCCAGGTACACATTCCAAGAACATAATAGGTAACGGTTTTTTTATGTTAGCCAATGGATACCTAAACCCTAAAGACTTTTATGATGCAGGGAGGGTTGTGTGGAATGAAATAAAGAACGGTGATAACGAAACTCTTAGAGAGAAGTATATTGAATATATTGAGGCTGGAGTAATCAATTCAAGCGTTGCACTTAAGGAACTTAAAAACATTCTTACAAGCAAGGTTGAGACTGAACAGGATTTTGAGAAACTGGTCCAGGATAGACTGTATGGTAAGAATGCTTTAAAGAAAATTGCAGAAAAAGCCGAAACGGCGTATCAGATGGAGGACGACTACTTTAAAATTGTATCTTACGAGGTAAACAAGAGACAGTACTCAAAGGCTTTATTTAAGAATTCATTCGAAAACCTTACAGATAAACAACAGAAAGAAGTAAAAGATATAGCTAAAGAGATAACAAAAAATACGTTACCTAACTACGAAAGAATCGCTAAAATTAGGGACTTTTTAAAATATATGCCTATTGGATCAAACTTCTTGTCTTTCCATATGGAAGCTCTTAGGGTTAGTTATAACACTATTGAGCTCGCTCTTAAAGAGGTGAAGGACCCAAGAACAGCTGCTATAGGAGTTAGAAGGCTTGCTGGGATATCAGCAGTTATAATGTTTTCTTCAGGTCTTCTTGGTTCATTGCTTGGTTTTGGAGGCGATGACGAAGACGAAGAGGATTCAGTAAGAAAACTGCTTCCATACTACGCAGAGAACTCAAAGATAAATATCGCATCGACCTCTGGAAATGAGATTATATATCAAGATCTTAGTGCGTCATCCCCATACGGAGCTATCGAAAAAGCGTTTATAGCTTACAGCAGAGGAGAGAGCCTTGATGAAAGCATTACTGGATCTTTAAAAGAAGCACTTGGACCATTTTTTGCTGACGACATTATAATTTCTGAATTTATGAAGGCATACGATGTAACATCATCACAAGGTTTCATCTCTAGAGAGGGAGGTGAAGCTATAGCTAAATTTATATATAGCACCTCAAAGCCAGGGGCAATAACCTCATCTGAGAAAGTATTTATAGATGATAGAATGAGTATATTAGATGCTGCGTTTGGTAGAGAAATAAAACTTAAGGAGCAAGGTAAATTAAAAGAAGCGTTTGGTCAGTTCACAGGGTTTGGGTACAGAGTTGTTAAGAAGGATGCTGTAATAAAAAGAAAGTTCTACGAGATTGCGTCAGCTGGTTTTGGTGACTATGATTCTGGTAGTGCAAGAGCTGCATCAAAAGACTATAACAACAGGCTAAGAGAGTTTAAAGAAGGGAAAGTGTCTGAATCTAAAGTTGAAGAGGCTTATAGAAGATCAAATAAGATGTACAAGGAATCGATAAATGAAGCTATAGAGATTTATAAGGCAGGATTAATTCTAGATATAGATAAAGAAAATATGAAGGAGTTGATGAAGGCGACAGGATTTAACATCAATGAAATCGAAAAAATATCTATAGGTGAAGCTCCAGACATGAAAAGAAAAGAGGAAACTTCTTCTGATAGTGAATATGAAAAATTATTAAAGAAAAAAACAAAAACGCCAAAGGACATGACGTATGAAGAGCTTCTTAATAAGATGTCGAAGAAGTAGATAGAATTCTGTCTACTTCTTGTTGTAACTTTTGTATTTTTTTCTTATTGCCAGGTTGTGACTTAAGTTTTTGTATGATACTATTGAGAATCTGCACCTTCTTGTTCATCTTTAAGCTTTTGTATTATACCTTCATATTCTTTAAGATTCTTTAAGATAGAGTATGTTCCTACACTCATTGTTTTTGCATACTCTATCTCACTTATCATCTTATCTAAAACAATTGTTATTTGTTTTATTTTTTTATCTAATAGGTCTAATCTACTTGATTTTGAGTTTTTCATAATACTAGTTTTGTTATGTTGTTTATTTTGTCCTCACTAAGTTTAGGACATTTTATATGCAGAAGCTCGTGTAGTATATCTTCCTCAGTTAAATCCATATCGTGAAATAGTGTTGCTTTCTTTGTGTCGTGATCTGGAGATATACCTATAAAATATCTATCGATTTCTGGTACTTCATCATCAAAAGCTACTTGATCTCTACATATACGCTCTAACGATATGTCCCAATCCTCAAGATCTAAGTGAGTCTTCCAGTAGTTTAGTGTCTCTTTACTTGTCATCATCTAAGTATGTTTCTAGTGCAGCCAATGCCCTCCAAGCTACCTTACCTAAGTGTAGTATTCCGTCATCGTCTACAGGGTTGTGAGAGTGATCAATCAAGTGTCTCACAAGAGCATCCTCATGATCAAAGCTTTTAGACTTGTCCCAATGAAGATGCTTATCTGGATGGTGCTGATCGTTACCAGCCTTACTTACATAAGACACATACTTAATTGCATTAGGGAAATACTTCAGTACACCAGTGTAAACAGGCTGTTCCTTCCTTTTAATGTCACTACCAAAAACAATGTCACCTGAACTCGTAGTCTCAAAATAACTTTCGTTGTATCTTATATTCATATTAAAATCTTTATTAAAAATAAAACTAATACCACTAAACAAGTAGCAATAAGCATAAAAGAAAATAACGCTAAAAAAAGTATTCTAATATATTTTCTCACAATATTAAAATATATGTGTTAACCTTGCTATCTGTCCGTGTGTCGGATGATGTACATACCCCTCAACCGCTTTTGGGCTGTGTTGATAACCATTTCTATGATGCCATGAATCAGTTCCACTAGGGCTTCGTAAACTCTCTACAGTAACTCCAACAAAGTCTTTTGCATTTTTATGATGAACGTGATGCGTGTACACATATCTGTGTTTAGTCTCAGCCCAATCTTTAGATGACTCCTGAGCCATAAGTAAGGGTAGATCTTGGAACTTAGCTCCATCTCCGTGTGTAGTACCTATAAGGTTTAGACCATACTTTATATACTTCCTGTGAGATATAGACGTGTCAAACGTAACGTTACTACAGTTTCTAAACCATGTTTTTATAACATCAGCTAAGAAGAATCCATTAGTGTAATCGTGGTTTGATGGGTTGTACATAACGTGAACATCAGCCACAGACATTAATAATTCTATTACCTCTACGTATATGTTCTTAGCTTTTAAGAAGTTATCGTACCACATACCGTCAGTGTCTTGAGGAGTTCCTGATGTTGTAGTTCTCTTAGGCGTATCTATATGTAGAATATCGTTACCAATAACTAAAACAAACTTAGATATATTGAACCCACTAGCCTTAGATAGTATTCCATTAACACCATCACGAACTCTCTGTACAGCAATCTCTGAGTTGTATTCCTCTCCAGTTTCAAACGCTGTAGACAGCTTTCCTATATGAACATCGGCTGGATCTATAACTAGAAGGTGTGGGTCCTCTGTCAGAGTTCTTTTTACTTCAGTGTATATAGGAGCGTATTCCTTCATATCATCTATAAGCTCAGAACATATATCCCTAAGCTGTATCACCTCTGGTCTAATCTTTACTGAGTATTCTTTTGTCTTGTCCCAATACTCAACAACAGAAGACATGTCTATTCCTCTTGCATCGCAATGATCACTTAGACCAGAATGCCTGATTTTTTTTAGTTCCTCTTGTTTTTCAATGCTAAGGTAATATTTCGGATTACCAAAACCATCTCCGTCTTTATTATGGAAACCTAGTTGAGTAGCTTCGTGTTGTTTAAGTCTAATAAATTTAGATTTCATCTTTAAATGTTTGAGTTAAGTCTTTTAATATGTTGTTTATATCTTTTATTATATACTCAACAGAATCATACTCCCTATCCATTAAAGCTTCATAGAGATCGTTACATCTATCATGGATAGAGTCCATGGTTATGTTTATGAATTTTATTACTTGCTCATCTGTTTTCATGTAACAAATTTACTAAACTGTTTAATATCAAGTAAATAAAGTTATAAACAATTATTACATGTGGTATATTAAATCTTTTCCAAGTCTTGGGTCTATCTTACATATTGCTTTATATATATACTTAGACTTTCTTTTAACGTCATCCCTTTCCTTATTTGTTGAATCCAGTCCTAATGTTGTGTACATGTAGCTGTCTATTCTAAATAACTCGTCTACTTTTTTCTTGTCTGTCCATGTTGAAAAGTTTACAATCTTATCAACGTCATCATACTTATATTCCATTGTATATTTCTGTTTTAAATCCGTATTTGTTTAACTCTTTTAATCTATATTCTTGAATCTTTGAAGTCTTACCCGTAGGTGTTTTAATCTCCGAGAAAATAACAGGCGTATTCGGAGGTATAGCCACAATATCTGGTATTCCATTTTTATTGGTTTTAATTAATTTAATTACATAGTACCCATCAGCCTCTAACTGATCGATACGTTTCTTTTGTATTTGCTGTTCTGTCATACGTCAAATAAATCTCTCTTAAATTCTAAATGGTCATCCTTATGAGTATCCCATAAGTTATTATCTAATAGGTATTTAAGATTCATTAGTGGAATATACTCTACGCATGGAGTTTTATTTATAAAAACAGTTATCTCAAGTATACCTAAAAATTTTTTATACATCTCTTCTAAAATGATTTAATGTATAATCCTTTTTATTTATTACGGCTTTATACACCTTTTTCTCTATGCCTCCGTCAGAAAATATCCAATATATTTTATTATACTTTCTATCCTTTGTGGTCATTCTGTCTCTAGCCTGCCAATAACTTGTAGCACTGAAATCTATGTTGTAGAACACAATGTGCTCAGCGTTGCGTAAGGATATTCCTTCACGCCCAGATACTATTTGTAAGGCTATAACCTTACAGTCTGTATTGTCGAAGGTATCAAGATCAGTACATAGATCGTTTCCGAACACTTGCTTTAGAGCGTTAAGCTCAGCCTTAAACTTATAGAACACGCCAATCTTTTGACCATCAAAACGCCACTTAATAAATTCAGCCTTGCTCGTATCTAAAACAATACTTTTACCAGATTCAAACTTAACGGTACCGCTGTACATTTGGTGTAGCTTACTCATAAGCTTAACACCTGTGTCAGCGAGTATAACCTCGTCATCCTCCATTTCTATAACAAGATCTCTTTTAAGTTTGTTACATATATGGATAGTATTGACTGAAACTGTTAGTATTTCCTCCTCTATCTCGGACTCGAATCCAGCCTGCTTTTGTGTGTATGATATCATATACTTACGCATAGCGTCGTTAATACTTTGTTTTCCGTCAGAGTAATCGTTCAGATTAAAACCGTTAACTTTCTTTTGTACTTTATTAACGTGATCGTCAGAGAACCTATAGAAATTAGTATACATAGAGAATGGATTACTAGGTATACCATACACCTGATGATACATCTGACTGTAGCTTTCAGGTGTAGGTGTCCCAGATAACAAACAAACATATGGACTATTTTTCTTTATTATATTAGCAACCTGCTTCGCTCTGTTACTTGGCTTAGGGAAAGCTCCTAAACCATGCGCCTCGTCTAATATAATCATATCCCACTTTAAATTGGGTATCTTGTGTATTGACTCATAATTGATTATGAATAAACTAAATGAATTAGGGCATAGCATATCACAGTCTTTTGATATTGATGATATAGCTTTTTTCTTAGTTAAGAATAGCACATTCTCTACACCCAATTCTTCAGCAATAGATAAGCTTGTAATTGTTTTACCCGTTCTTACTTCCATAGCAAGGTATACAAACCTATGCGAGTTAAGAATACTAACTGATTCGTTAACTATTTTCTTCTGGTAATCTCTCAGTTCCATAATTAATTTCGTTTATATATTCTAAAAGATCTTGACACTTCTCGTAGTGCTCGTGCTTTTCAAATACTCTTATACAATAATTAGCAGCATCGAGTATGTCTTCAAGATCGATGTTCGGAAAATCAGACAAGTCTATAAGTAATGATACACTATTACTTGATTCAAGTATATCAAACATATCGTCATTCAATATCAGTATTCTGTATGTATTTATAGCAGCTTCTAATTCATCCATATTTTTGCCTTAAAAGTTTATATATGCAGTTTACATAATCTGTTGCGTCTGATATATTTTTAAATGTTTTTTCACTCAAAGTTTCTTTACTGTATCTCTTTCTACCATTTACTTCTTTATAGTCTAGTCCGTCAGTAGTTATACCTCTTCTCCTGACAGCTATCTTGTATGCTCCATTGCCAGTTGTTAGTAACGGTACAAGATAAACTTGAAAATCATTCTCAATACACCACTTAAAGTTCTCAAAATCCAAGACCATCGATGATTGTTTCTTCTCTTTCTTCATACTTATCAGTTTTATATAGTACCCATCTTCCTTGTGAAGACCTTCCTTCTGTCATAGTTAGTGTCTTGTCAAAGTCTCCAAAGTATATTAACCACTTATAGAAAGCTGTTCTTGATATTGTTCTCTTTCCTGATGGCGAGAAGTCTGGATTATCAGATATAAAATCTACATACAGTTCATCTTTAAATATCTTTCTATCGAGCTTAATAAGGTCAGACCTCCTTGTTCCTTCTACTAACCCTAACCACTCTATAAACTCGTGACAAGTGTCTGTAGCTAGTCTCTTTATAGCTGTGTTTGAAGACTCACACGCAACCAATCCTTCACGTAAATATAACATTAAATTATTTATCATGTAGTTATCAAATGAACACCATTCCTCCTCGGTCCACTCATCAAATAACCTCTTACCAAACTCCTCTACTGGCGTAAATTCTTTGTTATAGAAAGCCTTTAACTCAAGTTCAAACTTTCTTCTAGCAAAAGAATTACCACGACCACGTATTGTATAGTTTGTTGTAATAACTATCTTTGGAGAAAACTTAAATGGTATACGTATAGCATCCTTGTTTTTCTTCTCTATGGTTATGCCTTCTGTTACTGCTGAGAATAATCTCTCAAAATCAAAACCTTTTTTAACGTCATCAAAACATATAACCTGTGTATCATTTGTGACTGTCTGATAAGCAAAAGTCTTGTCGAAAGAAAAACCTTTCCCGTCTATAATAGCAACCTTTTTAATCATGCTAACAGCCTGTACAAAGATACCCTTTCCTGTTCCTCCTTGTGGATCGTCAGATATAACCTCATCGTTAAGTATTATTGAAGGACAAAATCTTGGGTCCTTATAACCACTCATTAGGAATCCTATTGCAGATTCTATAGACGTTATCCTGTCAGGGTTATTATTAGAAACGTTACTTACAAATGTTTTAAAATCGCAGTTAGTATCATCACATAACTCAAAGTCTCTATCTATAACCTGATCATTCCATACGTAACCATCTAAGTCTATGTAGTCAACCATAATAACCTCATCCTTACAAACCTTGAGTGCATAGTTTCTGAAGTATATAAAAGAAAACTCTTTAGTATCCTCAACAAAATGAACATCAACGGTGTCAAGCAAAGATAAAAAATCTTCTTTAAAAAACCTTGTTTTGTCAGCGAAAAAATTGTATATAGACATATCATCCATCTTCTCAAGATGCCCCAAAACAAATCCTTTAAGTTCCTCTTCGGATGTTTTTTCAATTAGGTTGTTTGTTACCTTAACAAGCATATACTTCATTGAATCATGTGGAGCAAACTTATAGAAACCATTGTGCTGAAGAAACTCTTTAAATAGGTAATGAACTATACTTATAGCTCCACGCTCTGATTTTATCCAGAATCTTTTTATGCTTGAATCCTTCTCTATATCTTTTATTACAGACGTAACAACAGCCTTGTCTATGTCTTTATTAGACTCAACAATGTCTTCTGTAGACTCTCCCTTGTTTACCTTTTGTCTAATCTTAGACATCCTAGCATCGTCCTCGTAATACTTTGTTCCATGAGCCATCACGTTCTTGTATGCAGAGTCTATAGTAGTCTTTATTTCTGACTGAGAGAATCCTGATGATGCATAGTTCATAATGACATACTCTGCCAACGATCTGTTTATACCGTACTCGTTTAGAGCAGAAGCAAGTATAAAAGCATTATTGTTTCTTTGACCTTCAACCATAGGGTACTTCTTTGTCCACCATTTAACAAGTATTTCAACAATCTTGTTGTCATCTGTTAATGGTATTGTCTGTTTGTCCACAAGCTTATTAACGGGTCTATAATCGTAGTCAGCCTTACTGTCCCACACTTCAGAGTTCATGTTTACGTATATATTAGGGTCATATGACTCATAACAAACACGGCTGATGTTCTTTGTTGAGATATCAAACTTATCTGAATTAAAGTACTCTCCAAGAGCCTCGAAGTATCTCTTGTGATTGTCTGGTTCAGCGGGTATTTTTATAATAATCTTTAAACCATTTCCGCTCGGACTTATAAATACAGACATAACGAACCTGTCATTTGATATTTTTTCTTTATCAGATAACATATCTGATTCAGTATCGTACCCATCAAAGTCAAGGCATATCAAACCACTATGATTGATTATTGCATCATCGGATCTCTTGCTAAATGTGCCAGAAAAACATATAGCAGGTAGTAGTTTCTTTATATTGTTTCGTTCTTCTTTGTTATCTGAAAGCCTTATTTTCTCTACTGTTTCCTTGCTCTTTCCGTCGCGTATTCTTGATAGGACCGTAGATACATCCCTATGAAATGGAGTGTATATATCCCTTATGTCTTTAAATATTGTTACATTCATATCATCTTGAGTATTGCGTCTGCTCTAAGTTTGAATATTTGAAACTTATCTTTATGTAATGAAACTATGGAACTAATTAATGAATTGACTTCTTCATCATCATCAAATATTGATTTTTTAAGTTCAGATATTTCATTTCTAAGACCTTCTATTATAGTATAAGGATCCTTGCTTTCTTCGCCAACGTTTAAAATAATATTATCGTACTTAACTTGATAGTCCTTGTAATGCGTTTTTACGTGAGGCAATACATTTTTTAATGAATGCACTAGTGACGAATGGTTTCTATTTACAGATCTACCAATCATTTCTAAAGACCCTAGTTTGAATTTATTATATGCTGCATCATAAAACAAAGCCCTAGAAATTACATACTCTAATTTTCTACTATTATCCCTTATGTCTATATTAAATCTATTATTAAATATTTCTATTAAATTCTCTAAACTCATCTGTGTAAAAAATTATAGGGAGGTTTTTTAGACCTCCCATGTTAAATTAAAAATCAATCTCTACTTTTGTGTCCTCAATAATACTGTTATTGAAGTATTCGTCAAGATAAGATTTGAGACTTTCTGCAGAAGAATCTGCCATGCTTGACTCGTTTTGTTTAAGAACATCTCCCATTGAAAACTCTGGGGTAGTATACTTGATGCTACCTTTCTTCTGGTCTTTAGCTGACTTAATCTCAATCCATTGATTGTCTAACAATCCTTTGTTTAAATCGTGGAAGTCGCTCCACTCCTTTACTACAGCTCCTTTGAAAGAGAAGTTAGCTATACTACCGTCCTCTAACATAACATACACAGAGCGATGGTACCTGCCCCCAGCTGATACTATGGTAGGCTTTATCTCTTTGTATAATCCCTCTGAAATAACTCCACCTTTAAACGAACGAACTGTTATTAGTTCACTACCAATATAAAACACTTCGTTAGCATATATACCGCTTTGACTAGCGTCGTGCCAACCCTTTACTGTGTGATAATGATTTAGGAAAACAAACTTTAATGGAATGTTTAGTTTTAACTTTTGCCCCTGACTCTTGTCATAGTACTCAAAAGATTTGTCTGTTGATTTCCATTCTAGGAACTTGGTTGTAGGATTTGAGCTTTTGCTCTCTGATTGTTTTGTGTGGCTGATTCTTGCCATAATTAAAAAGTATTTAAGTTACGATCATCTTGCCCTGATCGCTTGGGCTGCACAAATGTAATATTTATTTTTGAATTATAAACATTTTTTGTTAATTTATTTTTAAGTGTTCAGTGACAATGAACATCTCATATATCTAAATCTAAATTATTATCTATTAGTAATTCATTTAGTTTATATATACACTTCTCAAAGGCATCATAAACTTCTTGTGACATTTCATCTGGTGCATACTTAATTTGTGATCTTAACCATTGTTTCATATCCCATAATACACTAAACATCTTAGATGCATCATTAGCCATTTCATATTCAGTTTGATCTTCTGGCAGATTAAATTCTAATATTGCTTTCATATTGTTTTTGTTAATTTATTTCTCGTTTTACTAACTCCCAATAAATAATATCAATATTATCGACTTGATTGATTTGTTTTTGTAAGGATTTAATTATCTCATCAATAGTAAATAAAGCAAATGCTTTCGCTGTTGGATATTCTATTCTGGAGTAGTCACTTAGTTTTATAGGTTTGTGTTTCATAAATGAATTAATCAATTCATCTGCTTTTTCTTTTGGCTTCATTTTAAAAATATTTTAAGGGTTTGGTTATTGTCCTGTAATTGCACTTCAACATCTTTAGCATTATAGTTAGTATATGCCCTGCCATTATATGGCTCTGAATGTTGTATTACTTCAACTCTATTTATATTTTTGTATAGTTGTTCTTCGTCTAACATTTTTTTACGATTTGTTCTAATATGCTCAAGTAAAGCCATAGCTACTCTTGCATCTGAATCAAACATATTGGTTAAATCAGATTCATATTCAAGTAATTTTTGTAATAGTGTTTTCATTTGTTTTTTAATATTATATCCCAATAACATATTTTTGTTTCAATTCCGTTTCTAATAAAATGCCAAACACAAGGGAATTCTTTTCTTGATTGTTCTAATCTTTCTTTAAGAGTGCCTTTTGTTTCTCTGGAGTAGTATAACCAACATTCCCAAAAATGTCCCTGCTCAATTGGAACAAATGTAATTGCTATTTGATAACCAAAGAATACAAAAGACCAAACTGGGGACCACTCAAATATATAATCTGTATCAGTCCATTTTGTTTTCCAACCTAAACCTACAAAATCAAATCCTATTTTTTTAGGTATAGGTTTTCGCCGCATTTTATAATACTCTATCCACTCACCAAAAGGCTTTTTAACAAGCTTTTCATTGTTAACAGCCCTTGTTGCTGCCTTTATAGCATCTTTTGTAGTATATTTTACCCATCTTCTAGGGAAAAAATAAGGAGTTCCAATAGCTGTTTTACCTATATAGATTTTAGGAATTGGTGGTTTAAATGGAGAAAAATAAACTTTCATCCATTCAAACTTTTTGATAAAATATTTCACATTCATAACTTTTGTATTTCTTGTTTAACTTGTTTCATTTCTATTTCTATTTATAATATTAATAAATTCATTTAAATCTTCTTTGCTTGTGAATCTAATATTATTTTCTTCAAAGATTTCAACAAACCATTTACCTTCAATAAGTTCATCATTACAATTTGTAATTAAAGAAAATCTTCTGCCAAAATCTAATACATAATAATAATAATTTTCTTCCAATCTATTTCTATAAAATGTTGCTCCTTTTTTAGTAAGCCCTAAATCAATTAAATCTTGTTCATTCATAATTTTTCTATTTCTTGTTTAACTTCATCATAGTATTTTTTTCTAATATCTGGAGTAAAGTATTTTACTTCTTCAATTAATTCATTTACACAAGTTATAGCCATCAATTTTGCTAAAATCTTGTTTTTATCGTGGGATAATTCATTACAGAATTTAAAGTATTTATTATATAATTCTTCGGCTTTTTCTTTTGGTGTCATAAATCTAATGTTTTTAAACTACAATTATGAACATTAACAATATGTTCAGCGTGTTCTTTAGAAATAGAACCACTACCTACAATATAAATTTCTTCATCTTCTGAACTTATTATTTTTTCTTTTGGTTCTATAACTCTACACCAACATTCTTTTCCTTCGTGGCATAATGAAACTTTCCAATCTACTTTTAATGCGTGTTGCATTGCTTCTTGATAATTCATAATTTATTTATTTCGTCTTTTACTTCTTCCTAATATATATTAAATAATTCAATTTCTGCAACAACATTAGCTTTTAAATTATCAGTATCATTATAATTTACAAAAGTAAATGTATATGGCGTTAATTTACTACTATTTAATATCTCATCAACAGTAAATAAAGCAAACGCTTTCGCTGTTGGATATTCTATTCTGGAGTAGTCATTTAGTTTTATAGGTTTGTGTTTCATAAATGAATTAATCAATTCATCTACTTTTTCTTTTGGCTTCATATTAAAATGCTTTATATTGACTTAAGTTTAATTCTTCATAATACTTTATATTTTTACGTATTTCTGAAATATTTCTATTTATTTCTTTTCTGTTCAATAAAAGTTCGTCTTCTCTGTGCTTTAATTTATTTAAGGCAGAGCTTATTTCCGATTGAGTGTAAGTTTCGTGTTTCATATTAAAAATATTTTAAGTGTTTGGTTATTGTCCTGTAATTGTACCTCGACATCTTTAGCATTATAATTAGTATATGCTCTGCCATTATATGGATCTGAATGTTGTATCACTTCAACTCTATTTACATTTTTGTATAGTTGTTCTTCGCCTAACATTTTTTTACGATTTGTTCTAATATAATAAAGTAAAGCCATAGCTACTCTTGTGTCTGAGTCAAACATATTGGTTAAATCAGATTCATGTTCAAGTAATTCTTGTAATGGTGTTTTCATATTTCTAATATATTTCCGTTACTACTTAACTTACCGAACTTACCATCTGTTATTACAGAACCATTACTAAATATAGTGTCATAGGTGCTGAACTTGAATGTTCCTGCGTTCACTATATCTTCACAATTATGAATATGCCCAAACAATACAAGTTTAGGTTTCACTTCGTTTATTCTGTTTAATAATGACTTATCACCACACATTTCTAATTCGCCGTTTCTATTATATGATTTATCTAATATACCCTTTGGTGGACCATGTACAATCACAATATCACTATCATCATCAATAGCAT
>Ga0099847_1000223_pt1 | contig 19155 bp, 33 predicted proteins | sample CB_VirMetaG_2_FD_78178 | JGI IMG/M metagenome (GOLD analysis project Ga0099847, IMG submission 78178) | Freshwater to marine saline gradient viral communities from Chesapeake Bay - CB_1504_2 Viral MetaG | ecosystem: Environmental > Aquatic > Marine > Coastal | place: USA: Chesapeake Bay...
ATACACCGTTGTACCTCTTGCTTCTGGATTAGATTCCGCTAACTCGACTACATCATAATAATCGTCAACCGTGAATTGATTCGCCATATCTCTGTTGTTTAGTAGTTATAAGGGTCAGAAATTTCATCTATCCGCGCGATAAATTGTGATTCTGACATAATCTCATCTAAATCCTGCCGCAATCTGTTTTCTGATTCTGCCCATACTGCACCATAAATTCTACGACCTGTTATCTCATCCGAAATCATAACCTCATAAGCGTTTTGGTTGTAGAACGGTGAGTCCTGTACGCTTATGTCGTAGTCGTTAACAAAGTCTTTTACTGTGTATGCCATATCTCTGTTGTTTAGTATTGACCCATTCCAATAGCACGTGCCTCATCTAATAGGAGAAGCATTTCGTTGTAATATCTTGACCCCATCGCAAAACCGCCTGAATTGTAATGTTCAGTTTCGACTAGTTCAATTGCCTCAGTAAGCAATTCTATAATCTCCTTGTTTTCTACACCTGCCATATCTCTGTTGTTTAAGTAATGGTAATTTCAATTTCATCGATGTACTCATCTCGACTATCATACAGAACTCTGTAATTTATTTCATAGCCATAGTGTTCCATGTCTAGAATCCAATCCATAGTGCGTTCGTAGTCGTTATCGTTAGGGCCAATGACTGACAACAGCGCACTTTGATTATAGTTGCCTAGCGTGACCTCAAGGGTGCGTACAAGGCTGTCCAAGTCATCAATAAATTCAACCATATCTCTGTTGTTTATAGATAATTAATTTCTGCGTCAGGTTCCTCTTTTGCCAAGTCTTCGATAACCTCGATAAATGACTCTTCTTCGTCAAAATCCAAGTTCATGGTGATTTCAACTAACCGACGATAGTCTCCCTCTTCAGCATCTACATAACCGTAGTCATCAATGTAAATATCTAAATCGCCTTCGCCTGAGTCACGCGAATCAAGGTAATCATGTACCTCATCAAACTCTAATCCTTTGATTTCAATAAGCATATTTCTCTTGTTTGTTATGCGTAAATCTGTATGTTCCAGTCAAAGCCAAACTCGCTTATCATTTCCCAGTCCGAAATGTACCCGTTGCTTTGCCAGCTGTTCAAAACATATTGAATATTACCTTCCGCGCTTCTCTTGCCGTCTGTCTCGACTAGAATAAACCCTTGGCTTTCTTCGTTACCCATGTCCAACGCAATCAATCCGTAAGACTCGATGTCATCAATAATTCCGTTATAAATTCTATTATCCATAATTCTATCTTAATCTCTGAATGTAAAAATAAACCTCGTCACCATCATCAAAATCAAATGTGACACCCCAAATTCCTAAGCTTTCAATTTCGTCGGCAATGTCATCAGCTTCTCTATCGGTAATGTCGTACACCGCAATCCAAGGATTAATCATTTGTCTTGACGGTTTCGCTCGAACCCGAAACTCAGCTTCAATGATTTCTGCTAAGTTTATAATGTCGCTCTCGTAAACTTTAAGTCTTGGCATGCTTTCTATTAATCTAAATCTGTTTCGTTCATAATGACTACCGTTCCGTAAAGAGGAGTGCTGATACCTGTAACTAATGAAGCAGCTGGATTCTTTTCCAAGTTGAGTATCCGTCCCTCTTCATTAACCAATGCAATCTCACCTCCTCCAATATGGATAAGTTCAATGTATCCGTCCACCAATTGCTGTAGGTGTCCTAGCTGGTCGTTTTGCAACTCGACTTCGTAGTCGTTTCCTTTTGGCGGTATCACTTGTACTATTGTTGGCATATTCTAGCGTGTTATTATTTCTACTAAAGTAAGCTTAATTGTACAAACGTGCAAATTTATTCTTGAGATAGTGCTTATAGTACGCTACCTTCATTTGGTCCAATTCAACCGCCACAACCTCTTCTTCTACCTCAGCAGCATCTTCTACCGCTTTCACCTCTCCGTTCCATTCCGTGATGGTGCCACCAAAAACCTCCAAAGGAATCCCGGCTTGTGTAGTGTAGGTTCCGTTTTGCAATTCTGTCGGTTCACCTTTATCATCCAAAAGAAACACGTCAACACCCGGTTCAAATGAGTCTGACTCCGTAGCAATGACAAGTCCCCCCTGAAGTCTTGTTTCTTGATAAAAGTTTCGCTTTCGTAAGGCTTGGAATATTCGACTAAGCATGGACTTCGGTTTGTTCATTTCAGCAATCTTGTCTGCAAAGTAACCTTCAACGGAAAAACCACGCACGTTTTGGTCTTTGACTTGTGACCACATTTCCTCGTTGTCAACCTTAACGCGAACCATCCACGTGCCTTCAGGAACAGACAACCCGTAAAGCGAAGCTTTATCTTTCTCCGGGTCTTCCACAATCCAAGACTCAACTACGCTTACTCCCTCTACCTTAGTTTCGTGTTCAAAGGTGTGTTGGTTGGTTCGGTTCTGTTTTAGAAAAAGTTCGCTTGCTTGTTTGACAGTGTCCTTGCTGAAGTAAACATCATACTCCTCTGCGCTTTGCTCGTCATAGCGAGGTATCAGTTTGTCCGGAATTAAAGCAGGTCCAATTAATGTGCGCTGCTCCTCATCAATGGCTGCTAAAGTCATCATAGAGCGATTCTCCTTTGGACCACCTTGCTTGCTAAAGAAAACCCAATTGGACTCAATGGCCGGGTACTCAACTAAACTAATAGCTTCTACGCCATGTAGCTCGCTGCCTTCTTCAATGACTAATTCAATAAGTCTTCGTCCGTTCATAGTATTTAATATAATAGTGTTCACAAGGTAGTCTGCGCATTGATTCTTGCTTGCAGTAATTGCTGTCCTTCTAGCTGACTTTGAACCACATAGGCTTGTCCTGCATTTAAACTTGGTCCCCCCGTGAAGTTTTGGTTTGCATTGCCTTCAGGAATTAACGCTTGCTGCACAGTGCTTGGTGGTCGTGAACCAATGTCACCGGGTACGTTCACATCCGCAGTTGCCATTATGGATTTAATTTGCGCAAACCCTGCTGTCAACGCTCCAAACATACTAGCGATATAACCAGCCAAAGTAAATGGTGCTGCCGGGCCAGTTGCTGCTGCTGCCTCCGTTGCACCAGCCAAAGCGGAAGCAAATGCTCGTCCTTGATTAATAAGAATTTCCGTGATAGCAAACGCTCGTTGCGCTTCTTGGTTGTCTTCGCCAGCACGAATCAAATCGCCAACCGCCCGAAGCGAAGTGTCCACAAATTGCTTACGCGCCTTCAACCTTGCTTGCTCACCTTTTCTTGCTTCTTCCGTTAAAATCTCTTGATGCTTTGTTTCGGCTGCTTCAATGTCCGCGTTCATTTGCGCTTGCAGCTGTCGCTCTAATTCTTCGTTATCAGCGACTAAAGCAAAGCGTTCTTCGTAACCTTTAACGATGGCATCCTTTTCCTTTTCAAACCGCAAGTCCTCACCTTCAAGCTGGCTGTACTCCAAGAACTGTTCAATGCGGTCCGCGTTTTCAACCATGCTATTGTACTCAGCATCATCGCGCTCTTTCTTTCTTTGAGCTTCTAGCTCTTCTTGTTCAATCTGCGCACTTAGATACTCGTCGCGCATTTGAGCCAGCTCTATAAGACCTTGCTCTTCTCGCTGTCGAATTTGCTCCGGAGAAGCACCTTGCTCCTTCATTCGCTGTAACTCCAGTTGCAAGGACTGTTCAAACTGTTTCTCTCTTCGCTGTTGACCGTCAAGAAAAAGAAGTTCTTCCTTCATATTCAAGTCTTGAGTCAGCTTAATGCGGTACGCTAACTCTTTCGCTCTGCGGTCCGCACGTCTTTGTTCTGCTTGTTCCGCTTCACGCTGTTGAGCTTGCAAGTCTAACTCGGCTTGGGTCTCTGCATTGAGTTTGTTTTGCCTTTCAATTAATTCGTTTAGCTGGTCCTGATAGCTTTGTGCTTCTTGCCCAGCTTCAGCCATATTCTCCGCTACGCTTTTGGTAGCCGCAGATACACCACGCAAGCTAATCATCATGTAATCCCACCAGCCTAACTCGAACGTCTGCGACTCTTTGCGTTTTTCCGCTACCTGCTCAGCCAGCATTCGTTGCTGCACACGCAGCACCTCCAACTCGCCAGCGCGTTCCATCGCCATATTTAATCGCTCCAAGTCTTGTGCTTGGGTCAGGTCAAGTCCTGCAATCTCTCTACTGCTTTGCGCCAGCGTTGATTGCGCTGCCTCACGTTCATCTATGCTTTTTGTGGAGTCATTAACAATTTCTAAAAGCTGCTGTGTAGACACATTAAAAGCCGTTTGAGCTTGCGTTGCTTTTTCTGTTACTTCTGCCTGAAACTTCATAGCCTCTGTTGTGCCTGTGAAGAAGTCTGAAACTTTGTCCCAATTTTCAACTATCCACGTGAGACCTTGTATCAATAGAGGTAATCCAAGTGCCGCAATCGATGTTTTCAGTAAGTTGAATGAAGTGCTGGCACGTCGCACAGCTCGCGATGTTCCTTGAAACGAACGAATCGTTCTCTGTAAACCACGAGGTAGGATGCTGCTGAAAATATCAAGTAGACCCTTCCAGTCTTTCTTCTTATTACGGTCTCTTGTTTTCTTTAGACTCTCGTCTAATTCCTGAGCTTTTGTTTTTGTCGTTTCAATTGCCTCATCGATTTCCGACAATCCTTCTACGACACCCTGAGCATCAAGTTCACCCGTGATTTTTATCGGCTCCATTTTTCAGTACCATTTTAATTTTTACCCACCACTTAACACGCAAAGAGTAGTAACCGTAGAATGTGTTCCAAACCGGGTGACCACCAATTTTGTTTTCTTGAGCGATTCGAATTGCAGCCGGAATCGACCTACCTACTGTATTAATATATTTTTCCATTAGTTCCATAGCATTTGGTCATCGTTTTGGAATGCGATATTATTTCCGTCTTGCCATAAAGCGTCACCTGCGTCAAGAGGTGCAGGGATGTAATGGCTGCTTAAATCGACGTCCACAATATTTACCATCGCGCTGTATATAGTGTCTTGCCCAGCAACCCCTTGCACTTGTAGCTCTAAGGTTGCTGCGCGTGTTCCCGTCGCTACTGGATTTACGCTAATGGTCCAATCCCCAGTTGTCATTAACGTTTGTACAGTTCCAACACTCCTCGGTAGTGAACCGTCGTACTTGAACCCTAGCGCAAATTGTCCAACTGCTGTGTTTCCAAACACTCCGGTTGCTGCTGTTGCCATACCCGTTACTCTCAGGTTGATTTGGTAAGTGTGTGCTATTCTGAGGTCAATTGTGAAAGGCGATGTGCCGTCGGTAGTAAAATCGACGTATCCTGTTGAGTCGTTAACCGTCGCTTGCACAGGCACCGAGTAGTCGTTAATGGTTACACCATTTGAGGAGTAGTTTGTAAGACGATTGGTTTGATGCGTTATGATGCCTCCTCCGTCATTAATGCCTTCGTCTTCACCAATGGGTGTCCATTCATCACCATTAAATGGACGTGTTGGTCTTTTCCATCGACACGTACTTGTTGCCGCGTCCCACATCAGTCCATTCTCCTCACAGCAAACTTGAGATGGTGTAACCGCACCGTTTTCATCTTCCCAACTAGTAGTGCCATCAGCATTGGAGCCGACCCAATTCTGACCACAAGTACTTTGTGCGCCAATCACGCTTTTTATCAACCGCGCTGAGACAGGACGTTTATCGCCTACCGAAAAGTTACCTAACTCAATGACACGGTAGTAATCGTGGTCTATGAATATTTTATCGTTCCATTTTAGCTGTGCTACGTCTTCAGCATCAAGTAGCAAATTGCAGTCTAATATTTTTGCGCGTACGTCACGTAAACTTTCTACAGCTTGTTGATGATATAGCCTGTAGTTGTAATTAACTAAGTTAAAAGACCCTACCCCGTACGGACTAGACGCCACACCGAACTGAAAGTAAGGGACGAAAGGTATCCCAACTGTCGAGGATGTATGTGGTTGTTCGCTAAAGTTGCTGAACAGCGGGAATTGATTTGTAAGGATTGAACCTACGTAATACTGTGTCAGAGAATTATTTTCTACGAACTGACGCGTGCCATTATAGTATGCAATCCAAGGTGCGTATGTCTCTTGCTCATACGTGTTGTCTTCCGTTTTTGAGTAACCCACTGCTATTAAAGCATCACAAGATGAACCTTGCGAGTTGCCTGTAGGAAAGTTTGGTATGCGATGTTGTTTTAAAAGAGAAAAAGTGCTTTCATACTTTTCAGTCTCAGTTGCAAAATCATTACCATTACGAATATCGCACTCTCCATTAAAGACATCAGAAATTCCTCCAAACAAATCAACACTTGCGTATCGATACTGTCTCAGGGCTTTTTGATATTCGGTAGTTGATGAAACTACCATCCCTTGACTGCGGTCTAGCTTTTCTGTCCAGTCTTTTTTATTGCCTGTTTGAACTAAGTCGACCCAAGGTTCAACAACGATTGTTGTTGGGTCATCCGCGTATTCGACAAAAGATAAATTGAAATATTGAACGACGTTTTTAAGGAAAGCAGAAGGTCCTCCTGTTAACAGCATCTCAGGCATGTCCAGTGTTTGTGAACTTCCACCGATGTCATAAGAGTTGCACTGCCAAGTACTGCCCACTGCAATCAGGTTCAAGTCTGTAGAAGCGTTGTGAACAATGTAAGCTTGAGCCTCTTGCGCTTGCGCAGTAAAGTTAACAGCTATGTCAACTGACAGGGTGTTTTGAGTGCCTTGCGTAAAGGTCTGGTTTACTGAATAGTTTTGCCCACCTGCTGTAACTATAAACTGTAGGTTAAAGTCACCCGTTCCCGTTGTGTTAAAGTTCACGGAAAACTCAAAAAGGAAAGTTCCCTGTGCTGGAGACAGAAAAACCCCACCTGCTACTAAGTTGTCAGGGTCGTAAAAATCACCACCGCTTTCCACGGTAAACCCTATGGGTGTCGCTACATTCGTTGGGCAAGCTAGGTTTGTGGTTCGACCCACACTAAAGCCATAGAGCGCACGATAGATGTTACCCTCTTGCTCTGTTCCAACCGCCATGTAAAGGTTGCTGAACTTATCGGAATCAAAGAAGTTGCTGCTAACTGCGTAGCCAGCGTAGTTAATGATTTTCTCAAACAGATATTTAACCTGAACCGCTGGCTTTAGATTCACCGGGTCCACTCCTGCATTTGATTGAGCAATGCTTCCAACAGTCGATTGATTGAAATGCATCCTCCAACCTTGGTTAAACCTGTCCCCGTTATCAATCAACGGGTAAACAATTACACCTGCTCCAGCACCGTTCGTTATGTCATTTGTTACATCCCAGCTATCGATAATGTTTTGAGCAGTTGATTCGTGGTCGAGCAGAACGCCTAACACATCACGCCACGTGATTTCTTTAATTGAAAAGAAGACGTCACCTACTTGACCAAGAATTAAGCATCTATATGTTTTCTTTTCTTCGTCAAAACTTAAAAGCTGTAAAGCACCATCCATAATAGACGTGCCGTTGTCACGAATCTGAACGTATGTTTTTTTATCCGTTTTCCAATCCGCAGAAAAGGTGTTCAAATTGTAAAAAGCACGAAAGAAATGATTGTTGGTTTCAGTATAAGGTAAATCAAAGGTTAAGGTGTGTGGTGACTTACGAATAAGAATGTTATTCAAATCTTGCACCACAACTTTTAACTCCAGCCGTGTTCCCGTAGTGTCTAGCTCCGTATCAAAGACGGTAGGTGCGCTTTGTTTTGCCGCAAATAACTGAATCATAGTGAGTTGTTGTTTTTACCAAACTCAATTGCAACCGAATACTGTGACAGTTCTTGGTTCTCTGCAATTTTATATGTCACCGCTCTATCTGTTATAACCACCGGAAGCCATCCGAATTCCTGAATGTAAACCTTTGGACTTTGTAAAAGTGCCTCCATTAATGGTTTCATTTCCGCACCTCGAAAGCCTGTGTTTAAAGTCATCTGCTGCACTCCTTTCACATCATACTGCTGCCTTCCACCTTGCCAAGGATAATAGTTCAACCCACCAGACCCGGCTGTATAAGCAGTGCTGCCGCTGGAATCGTACTCCCTTGTTTGTACGCTTGTGGTCGTTTTACTACTCTTATCAAACGTCAGATAATCCCAACCACCTATGCCATTTAAAAACGCTAATCGGTAGCTGGTGTATCGGCTACAGTCGATTCTCTTAAACGTATATGTTTGAGTTCTTTGTGTTGTGAATGTGAGGTTAGAAAAACCAGCTATCTCGTAACTGTCCCAACCAGCATTAGCTGCATCTCCCGGAGATGCTGATGGGTTTAATGTTTGGTTCTTTAAGTTAAAGGGACCACAGAAAAAATATGTGATGTCGCTGTTTCCTGAGCCAGCCACGCCATTAGTTAAACCGCTGGTGCTTAACACATTACCAGCAACGTCTTTGTATTGCACACGCCAAACAACAACTTGCGTGTTCACGGTGTTGTCCAAATTATTCGTGAATGCAAATATACCTTGGTCACTATCTGTTACGTAGTGAACGTCGGAAACCGACAGGACCTTTCTGAATTGGTCGTTTGGTATGTATGTGTTTAAAGGAGTCGCTGTGCTTGGCAAAGACACAGGGTAAATACCTCCCTTCCAATAATAAAGGTAGCTGCTGTCCGGAAATGTCACAGTATATGAGCTGGAACTTACTGAGGTAGCGTAGCGGTAACCTAGACGAATCAACTTGTTGCCCGTAAGGTTAATTGAGTTTGCGCCAACCGTTATTTGATGAATAGCCTGTCCCGATGAGTCGACCTCGTCATACATCACGTAGTCGTTTAAAATTTTCGCAATCTCAAACACACCACAGTTTTCAGAGTTTAGACCTGCAAAAACCTCAACCAAAGGACCGAGTCCTTCATAAACTTGTAAAATGTAACTAAACCTCGGCTGCGCAATTATTGCGGCATCGGTTTCCTCAACTACAAACGTCGCGTAATCCGAGGTTCCAATAAATGGTTTAGATGCAAGTGATACCGCAGTTGGCTGTTGGTGTACTGTGAATGCCATTATAAAGAGATTGTGATAATAATTTCGTCCTTAAAAGTTTGGTCTAATTCTGCTTCTAGGTCTTTAGTCCAAGCTAACTCCATGCGTGATTTCCATTTGGTAAAAATCATATCCATTGACTCAGAAGCAAACGGAGTCGGTTCTATACCATATAAATATATATTCCTCGAAATCACTTGCACCCTTTGTTTTCTTGGGACAAATCTACCCTTGGCATCTCGAAAACCCGGTAGCCTTTTTTGAATAACCCATCGGTCAATTCCACCGCGCAGACCACCCGGCCTACCTGTGTTTGTTCCAAATCGAAATGGTGATTCCGGTGCTTTGTCTTTCTGTCCTCGTAAGAAACCACCAACTCCGTACTCCACGTATTGCCAGTACTCTGCACCTTGAAATGTAAAACCTAACGTAAGAGAGTTGTCTCGATTAACTGCGTACTCGTAGCTTACGCTTTTACGTAAATTACCACTTGCGTTTTTGTTCTCTTTATCTAATGCGTGTTTCGCGGCACGAACTAAAGCTTTGCCCATTAAGTTGTAGGTCCGCGTTAGGTTATAACAGGTCCACGTCTTTTTTCCGTTGCTATATGAGAACCGAATCAATCCCACCGTTAGGCAATCAGAGCGTCACATAGGTTGCTGGGCAAAGGCACGCGAATACTTATGTTAGCACTCCAACCAAAGAGCAGGTTATCAAACCGAAATTGAAAAGGCTGACACATAATAGGAAAGTCCACCGTGTAGTTTGGGTTTGATATAGGAGTTGATTGGCTCATTGCTAGGTGAAGCTCGGCAAGCACGTCTTGGATAATAAGAAGGTTTTCGCTCAACACGTTGTTTATCACTTCCTGTTGTTCTTCAAATACTATGTCGGCAATCACAAGCTCAAAGTCTAAGGTTGTAAACTGCTTGTCTACTTGTGCGTTGGAAACCTGTGCGTACATCAGCGGATAACCATTGCTGGGTATTTTATTGATGTCAACCTCGTCGAAGTTGTTCTCGTAAAAGGTTTGCACTTGCAGATGCGCATTTGCAATGTTTTTAAATATGGTGCTAACGTCCTGAACTGTTCCCATTGAGTTTTATTTTTTGGCTCATCGCCACGTCCTTTTCGTAAGCTAAGAAAGTTAATGCTTCCCGAACGCTTAGGTCAGTGACGGTTTCTATATTTAATATATTTCCGGAAGCAAGTTGATAGATTATTTGGTACCATCCCCATTTTTGAGCGATTGGATTCGTTCCTTCTCCGCTAAATATTGTGGCAAACTCTGCGCTGATTCCTTCGCGATAACTGAAAAAAAAACCATGAGCGAAACAGCCACCCCAAACGGAGCCTGAAGCATTGCCTCTGTTTTACTCTGCGTCGGTTTGTAAGGCTCTACCTCATACCAATTAGAAACCTTACGTGTGATTGGTCGATACAGCACGCTCATAATCTTGTGCATGTTTTCGTCTGCGCTCTCACAGTATATCTCCAAGTCAGCAAACTCACCCACGCTTAAATTCTCCATGTCGGGTACCAAGCCGTACTCCACTTCATCCATGACAAACGTCCGTTGCACTTCGCTTGTTTGTGGAGGAGTGCGCAACCAAGTCAGTACCTTTTCAATTCGCAAGATGTCCTTGCTTGTGATTTTAACAAGCTGGTCTTCCGAAGCGTTGGTCAGTATCCGAATCGTTGCCATCACTTTGTGAATGTCTTGCTTGTGCTTTTTGTCCAACGCAGTGATGTCCCGGTACTGTTTGATTGTTATTTCGTTGTAATTGCTGGGGAAATAAAGAGTGAATTTCATCGAATGTAATATTTACCGGTTTTCTTAATAAGCTTATTTAAACAAACATAACGTACTGCATCCACTCCGTGATTCCAGAGGTCGACTGGGATATTAAGTATCTTCCCGTTACGGTCCGTCTGCCACTTGTAGTTTCTGAACTCTTTGTGCAGGTTGGTGCTTGCCTCTGTGATGTAAAGCTTGTAACGACGCATGGCATCAATACCTATGCGTATCGAGTCCGGACCTTTCTTCGCTCCTTTAATATTGAACCCCATGCGGTGAATCTCCTCGATTGATTTTGGCTCGCTGCTATCAGCAATTATCTCCATGCGACGGTCCACACCTAAGTCACGTAGTTTTTTTGCCACGTCCGGGTTGGTCAGGTTTGTCTCGTACAGCAGTTCGTCCATATAAATATCATCGCCTTGTAAATAGACACCGACAATTACCGTTGGGTCGTTTGAGAAACCCCAGTCAAGTCCGTACGCCACTAGCTTTGCGTTCTCAGGAACCTTTGGAGTTGTTGCCGTGTGAAACACCACCTCCTTGCTTACACCGCGCTCACCAAGTCCGTAGACAGTCCAGTAGTATTCGTCAGTTTCTCTCAGCCTTTCAATCTCCTCGACTAATTCCTTGGGCAAGAACGGGTTATCGAGGTAGGTGCTTTTAAAGAACTCGCTGTCATCACGTGGTATGACTTTGTCGTACAGCCAGTGGTACTCGTCGCTGGGATTGAAGTCTACAATAACTCTCCACGTCGTTCTTAAGATTAGTTGCTGCCAAGAACCCCAGTCTAACTCGTTGGCTTCGTTGCAGAAAAGGACGTCGCGCTTCCGGCCTCTCACTTTCTGGCTCATGTCAACGGAAATGAACTCAATGGTGTTACCAAACAGAGTGTATAGGTTTTCCGATTTGTTGTGGTCGTTAGCGTTGTATAAACCTTCGGTTTCCAATATCTCCATGAAGTCACGCAACACGGACGCACGAAGAGCTGGAAAGGTCTTGCGGCAGATGGTGATGACCATTCCTGCATTTGGATTGGAATGGCAAAGCTCAATCAGACACAAGCAGACAGACCATGTCTTTCCGCTACGCGTGCCACCTTGATGGATTTGAATCTTAGCTTTGGAACCTTTGCAGTCGTAGTACGTCTTTGCTAACTTCATTCATCCAGCAAGTGTGACTCCGTCTGGTCGGTGTGGTCCAGCACTTCGTCAAACCAAGACAAAGGTTTCTTTTCTCTAATAATCACTTCTTGTGACTCAGTGTAACCACGCTTTTTACCTTTGGTCTTTAGGTAGAAAATGGTCGCACTTGGGTTGCCTTGCTTGATTAACTTGTACAGATTGCTTTCCGCAAAGTCTACCGACGCTTCTGCAATGCCTTGCACTTCCTTCGCGTACTCATCATCGCTCTTTTTCCAATCGTAGTGTGTCCAACGACTAATACCTACTTGCTTACAAGCCACCGACACCACACCTAGAGAACGCTCTAAAGCTTCGAGCATTGATTTCTTCTTGTCGTTCATTCTTTTTTATGTGTTAGGTATGTAAGCTTTTCCGTTGACCTTTATTTTTAGGTTGAGGTCCAAATTGTGCATACGGTTGATGACTACTTCACAATATTTTGGGTCTAACTCCATCGCATAACAGGAGCGTCCTAGCTGCTCACATGCCACCATAGTCGTTCCGCTACCAACAAAAGGGTCCAACACAATCTCTCCTTTTTCAGTGCTGTTTTTAATAAGGTAAGCCATTAACTCCACGGGTTTCATTGTTGGGTGTTCCCGGCTTGACCTTGGCTTATCAAATTCAAGTACGGTGGTTTGCTTGCGGTCTGTGAACCAACGGTGCGACGCTCCTTCTTTCCATCCATACAGACACGGTTCGTGCTTCCATTGGTAATCTTGCCTGCCCATAACCAGTGTGTTCTTAACCCATATCAAGCACTGACGTATTTGTATGTTGGCTGCTTTCAATGCTAGTCGAAAGTTGATGCCTTCGGTGTCTGCGTGCCAAACGTAAAAGGCACTACCGGGTTTGATGCATTCCATCGCACGTGAAAAAGCATCGAGCAGGAAAAGATAGAAATCGTTATCGGCCATGTGGTCGTTTTCAATCTTCAGCTTTTGCTCCGTACCTCCTTCGTAGTTCACATTGTATGGTGGGTCTGTTACCACCGCGTCACACATCTCTAGTGAGGTTAATTTGACGTAGTCATCGTACTTGGTTGCATCTCCGCAAAGCAATCTGTGACTTCCAATTTCAATTAAGTCCCCAACCTTTAGGAATGACTCAGACGGTAGCTCCACTTCAAAGTCATCGTCTGATGCTTCCGTTTCTAGTTCGTTTGCAAAGTCAATATCAACACCCCAATCTGTAAGGTCTTCTGCGTCGTAGAGGTTTGCAAGCATCTCCATATCCCACGCACCGAACCCAGCGTTGTCTTTAATGACAAACTCCTTCTGTTTTTCTTCGTCCCAATCAACAATTACAATTGGGACTTCTTTTAGTCCTGCTTCCTTACAGGCTCGGTACCGCATGTTACCACCAAGTATGACGTAGTCTGTGTTTACAACGATTGGCCGCGTTGACAACATCTCCGGAAACTCCTGCACGCTTTTTACAAGGAGCGCAAACTTGTCATCTTTAATGAACCGAGGATTATTCGGGTTTTGTTTCAGTTGTTGAATCTTCACAACTTGCGAGGTAGGCTGCTTCAAGGTCTGCTAGTTTTTGGTTTACACATGAGCCACAGCGACTAAGCTTGTGACGTATTTTAAAGATATCCTCATACAGTTTTAACGCTGCTTTTTGATTTTCTAAAGTAAGGCTGCCTGATTTATAAGATGGGCGCAGCGTGTCTTCCCATTCCTTTTTATGCGTCTCGTTCATTAACGTCAGAAAGGGAAAGCGTCTATTTAAAGCTACCTTTCTTTTTTCACAACCACAATCACCCACCACTGTCTCCACCAACTTCGCCACTCCTGTCGCTTTTGCCACTGACTCCACGACGTCCCCCAGTCCTTTCGGCTTCTTTTTTGAGATACGCTTTCGTTTTACAGATGCTTTTGTTGATGGTGCTTCTTGAGATTCCTGTTTCATGTGCTAGGGTATTAAGTGAATGGCTCTGATAGTAGTAAACTTCAAAAAGTTTTGCATCGAACCAATGTCGGTCTTTTAGTTTTTCTTGTATCCATTTCATTTCCACTTCATAAAGTTCTGGTGGTGCTTCAGCTACTGCTGTGTGAAATGACTGGAATTGAAAAGTGTTCTCTTTGTGTTTCTTGTATTTATAGTAATACGGTGAGTTTTTTGAAAAAGCACTGATAGACACCATGCGCAATATATAAAACAGAAGCTGTTCTTTCTCACACAAGACTTTGGCCTTTTCATTTGTCAAGGCCCACAAACAAATATCTTGAAACAAGTCATCACCGTCGGACACCTTCAATCTACACAGCGATTTTAGTTCGTTGTGTCTTTGTTGGATGAAGTGATGTACGCAGTTCACAAGTGCTTCGTCACTTTTAGATTGGTTAGTTTTATTTTATACTTCTCCACCATTTCCATCAACTCAGCTTGAGAATACTTTACAGGCAAGTTGCTAAGTCTTAATACTTCGTCTGCCGTTCCCTCTCCATACTTTGCATCAAGCACTTGACCGTGTACGTACTGTTGACCTCCGTTCATATTGCACTGCTTACATTGCAAGGATGCATTAACAAGCGGTGGTTGATGGAGCCAACGTGTGGACTTTTTAGCTCGTGTAATAAAGTGACCGCAGTCCGCTTCTTTGTAGAATTTTCTTGCGTTGCAGGTTACGCAGTTACCGTAGCCATTTTCATCGGTTTCAAAAAGCCGGACGTATTCGCTGTAAATACGGTCCAACTTCTCCACCAATTTCTGTCGTGGTGTTTTCGCCATAAAGCTAAGATAGGCCACAATGACGTTTCAAAGTGACCTACCAACCGGAGGAAAAAGGCTCCAGCACTTAACCTACCTTACCCAGCTCGGTATCCTAAGAGGTTGGATAAGGTTAGAGTAACTCATAGGCAATCCATCCCATGACTTAAACTCTTCCACTAATTTATACAATTCTGCCTTCGCCCACAACATTGCCTCATCTGTTATTTTAAACACTCCTACGTTGTATGGACCACTTTTTTCAACCGTACACCATGTAAAAGTGTCCATTCCGCAAACCTCACAATAAATAGCCGCTTGTAAATAATAGTTCATATTGTACGCTGCTCGGTGAAAACCCTCGGAACTTGCATCCTGCACTGTTTTCAAATCCCAGATGCCGTGTTCAGTTACTCGGTCCACGATACCTTTAAACTCGACACCTCTTATTTCTTTCTTCACCGGAACCTCGCTGTGTCCTTCCGTCATTATCAGACTAGCTTCCGGGTGTTCCATGATTTTAATGTGCATGGCCATAATTCTTGCCAGCTCCGTCTCGTCAATCACGATGCGTTGTTGTGCCTCTTTTTGATGTTTGGTAAACTGCGCCTTACCATTCTTGGTACGTCTGTCGACTTTTGGCATAACGTAGTACCTATCTTCAAAACTCTCTCTTTCCAACACGTACGCGTGAAACGCAGTGCCAAACTTCATCTCCGGTGTTTCCACCCGGTCACCCATTACGTACTGAATATAGTGCGATGGACTTTTTGCATAGGCTTTTAAAGCACTGTAGCTTAGATAATCTCTCTTCATTTGGTGTGGTTTCGGTCCCAAGCCTCACGGAGTCGTGTTCCGCTTCCTTTAGGTTTTGGTGGTGGTGAGTCTTTTACTAAATCCTTCAGTCCTAAAGGCTCCAGCTTTCTTGGTGATTTTTCAAAGTCTTCTGACTTCCTTTGTTTTATTCTTTGCTCCATCATTTCAGTGCGAACCTCTGACTCGTACCGACGTAAAACCTCTAATATCTCTGCGGTCTTTAAGCGTTCGAAAAGCTTACCAAACTTGCCTTGACGTATCATGTTGAAGGCCAGCCTTATTTCTTGCAGGGTTATTGTCGGGTGTTCTTCAATTATGCTTTTGCAGCAAAACTTTATCTCGTCATCACTCTTAAGCGTTTTGTTATAGTCTTGGTCACGGCAAAGCGAACCAACCTCCGCGAGCAACCATCCCCGAACCATTGCTGGCATTTCCTTAATTGCGCTTTGGAGATTCACTCCATTGTAAAATGCCTGTTCCGGTTTAATCGGGAAGTTACCCGTTTGCAATAAAGTCGTTAAGGCCGTCCTTGGAGAAGTTTTCTGGATTGAATCCTTTTTCATTTTTAGTGTGGTTTTGTGGTAAAGGCCAAAAGGTGTCCCACCTTCGCAAGATGGCATAGTTAATTAACTTAACTGCTTGTTCCTCATTACTATTGGATAACTCCTTTAAACGGTTCATTGCCATCGTCTTTGCTCGTTTGGAGTAGGTCTTCTTACGATTGGCTTTTTGTTCGTCAACCCAATCATTCCATGCCTTACTTAAAGAATCGGTGTTCCACCATTTATTAAGTTGTTTACTAACTGCTTTACTAGTTGTATTACTATGTTGCGCTTTTGACGTAGCTGAGTGTTTGTTTTCCGTCACCCTGCCTACTCGTTTTTGAGTATGCTGCCTTGCGCTATTTAAGTATGCAGCGTCAACAGTAACTTCTCTTTTGCGGCCATCAAACTTTACAAGTCTTAAATGTCCTGCTTCAATTAAGCTACCGATGCTGCGTGAAATGGTGCCGGGACTGACATCAAAATCAAGAGCCAAGGTTGCGTTTGATTTGAAATAGGGAAGGCCACCACTCACCATTGCTAAGACATCGGAAATTATAAATTTCTCAACAGCAGTGAGTGACGGGTTCTTCACTATCTCTATTGGTATCCACAGACCTTTCATCTCCATCGGTGGTCACCTGTTCTATCCACTAACGCTTGTTTCACCATGTTCAATTGTTCCGTGAGCAAGTACGCTCGGTAACCTTTAGAATTTACAATCAAGCTTAGTAGAGTCTTACGCATTCTCTTCAGGTCTTGTGTTTTCATGGTTTCGTAGCGCGTTAAGGTCTGCATCTCTTAGTAATATAAGGTCCAATATTTCATCGGCACTCATTCCACTGTCAAACCTTAACTCCGGCAGAACCTTTAAAAAGTTTCTAGGCTCCGCGTTGTACCATCGATTGCATGTTTTTTTCGTTTTGTTTAAAACCAAGTCAAATGCATCTTGTGTGCCGTACGTCATTTTAATAAATGTGTCCAGCGTTTTTGGTTTATTGACGTCTAAGTCAGGATGTGCTTCTTTCAGTTTTCCCATGATATAAATATTCCGTTACCACTACTTCGTTACCCCACCGCGTCGGTACTTTTTTATCTACGCTTTCAATGTTCCAACCACTATCTCTGAGGTTAAAAACAGTCGCGGCCAAGCGTGTGTTACCTAATTCATAGACAGCGTCTAACGATGTGATTTTTGGCTTTACCTCAGTAAAGTATTTAATGAGTCTTTCCTTGTGTGTCATTTGTTTAGGATTTCGCGTGTCTTAATTAATTCCTTGGCGGTTCGTTCAATCTCCTCAAAGGTGATTTGAGAGCCGCTTGTCGTTTGCAGCTGCAACAATTCAATGGCTGCGTTAATCGCCCACTGATTTCCAATTCGCTCATCGCGGTCAGGACTATTGAACGATACTGCCGCTGGTTGATTTGATGGTGCTTGCCCATTAAACCCCGGCTTCTTTACTGAGCCTCGGCTCATGCCTTCGTACTCTCCTTTGATTTCGTACTCCGCTTCTTGTCCGGGTTTGAATGGTGAAGCTTGAGACTTGTGAGCAGCTTTAATAACTGTTCCGTCTTCAAAGGTGTAGACGAACGCCCATTTTTGTCCGTATTTGTCCTCGTAGGACTCGGCTGCGGTAACCGATTCGATTTTTGATACCATCGTAAATTGATTTGATGTATGTGGTTGTACCAATCGTTAAGGGAGATTGGCTTGCCCATTGGATAAGTCGTTGTTTTAATCTTCGGCTTCGGCCCACTCTCTGGAGTAACTACAGTACTCTTCTTCGACGGCCCTATAAGTAAACTCTTTATTAGGGTCGTAAGCGACCTGACGGTCCAGCCATTTTTCCGCATCTTCTTTTGTTGAAAACACCGAAAGAGCGCGTGCCTTATAGATTACTGCTTCGGCACTTACGGTTGCGTTAATGTAAACTGCTCCTCTTTTCATTGGTGTGGTTTTGCACAAAGGTAACATAAAGTAGGACAATTCCTACGATTAAGGGAAAGAAAGTATTACCTTAGAGGTATGGAAAACCACATAAATACCACAACATGGGTACTAGCAAGCCACCCTTGGGGAGAACCTGAAAACGGCTGGGCATTCAAATCTGATAAGAAATGGCAAGTCCTGCGCTTTGAAAGCAAGCAAGACGCACTGGATGCAATGGATGACGATGACCGCTACCACGGAGCAATACCGCTTGAAGTTGACGAACTCGAAATCCACGAATAATGTGGAGAGAAGGCTACGACTACCCAAGCGACGAAGAGCAGGAAGAAAGTCCTGACTTCTTCGAACGCGCAGACCACGACTACGAACAACAAAACGATAAATAACAATGGAAGACCAAACCAAAAACCACGCCTTAGACAAGTTGATTACAGACACCAAATGGCAGATTGACTACCACAAGAAAAAGCTGAAAGAAAGCGTCGAAATTTTAACGGCACTTCAAGCGGCAAAAAAGTGGAAGGTCGAAGACGAGCCGGAAACCAGAGGTATCGTAAACATGGACGGAACTATCGAAAAGTTCACGGGAGAATACTAAACTAAAGCCGGACTACTTTTTCCGGTTTTTACCAAAGACCACGGCTTGGAGGATGCGTGATAATACGTTTACCACCTTATCGTCTTTTTTTGTTTCCGTTAGTGCTGTAATTGTTCCCGCTGCGGTAATTACGGCAAGAGCCAAACTTGCCCAGTTTTGTGTAATAAATTCCATCTTACTTTGTGTTAATCCATTTATACTTTTCAGAGACCACAAACGAAGGACAAGCCTTACTTGAATATTCGTTGTGTCCATGAACGCTTAGCCAACCAAACGTAGTGCGCAAGCTAAACACTAACTCCATAAAAGCCAACTCCTGTTTAACAGTCATAGTGTCTGCTGGCTTGCCGTCTTTCAAACCACCAATGTAACAAACTCCAATCGAGTCGTGATTTTCTCCTTTGGTGTGCGCACCGGGTTTATTGATATCCCGGCCACGATGAATAGAGCCGTCTGCGTAAAGACAATAGTGATACCCGATATCGTCCCACCCTCGCTTTAAATGCCAACTTCGAATGGTGTCCACTTTGACATCTTTACCTTCTTCCGTTGCGGAGCAATGA
>Ga0099847_1000224_pt1 | contig 19144 bp, 18 predicted proteins | sample CB_VirMetaG_2_FD_78178 | JGI IMG/M metagenome (GOLD analysis project Ga0099847, IMG submission 78178) | Freshwater to marine saline gradient viral communities from Chesapeake Bay - CB_1504_2 Viral MetaG | ecosystem: Environmental > Aquatic > Marine > Coastal | place: USA: Chesapeake Bay...
AAATAGTGTGACATCTGTTAATGGTCAAACAGGTGTCGTTAATTTAACTAAAATAGCCAATGTTGAAGGTGGTGCAGCTAATAAAATAGTATTTAATACGGCAGCTGATACGACCTCATTTATTGATGCTCCATTAACTTCAAATAAATTTTTAAAATGGAATGGTAGTGCTTTTGAATGGGCTTCAGCAGTTGTAACTGCGGTTAGTGCGTTCAGCGCAGGTACAACAGGATTTACGCCGAATAGCCTAAGCACGGGCGACATTACTCTTTCTGGAACACTCGCACCTGCCCATGGGGGCACAGGATTGACTGCTGCGGGAACATCAGGTAATGTGTTAACTAGTAATGGTTCAGCGTGGGTGTCACAAGCTCCAGCGCAAGGAGTAACAACTGATGATGTTATAGCTTTGGCTGTGGCATTGGGGTAAGGAGATAAAATGGCGAATACGTTTACAAGAAAAGTTTCTAGAAACATCGGCACTGCATTAACTGCAATAGGTTCTTATGTTGTAGGATCTTCAACTCAAACTACTGTGATTGGCTTAACAGTAGCCAATACCAGTGCGTCAACAGTGAATATTGATGTCACGTTAAATGACGGTGTGAATGACACATATGTTGTAAAAGACGCTCCGGTTCCAGTGGGAGGTGCGTTAGTCCCCATAGGCGGTAATCAAAAAATTGTATTGATTACTGGAGATTCAATAAAAGTTAATTCAAGCGCAGCGAGTTCTATAGATGCCGTGCTCTCAATATTGGAGATAACCTAATGTCTAATCCATATATTGGTAATTCACCGACAGATGTACCGTTAACTTCCGATCAATTAGCCGACGGTATTGTCACTACTGCTAAATTAGCCTCCCCCATTGCGCCAACAATCGTAGGAGGTACGATTAATAATACTCCGATAGGGGCGACAACCGCTAATACGGGTGTATTTACCACAGTAACCGCAACATCAGGGATTTCAGGAGGTACATTCTAATGCCACAAACAGGTTATACACCAATACAATTATATCGATCAGCGACTTCTTCAGCAGTACCATCAGCAAGTGATTTACAAGATGGCGAATTAGCAATCAACACTAATGATGGTAAATTATTTTATAAAAATTCAGGAGGAAGCGTTGCCGTCTTGGCTGACGGTGCACTCCCAGGAACAGGCACTGTAACTTCGGTTGGTGGTGCAGGTACGGTTAACGGTATCAGTTTAAGCGGTACTGTGACCACATCAGGTAATTTGACTCTTGGAGGTGCGTTAACAGGCGTTAATTTAACCTCACAAGTCACAGGAACATTACCTATCGCTAACGGTGGTACAGGCACCACTGCGACAACATTTGCAAATTTAACAACTAACGTCACAGGAACACTTCCTATAGCTAATGGAGGTACTAATTTAACTGCAGTAGGTACGGCAGGACAGGTGTTAACTGTTAACAGTGGTGCGAATGGGCTTGAATACACAACCCCATCTGCAGGGGTATCAACAGGAAAATCAATCGCTATGGCGATGATTTTTGGATTCTAGGAGAAAAACATGGCAAACCCAAATATCGTAGCCGTAACGAGTATATACGGAAAAACAACTTATTTAACCCCAGGTGGCACTTCTTCGGTAGTTCTTTTACCGAATGCTTCTGGAAGTGGCAAAGTTTTTAAAATTAATCAAATTATAGCAGCTAATAAAAATGGTAGCGTGGCTGTAAATTGTACTGTTGACATATACACTAATGGTGCAGTTGCACAGGGTTCAGCTCCAAGTGGAGGGACAGCTTATCCAGTAGCTTCTACTATTTCAGTTCCTGCAGATGCTTCCCTTATCGTTTCAGATAAAACTACGTCAATCTATTTAGAAGAAAATAGCAGTATAGCGGTGACAAGCGGAACAGCCAGTGGTATTACTTATAGCATAAGCTATGAAGAAATTTCTGCTTGATAGAGGATAAATCATGTCGGTAAGTGATAGATTAGGCGGTTTTATATTTCCTGGGTATGACCCAACTCAAGTTTCTAATGCCCCTACCTTAAATTCAGTAACTGTGGTGAGCGGTAATTCTCAATTAGCATTTACTGTCCCCACTAATACTGGAGGCGGTGCGATCACTAATTATGTGGGATTCGCAAAAAATACTTCTACAGGTGCGTATACCACAGGAACCTCTACATCTTCACCTTTAACCATATCTAGCACTGGTTACGGCACAGAATATGAATTTTCTGTAGTAGCTGTAAATGCCTATGGTCCTAGCGCACCAAGCAACGCAATTACAGATACTCCCGTAAACATCGGTCAACAAGCCTACCTCACAGCAGGTACGTATAGTTGGGTTGCCCCTGCTGGGGTAAATGCAGTTTCTGTCGTTGCGGTTGGTTCAGGAGGTCAAGCTGGACGCGGATACAATTATGATGCTTCTGGAGGAGGGGGAGGAGGCTTAGGTTACAAAAATAATTATTCTGTATCAGCCGGAAGTAGTTATACTGTCGTAGTAGGGAACGTAACAGGCACTACCCCACCTGCACCACCCGCAAATGGAGCTGCAGGGGAAAATAGTTATTTTGTAAGTAACTCAGTTGTTAAAGGTGGCGCTGGAGGTGGCGGTCCTGGTGGGTATTATAGCAGTCCTTCTAATGGAGGTTCTGCAGGTACTTATACTGGAGATGGTGGAGGAAATGGAGGTGTTGGTGGAGCCCGAAGTAATTACGGAGGTGGTGGCGGTGGTGCTGGAGGTTATTCTGGTAACGGTGGTACAGGTTCTACCAGCAATGGGCAAGCAGCGAGCGGTGCAGGAGGCGGTGGCGGTGGCGGCAAAGCATCAGGAGGCGGTGGCGGTGTAGGAGTTTTAGGCGAGGGTTCTAACGGTGTAGGAGGTATATATACTGGAGCAGTGCCTGCAACTGGAGGTTCAGGAGGAGGATCAGCAAGTGGCGATACAGGTGGAAACGCAGGTGGCGGTGGAGGCTACAGCTCAGGTCCTGGCGGAGTGGGTGCAGTCCGAATTATATGGCCAGGAGACACAAGGCAGTTTCCTTCAACAAGAACGGCAGATGAGTAAATGTATATAAGTAGTATTGACACTTACATTATTGAGAATCCTAAATGTGCTTCAAGAACGATTGCGCATACTGTTAATGATATGTTTGAAGAGAAAGACATATCATTAGAAGGGCATATATTTTTTGATGAAATTATAGAAAAAATACCTGTTTCTGCTAAAATTTATGGAATCGTAAGAAATCCTGTTGATAGACTGATAAGTGGTGTAAGATACTGGTGTGACACTATTGAAAAAGTAGATCACCACTTAGAACAGCTCATTAAGGGTCTTGTTAAAAATAAAAGAAGTGCTCCATACATGCTTTATGAGCCTCAATCAACATATGTTAAAGAACAGCCTAGAGTTGAAATTTACACTTTTGAAGATATAAATAAATTTTTAAAAGAATTAGGTTGGCGAAAAGAAATTAAAAAATTTAATCAAGGTCATTATGAGATTTCTAAAGAAGAAATAAAAAATAGAGCTTTATTTGATAAAGTTTTAAGCAGATATTCTTTTGATTTTAATCTTTACGACCGTGTGATGAATATGAGGAGTCTGCAAAATGCCTAATTTTTCGGGTAAATGGACACAGAGTCAAACACTGGCTGGTGGGTTTGGAGCATATGAAGCTGCAGGGGCTCCAACTTCAGTCAGTGCTTCGGATGGAAATACTCAGTCCGTAGTTTCTTTTACTGCACCTTCCAGTACTGGCAACCCTACATTGACAGGATATAGGGTAAGAGCTGCTGAGGCAGGAAAAACTTTCGTTGTTACTGTAGCTAACGCTGGGTCAGGAAATAAATTCTATATTGACGGCACCTCTCAAGCGTCATTGACCTTAACTGAAGGGCAGACTTATATATTTGACCAAGCCAACAATACTAATTCAAGCCATCCTTTAAAATTTTCTACCACCTCTGACGGCACTCATGGAGGTGGTTCAGAATATACTACTGGAGTGACGTATAACGGTACTCCTGGTAATGCGGGAGCAAATACAACTATAGTCGTTGCTGCAGGCGCACCAACCTTATACTACTATTGTGTGAATCATAGCGGCATGGGTGGCAGTGCAGCCACTGTAGAGTTTAATGTAGAAGTCACAGGAACGAGCTCTCCTATAACTGTTACAGGGTTGACTAATTTTACAACATACAATGTATCAGTTCAAGCTCAAAACTTAGCAGGGTTCGGAGCCGCAGGTACAGATACAGCTACTCCTGCGTCTCCTGCCCAAGTAGCTTACACAACTCCAGGAACATATAGTTTCATTGCTCCTTCAAGTTTGAATCCAGCCACTGTTTCTGTTGTTTGCGTCGGGGGAGGCTCCGCAGGGGATACAGGTAGAGCTGGAGGCAATGGTTCAGGTGGCGCTGGGGGTGGTCTCGGTTGGAAAAATGGTATTTCAGTTTCTGCAGGATCTAGTTACTCTGTTGTAGTTGGTGCAGGAGGAAATGACGGTGATCATGAAGATGGCGGTGATAGCTATTTTATAGACACGTCCACTGTTAGAGGTCGAGGTGCTGCTGCACAGAATGGCGGTAGTTTTGATGGAGATGGAGGCGGTCAAGGTGGTAACGGTGGTGTTAATGGGTCTCCTGGTGGCGGTGGAGCAGGTGGTTATAACGGTGGGGGAGGCAATTCTTCTGGTAAAGGCGGTACTGGGGCTGGTTCGGGTTCTCCTGGCGGTGCAGGCGGTGGAGGAGTAGGAATATTAGGTCAAGGTTCTAACGGTGCTGGAGGAACTAGTTCTTATGTAAATGGTACAGCTGGCACTAACGGTGGTGGCGGTGGAGGAGCTGGTACTTGGAGCAACGCTGGCACTGGCGGTGGTGGCGGTTCTGGCGGTACGGCAGGTGGTAACACTACAGGTACGGTTGCTGGCGCTGATGGGGGAACCCATGGCGGTGGTGGAGGCGGTGGTGCTTCTAGCGGATCTGGGGTTGGCGGTGACGGAGGAAATGGAGCAGTTAGAATAATTTATTCATTTGGTGGACTCACTAGATCCTTCCCAAGTACAAATACAGGAGATATATAAATGAAATTATACATACAAATTAGAGACGGGCAACCTTATGAGCATCCGATAGCAGAGTGGAATATGCGAGAAGCCTTTCCTGAAATAGATCTCAATAATCTCCCTCCTACTTTTGCACCTTTTGAGAGAGTAAATAGACCTAGATTGGGAGTTTATGAAAAAGAATTAAATGTCACTTATAGTCTTAAAGATGGAACAGCAGGGACTTATACTGATGTATGGACTGCGACTCCTATGACCGCTGAAGAAATAGCAGCAAAGCAGCAAGCTGTTCAAGATGAGTTCTCAGCTGAGTACCCTACTTATGTTTCTTGGACTTTTGATGAAGCTACATGTAGCATGGTTCCGCCAGTAGCTTATCCAAGTAGCACTACAAATCGGTTCACATGGAATGAAGAAAATCAAGTCTGGGATGCTCTACCTAACCCTCCTTTTGATTCAGAAGAGGAATCTTAATTATGGGCATTAAAGACTGGCAAGGAGGGGTAATTAGAAAAGACCCAGTAACTCCTAGCGGACCATGGCAATATTCAACTGCATCAGGGATGTGGACTTTAACTCAAGCGCTAGATTACAGAAAACAAGATAATTGGCCAACTCAGGGAAGAATACAACCTGCGTTTCAAACGTATCTTATACAGAGTGATGCCAGTAACTCGAGCGGTACTTTGAGCCAAGTGACAAACTCACCTGCTTGGTATTATCAACATACTGACGGCACTATTTACACTACTCCGAATGGAAACGATGTAGCGAATGTTCAGACAGCTAGCAATCCTACCAATATGGTGACCAAATTAACATCTTCAGGAGATGGCATATCTGCAGTTAATAATATTTGGGGAACTCAAAGCGGTAGCGATATGTATTCGGTATATCCTTACCGAGGAAATGACCCTTCCACTAACTTATTTGCTATTTCTTATGGGTATTATTACGCTTACAATGCTAATTCAATGTGGTTCCACACATTAGATGGTAGTTTAAATAAAGTAAAGAACTTTCAATGGAGATATAGTAATTATTATCTAGGTAATCAGGGTACTTTATACACTGTTAATGGTTCTAGTGATGATTATTATCTTATATTTTCTGATTACGCAAGCAGTCCTTCTTCTGGGACTAATATAAGGATTGTGACTGCTAGTTTAACTGGAACTTCACTGAGTTTTAGTAACGGTTATAGAATTGGAGGTAGCAACAACAACGGTACGACTGTAAAAGCATTTGTTAGAGCGGGAACAGGAAGCACATTTTATTTTATCGCTAATTGTGCTGAAAACATAAATCCTGGCAATTCAGGAGCAGATGTAGTTATGCTTTTAAAATATACCATCGGTAGCGGAATACAGTGGACAAGAAACCATTACACCTCAGGTCAAAATAATTATGCTAGTTCCTGCATTCAATTAGATTCTTCTGAAAATGTATACGCATCTGGTCGTGTGAGGAAAAACGATAATTGGGAACCTCTCATTCTTAAATATAACAGTTCAGGAACTCTACAGTGGCAGAAAACCTTCGCTGCGAATGCTGAAGCTAGAGGCGGTGTTATGATAAGTAATAGGTTCTTTATAGCCATGTCATATAACCCAGGAACTGGAACTAAACTTTATTTAATGGAAATAAACATTGCCAACGGCTCAATAATATGGCAAAATGCTATTGCCCCTGCTTCCGGTTATAGTCTGAGCTTTATGGACAACTGTCTTTTTGAAGATAAAGACGGTAAACTTTCTGTTAATTTTAAACTCTCAGACACAGGTTCAGTCATACAAGGAACTGGTGTAGCGTTCGGCACCGGAATTGATTTAGACGGAGGAACGGGAGGAGGTGTTATAGGTTCCGCACTAACATATGCTTCTTCAACTGACGTGACTTTGGTAAATTATACTAGCGGTACCAACTCTACTAATCCTGTACACGGTACATTTAGTGTAGGAAATCCGAATGACTATACTGGAAGCCAACTTAACACTAGCTCTGTTCAGCAAAGAGTTACAAATATTAATAACACGTAGGTGAAATGATGAGTGCATTAATCGCAGAAGGAATAGTAGAGACGCATAAGTTTAATGCTAATGGGAGTGATCCGGACGCATTTTACATTATTACGATGGATGATACGACAGCTGCCCCAAGATTGATGAAAATGGCAGTGCAAGTTACTGATAACTCAGCTTCTGATTTCGTCTATACTTTAACTATACAGACCACTGACCCTAACGGTGTAGGAACTCCTTATTCTGAATCACATACAAAGCATATAGATGAAGTAGCAGAATATAACGTGACTTGTTTTGACTCTTCCACTACTTTCACTTTCTCAGTGTCCACACCGCAAAGTTGCGCTGGTGCGATAAGTATAATGTATTAGGAGAAGTAGATGAGTTATACCATGACATATGACAGTTTGCTAGTAGATCTACGCAGGTATTTAGAGCGTGGGTTTACTCAAGCAAGCGACCAGATTGTCTTTGACCAGTTACCTAGGCTTATCACTTTAGGTGAAAGACGTATAGCTCGTGAGTTAAAAATAGAAGGTTTTATAAGAGCTGTTAATTTGCCTCTGGTAGTAGGTACTTCTACATATCTGAAACCTGATAGATGGAGAGACACAGTTTCTATGACAGTTGGGGGATCTTCTATTTTTGCTAGATCTTATGAATACTCCAGGAATTACTGGCCAAATGAAGCAGAAACAGCTGCGCCTCAGTTTTATGCAGATTACGATTATCAACACTGGCTTATAACTCCGACTCCTTCAACTGCTCAAACGTGTGAAATACTTTATTATGAACAGCCAGCTCTTTTAGGTGATGATCTGCAAAGTAACTGGTTAACTGAATATGCCCCAGACGTTCTTCTTTATGCGTCTCTGCTAGAAGCTACTCCATTTTTAAAAAATGATGAAAGAGTACCTACTTGGCAATCGATGTACGATAGAGCTGCTCAGGCATTAAGCGGAGAAGACTTAGCAAGAATTATGGATAGATCCGCAAATAGGAGTGAAGCATAATGCCTAATTATACCGATGTCTTTGGTGGCGCAAATATATATCCAAGTGAAATAAGCTATAGCTCAGTTGCTTTAAGCGCGAACATTGTATTAAGCTGGCCAGAAGAAACTTCAACTAATGTTAATTTAGCTACTAGAATAATGGATGTAACTCCTAGTTCTGCGGGGTTGAATATAACTTTACCTGATGCGACAAAAAGCGGAACTGGTAATACTATATTATTCAACAACAAAGGTGGTCATACGTTTACTGTTCTTAATGCTGGTGGTATTCAAGTAGGTTCAATAGCATCTGGGCAGCTTTGGCAGATATATTTAACTAATAACACTACTGTCAATGGTACTTGGGAGCTACTTCAATATGGGGCAACAACTTCTAGTGCTAATGCTTCAGCCTTGGCAGGCACAGGTATTGTTGCAGTAGGGGCATTACTTTCTCAGTCAGTACCAATAACAGGGTTCAATAGTAATTTTACAGCGACTGCTGATTCTAGAGCAATAATGTTTAATTGGACAGGGGCAGGAGGCGTGTTAACTTTACCTGATCCGACAGTAGTGACTGATAACTGGTTTATTTATGTTAGAAACTCCGGATCAGGGCAGCTGGCAGCTACTCCTCCAGGCTCTACCACGGTGGATGGGGTTTCTCCTTTAGCTTTTCAACCAGGAGAATCAGCAATTTTAGCATGTGATGGGTCAAACTTTTTCACAATCGGGTTTGGTCAGTCTTCTACTTTTGCTTTTGATTACACAGTTATAGATGTTCCTGGAAGCGGTAATTACACATTAACAGGGACTGAACTTAATAGGGTAGCTTATCGCTTCACTGGAACATTAACTGGGAGCAGAACTATAATTATACCTGCTACGGTTCAACAATATTGGATAGATAATAGAACTACTGGAAGCCATACATTCACAGTTAAAGTTTCTGGTCAAACTGGAGTTGTATTAGCTACTAATGAAAGAGGTATATTTTACTGCGACGGAAATGACATTATAGATGCTGATACGGCAACTGTTTCTTTACCTTTACAAGTTAATCAAGGTGGTACAGGGGCAACTTCTGCAGGAGCAGCTTTAATAAATCTAGGAGGTACATCAACAGGTATAGCTCTGTTTGAAGCCACAAACCAAGCAGCTGCGTGGACTGCGCTAGGTATTGCTCAAGCAGGTAATATAAATGGAGGCACGTTCCCCTAATGGCCATCCAGACAGCAGTTTTAAAATCTTCTCCTGGTATTAAAAGAGACGGTACTAAATTTGAAGGTGACAATTACACTGACGGGCAGTGGGTTCGTTGGCAAAGAGGTCTGCCTCGTAAAATGGGAGGCTTTAAAACAACTCAAAAATACCTTCAAGAGTTAAGTAGAGGGTTTTCCACATTCACTCAAATGACTTATGTTTATTGTCATTCAGGAGGAGCCACGACACTTGATAGATTTACCCTTGACGCCACTGGTAATAGTTCAATAGTTACTGATAGAACTCCTTCTGCACTTGTAGACAGCGTTTACAATCTTTGGATGTTTGACGTCCAATATGATTCTTCAACCAGTCAAAATTATTTAATATCTCACGTTTCTCCTAATTTATCTTGCATATGTAATGATGAAGGGGGTCAAATATTCTTTGGTGAAGTTCTTGGTACGGGTGTTTTAAACCCAATAAATTTACCTTCGGGAGCTAACGCAACAGGAGGTATAGTCAGCCTCCATCCTTACTTATTTTATTACGGCACCGATGGTGTTATTGGGCATTCAGTGGCAGGACAACCTACTGATTTAACTGGAACAGGCTCAGGTTTAGCCAGAGTTTGGGGGCAAAAAATAATTAAAGGTCTGCCGATGAGAGCAGGTTCAGGTACGGCTCCTGCAGGATTATTCTGGGCTTTTGATGCGGTATTAAGAGCGACATTCGTAGGTGGAGCAACTATATTTCAATATGATGTTATAGCCACTGGGACTTCTATAATGTCACCTCAATGCGTAGTTGATTATGACGGAGTTTTTTATTGGGTTGGCGTTGATAGATTCTATATGTTCAATGGTGTTGTTAGGGAAGTTCCTAACACAATGAATTTAAATTATTTCTTTGATAATATAAATGTTGATCAACAAACTAAATGTTTTGGATTTCAAATTCCTAAATACGGTGAAATATGGTGGTGTTATCCTAAAGGTACTGCAACTGAGTGTACTCATGCGGTAGTGTTCAATGTTAGAGAAAATACTTGGTATGATACTGAACTTCCTAATAATGGTCGCTCTGCAGGACATTTTAATAATTCTTTTGCTGCCCCAGTGTTAACTGGAGTAGAATCAACTAGCGGTCCTGGAGGTTCAGGTTTTAAAGTGTGGCAACATGAATTCAAAGTTGATGAATACGATGGTCCTGTAGTAAGTCCGATACAGTCTTATTTTGAAACAGCTGATTTATCAACTTTAGTTACTGGTAAAAATGAGTATTTGAGAATAACCACGTTAGAACCTGATTTTGTTCAAACAGGTGACATGACTGTTAATGTTACAGGTAGAGCTAATTCTAGGGCTCCTGAAGTAATAGGGACTACTTTTACATTTCCTGATACGGCATCACAACCTTATGAACAAATTGTTATGTTGAAAGAACAAAGAAGAGAGTTAAGAGTTAGATTTGAATCTAATGCATTATATGGTGATTATGAAATGGGTCAAATAATCGGTCATTTTGACAGCGGTGATGGGACGGATTTAGGATGACATTACACACCGGATTAAGCGTAACATTACCAGTTGGAATAAATTTACAAGACTGGGCAGATTGCTTGATTACAGATTTTAGTAATTTTGGTGCGTATTACCCTTTAGAAGACCCTGCAAAGTGGCAGGATTGGGCGAGTCAATACGACAGAGCCACTAATTTAGTGGAAGATTTTCCAGATCCCTATGGCTATGATGTTAGTCAATGGAGAGAATGGGCAGAAAGGTTTGTGCAAACAACGCTATGAAGTATATTGGTAATCATAACGAAGATGAGGCTGAAAAATGGGCTAGATCCAGGCTTGGGTTAAAACAAGCTCCCAACGTATTTAAAGCTCTTTCAACTGTGAATTTAAATAATGAGTTTACTTGTGTTGTATTATTGACTAATTTTACTAAAAGAAATATAGATTTGAACATAGCTGGAGACAGGGGCTGGGCGACACCTAAATTAACTGTTGATTTATTTAATGGGGTGTTCGACACAGTTTTTAATAAATTAAAGGCAGTTAGAGCCACTGCATTAATAGCTGAATCAAATATAATAAGTCAAAAATTTGTAACTCATTTAGGATTTCAAAAAGAGGGTAAAATGAGAAAGGCTTATGATAATGACGAAGACATGTTCATTTATAGCTTGTTAAAAGAAGAATACATGTCTCATGACTGGTGTAGGAGTTAGAAATGATTGAACAAACCTTAATGGAGTTCGCTAGAACAAGTCCAGATTTCGCAGTAGGTGTAGAAGAAATAAAGAAGAGGTTATCTAACACTCCGATTGTAGCTGAAGATTTGATGGAAGCGATTCAGATGTTAGAAATCGCTCTGCAAGATCCTAACTCTTACCCTGAAATGGTTCAAGCTGCCATAGCAGACGGATTAATAGATCCTGGCGATGCTCCTGAGCAGTATGACGCAGTGTTTATTATATCTTTATTGTTAGCTCTTTACGGATTGAGAGATAATTTAACAGCTGAAGGTTTTGCCAGAGGAGGTTTGACAGTAGCTGGGCGTAAATTAGCTAATCAAGGGCAGGGTGGCGACAGTATGCTCGCTCACATTAATCCTCGTGAAGCTGAGATACTCAGAAGGATGGGCGGTCAAGGAACTATAAACCCTAACACCGGAATACAAGAGTATAAAAGTCTTAAGAAAATATTTAAAACTGTTCTTCCTGTAGCTTTAGCTGTTTTTGCTCCTGGCTTGGGTACGGCTATAGGTACAAGTCTAGGTCTTACTGGAACAACTGCTGCGGTTGTAGGCGGTGGCTTATTAGGGGCAGGTACTGCTGCGATAACTGGAGGAGACCCACTTAAAGGTGCTCTAATGGGAGGCATTAGCGGTGGAGTAGGGGACGTAACAGGTAATTTCGTAAACGAAGGATTAAATTTAGGTCTTAGTCAACCTATGGCAGCGACCTTAGGTAGTGGTTTAGTTGGTGGTGTCGCAGGAGAACTTACTGGAGGTGATTTCTTATCAGGAGCTCTTCAAGGTGCAGGAGGGCAGCTCCTTAAGAATGCTGTTCCTAGCGGTGCACCTACTAATGCTTTTGAATCAGCTCTACAATCTGGAGTAAACACAGGCGGTAACATGTTAACCGCAGGTTATTCACCTACTGAAGCTATTCAAGGAGGCTTAACTTCAGGTATTTTATCTGGAGCTAAAGAGTATATCAGACCTTCTAACGCTGTATTGAGTGAAGTTCAAAATGAAATGCCCAGCTCTTCTGACATGATAGATTACTCTAATAGTGAAGGTGTCATGCTTGATAATGGCCAGCTTATAGACGTTACTGCAGAGTATACAGGACCTGGAAGTGATATGGTCTCTGGAATTTATAATGGGCAGGTATATGAAAATGGAATACTCAAAGGTCCTGTTTCTGCGGGCGTAGTTAACACTGGGGCAGGAGATACTACTGCAGAACCTAATATGTTTCAAAAGGCGATGAATTACGCCACTGAAAACCCATTTTCTACTGCAACATTAGCATTAACCGCAGCCAGTGCCTTAGATGCGCCAGAAGATGTAACTCAGGCAGTAAGCTCTTTAAGTCCTGAGCAGCAAGAATATTTCAATAGACCATTAGTTTCTTGGGATTGGGATAAAATGAGATTGGATGCTAATAATGCGAATATGACTTTAGGGGCATACATGGCTTATAACATGCCAACTATATCCCAAGGTTATTATAATATGTCTGAACCTGCAGGTAATTATACAGGAGGTCCTATAAATATGAATATGGGTGGGCTGAATCAAGTCTCTAGGTATGTTAAAGGTCGTGGTACTGGGCGGTCTGATGAGATACCCGCATATTTAAGTGACGGAGAATATGTTATAGATGCTGAAACAGTGGCTTTATTAGGGGACGGTTCAAATAAAGCTGGTGCTAATGCGCTTGACGATATGAGAAAAACAGTTAGAAAACACAAAGGTGGTAACTTGTCAAAAGGTAAGTTCAGTAAAGATGCTAAATCACCACTTCAATATTTAAAAGGAGTAGCATAATGGGTAGCATATTTCAAGGCACTCCGCAGAACGCAACTTCCTACACTACTTCGTCTACTGAAACACCAAAGTGGATGCAGGATGCAATTTATAATCAGATAAATTGGGCACAAAATATAGCCAACAAGCCATATGAAAGCTATGATATGCCTACGGTGGCTGGGTTAAGCCCACTCCAACAAGATGCATACGCAGGTATAGTAGCAGCGCAAGGAATAGGGCAGGAAGATTTAGGCAAAGCTCAGACTGGTATGGAAACCCTGTCTTCTCAAGACACTACGACTAAATTAAGAGAAGATCAAACTGATTATTTGAGAAAAGATTTAGTGGGAGCTAATTTAGACGCAGGGCAAGACCTTTTTGCTAGGTCAGGTGAGATTAGCGTTTTAGGTAGTGCCCAACCTATGATGGATCAGGCTCAACAGTCTGCTTTAAATATAGCAGGCGCAGGTCAAGGATATTTAACTGACGCTGCCAATATGAGTGCTGCTAGTGCTGCTAACCCTTACATTACTCAGGGCACTCAGATGAGTGGTATGAGTGCTGCTAATCCGTATCTTACTCAGGGTACTAAAATGAGCGGTGCGAGCGCGGCCAATCCTTATTTAAACCAAGCCCAAAGCACTACAGCACAAGCATTAGCTGACAAGGCTCTGAACGCTGCTAATCCTTATTTCAGCAGGGCAGCTCAGACTTCAGTTTCAGATATCAATCAATATATGAATCCTTACCAGCAAAATGTTTTAGATACTATAGCCAAGCAGGGAACACGTAATTTAACTGAAAATTTACTTCCAGGCGTCTCTGACTCTTTTATTAAAGCTGGTCAATTTGGCTCTAGAGGTATGGGTGAGTTTGGTAGCAGAGCTCTAAGAGATACGCAAGAAGCTATTTTAAACCAACAAGCTCCTTTAGCAGCTCAAGGATACGAGTCAGCTCTTAGAGCATCTGCAGCTGATAAGCAGAGACAGGCTTCATTAGGGCAATCGGTAGGTAGTATATCAGGTGCAGATTTATCTAGGGTTCTTCAAGGTGGTAGCCAATATGGTCAGCTCGGCCAAACAGCTGGCCAATTAACTGGCCAAGACGCTGCCAGACAGATGCAAGCTGCCCAAACGGCAGGTCAATTAACTGGGCAGGATGCAGGTCGTCAAATGCAAGCTGGTCAGACTATGGGTCAACTAACAGGTCAAGATGCAGGTAGACTAGCTCAAGTAGGGCAAACATTAAGTAATGTTACAAGGGATCAGGCTTCTACTCTCGGTAACTTAGCTCAGACTACGGGTCAATTAAGCTCACAAGAGCAGCAAAATTTAGCTAATATTGCAAATATGCAAACTCAAGCAGGTCAATCCCAACAGCAGTATGGTCTAAACGCAGCTCAAACATCAGCTGCACAGCAATCTCAAGATTACAGACAGCAACAATCTGCATTAAATGACATGGCCGCATTAGCTGCGCAGGAACAAGCGATGACTTATACTGATTTAGCTGCTCTAGAAGCTGCTGGTAAAGCTCAACAGCAGCAATTACAAACTGAGCTTAGTGCTGCTGAAAAAGAGTTTATGGATGAACAGCTTTACCCTCAACGTAACATGGATTGGCTCAGCACTCAAATTAGAGGACTGGCTCCGATTGTTCCTACTGCCACTACTACAGCTGGTTCAACTACTGGGGCAACTTATAATCCTTCACCTCTGTCTCAGATTGCCACTGGGTTTGCGACATATAAAGGCTTAACATCATAGGAGTATATCATGGGATATAATTTAAAAAGATTAATGAACCAATATGGTGTAAGCACTGCTAGTAAAGCTGGATATGTAGGAGCTAAGGATCCTGGACCTGCTCCTGAAGCACCTATATTTACTGCGCAAGCATTTCCTGAGGGAAGTCCTCAGGCTATAGAAAGAGCCAAAATATTAAAAGAATATCAAGACGCATTAACAGTTTATCAACCTAAAAAAGATGCCTACGATGCAGATAAAGCTGCTTATGACACTTATTCAGGAAGCTATGATCAGCGGATGCAAGGTACGCCTATGTATGCCGCAAAGCAGTTTCAAACTCAGAAACAGGTTCAGCCTGAAAATTATGATCAATTATTTGATAAATACTTAGGACCTAATCGTACAGAAGAACAAATCATAGCTGGTGGGGCAGCAGTGCAGCCTTACACAACATTTGACATGGAGGGTGATGACGGCATACAATTAACTAACCCTCAAGCTGCTAGGAATGCGTTTATTCAAGGCATAGCCCCTACTCTCGGCACAGGCATAGGTAATACGGGTAATCAGGCTATAATGGAGCAGTCAGGTAAGTATTACGGCAATGTTTTAAAAAATCCAATATACGGAACTACCAGTACTGGGGTAGGAGCTACAAATACTGAAGGTGGGATCATTGATGTAGCTCAAGTAGATTTCCCCACTTCAATAAATTCATCTTTAACTGGTACAATTGATTTAAGTAACCTCCCAGGATCCGGTTATGAATTTGATGAAAATGGTCAAATAATCTTTGATGGGGTGGATGGGTTCGGTGTTGATGGTGTCAATAGTGATGTAATTAATGTTGATGATTTAAGTTTATCAAACGCTACTGCCACCACCAATATAAACACCAATGATGACGACCCCACTGACCCTTTTGAAACTCATAATTCAATTCTTAACTCTGCTGCCGAACAAGCAGAAATCTACGGTAACAATAGTTTTACTGAAGATCTTGCTAATTTATTTACTCCTTGGGACGGAGCAAGTTATGTTGATGGAACATTAACGTATGACGAAGATGGGGAAGTAGGAACCGTAGCTGTTCCCGACGATGACGACAATTATAGCGGAACCATGAACAGTACGTACAATGATGATGGTGGCGATTGGAGCTGGTCTGAGTCTAGTTGGAATCCATCTAATTGGTTTAATGCAGAAGGTGGAAAAGTTAGAGGTTACGCACAAGCTGGCGAGGTGAGTGTTGATGATGAATCATTAGAAGAGGTCACTGATGTGCCAAGCTTAGATGAGTTAGCATTAGCAAATTTAAATAATATTCAAGACTCTAATAGTAATATTGCTGATTTGCAAATGATGTTAGCTAATAGTGCTATGCCTTCTTCCACTGCAACCTCAGACGCTCGTGCAGCATTAGACACTGCTAGAGCTGATTTTTCAGCTATGTTACAACGATCAGCAGATACTGCAGCACAAGGTCCTAGCGAATCTGAGAAATGGTTTAGGCTAGCTGCTGCATTCGGTAAACCCACTCAGAGTGGTCATTTCATGGAGAACCTAGGCTTAGCTAACGAAGCATTGGCTGGTTTCAAATCAGATAAAAGAGCTGCTCAATCAGCTTCAGATGCACTGTTAATGCAAGGAGCAGAATTTAATTTAACTTATTTGAAAGATGATTTAGCAGCAGCTACCGCTGCAGGTGCTGCTGAAAGAGATTGGAAACGTGGCATGGCTGCAGAGCTATTAGAATACGAGAGGGATCAATTACAGAAAGTTGAAGATAGGGAATTTGATCTTGCTGTCATAGCTGGTGAGAGAGTATACGAAGCAGGTAAACCTAAGTCCGCAGCAGCTAAAATAGCAACTGATATGGGGTTAACAGGTGCTGCATATAATACTTTCATTGAAGAGTATTATGAAAGAGAACAAGCAGTGGCTGCTTTAGAACTTGAAGCTCTAACTAAACAAGTTGACACTCTAAGCACAGGTGAATTAAACCTTAAAGCAGACACTCAAACTCAAATTGAATCAGCTGAATCTTCATTAATGCTGTTAGATAAAGCTTTAGAGTTGAATGAAATAGCTTTCAGCAAAAGTTTTTATGACAGTTCAAAAACAGCCTTTTTAAGTGCAATGGATCCTGAAAACCCTCAATATATAGCTACCATGGAACTTGAACAAATATTAAGTAGTAATGCATTAGCTTCTTTAAAATCTACTTTCGGAGGTCAGATTTCAGACGGAGAAAGAAAATCTTTAAGTGCTCTGCAAGGTATAGAAGCGAAAAGTTCTGCAGAAAGAGAAAAAATAATTAGAAATGCCGCAGAAGCTCTGGCTAGTATACTAGGCAAAAGACGTATTAAATTAGAACAAATCAGTTCTGGTGAATATGGAAGAAAAACACCTACAGGAGATAAATGATGTCTGATGGTTACTGGACAAATACTGCTCGCTCATGGTTAGGACAAGGTTTAGCCATGGGTTGGGGAGATGAGTTAGAAGCTCGACTTAGAACCCTGAGCGGTGATGAAACTTATGAAGAAGAACTTGCTGCCATAAATGAATCTTATAATCAATATTCTGCTGAAAACCCAGGAGCGTCTTTGACTGGTGAAATCGTAGGAGGTTTCATACCTACGGCAGCTGCTTTAATAGCCACTCCATTTACTGGGGGAGCCGCTGCTCCCGTTGCTGCTGCAAGCGGAGCTAGGACGGTAGGAGCTTTAACCAACATAGCTAACAAAGCTAGACAGGCTTATAAAGGTACGGTCGGCAGAAATGCGGTAACTACTGGAACTACCACAGGTTTAACTACTGGAGCTATAACTGGGGCAGGAATGGCTCCTCCTGATAATAGAAGTTTAGACGCCATCATCAGTGGGGGCTTAGGAGGTGCCATAGGTTTCGCATTACCTATGGCTGGTAGAGGAGCGACGGCAGTATTCGGTTTCATTAGAGACAGATTGCAACAGAGCGGTCAATATGTTGATGACTTGGTATTACAAAAAGTTTATGAGGCTGTTGGTGCTAATGGGGGAACTCCTCAAGACGTTTTAAATGTAATTTCACGAGATGCTGAATTAGGCGTACCCAGTACTGTAGCGAATGTTAATGAAAAAACTCTAAGACTGGCTGATTCTTTGAACACCGCAGGTAGAGGAGATGTTCCTGAAATCATTCAAGAAAATTTAGTAGACGTTCAATCTTCTGCTAGGGACAGAGTTATAAAACAAACTACAGATGCTCTGGGAGAAGGTAAATATTATGATCAACAAGATACTCTTATAAATAATTTGAGATCTGGCGCTAATAAAGCTTATGATGAGGCTTATCAATTTGGTGCAGTAGACGACCCCAGAATATTAAATCTATTGAAAAATAATCCTAACTTCAAAGAGGCATTTAAGAGAGCCCAAGCTATTGCTCAAAATGAAGCAGATGCAGACATTCTAGCAGGTGGAGACGGCAGTGCATTTAAATTGATCCCTTATGAAATAGTAACGAAGGGTGGTAAACCCTCTATAAACATGCTTCCTGATGTTAGAACTCTTGATTACATTAAAAGAGGATTAGATGATCTAATTAGAAAAGGTTTTGACGGAACCGGAATGGCACCTGCACAAGCTAATTCTTTAAAAAAGCTTAAAAATCAATTTGTAAATGTTTTAGACGAAGTTACTGAAGTTGACGGAGTGTCTGCATACGCTAACGCTAGAAAAGTTTACGCAGGAGATATGGAAGTTATTGAAGCTTTAGACAATGGTTTTGCAAACTTTGGTAAAATGGCTCCTGAAGAAGTGTCTAAGGCGTTTGAGAATATGAGTGAAGGAGAAGCTCAGGCATTTTTAACAGGAGCTTCTAGGCACTTATTAGATAAACTTACGAAACCGAGTACCAACGCTAACTATGCGCAGAGAATAATCGGCTCCCCTGACATGCGTAAGAAAATACAGATGCTTTTCCCAGCAGCAGGTGAAGAAGGCTTGGCTCTTTATGAAGCAGCGTTGTTAAGAGAAGCTCAATTATTCAAAGAGATTGGCAGGATAACTGGA
>Ga0099847_1000225_pt1 | contig 19100 bp, 32 predicted proteins | sample CB_VirMetaG_2_FD_78178 | JGI IMG/M metagenome (GOLD analysis project Ga0099847, IMG submission 78178) | Freshwater to marine saline gradient viral communities from Chesapeake Bay - CB_1504_2 Viral MetaG | ecosystem: Environmental > Aquatic > Marine > Coastal | place: USA: Chesapeake Bay...
CTGAAGTAGAAGCTTTGCAGAGAGCAACTGCAAAAGTAGTTAAGCAGGAGACTATAGAACAATCAAGAACAAAAAATCCTCCTTTGTCTTACGTTACTCAGCCTATTGTAGAAGCTAAACGTGTAGTTGCTGCGTTAAGTTCAAAAGTTGGAAAAGCAAAGAAAGCTGACAAGCCTGAACTAGAAAGGCAACTTGCACAGGCACAAAACAATTTACAGCTTGCACAGAAGAAATACTTTGATACTCAACTAGATGTCATGTTAACTAAAACAGACTCTAGTGGTGCTATTCTTGAAGAACTAAATTCATCAGGAGAACTTACTAATAGTTTAATGTCTAAAATACTCTATGAAGGAACTAGACCTATAGTGGGTGCTTTAGGTGGTTTTGCAGCAAGCGGAATTATTGGCGATGAAGACGATGATGGGCTTACTCTTGGTCTAATGATTGCTGGTGCAATAACAGGAAGGTATCACAGTAATTTAAGAAAATCGAATCTTACGGCTGTACAGAAAGCAGACGGTGCCATGATGATAGACGAGGGTGCTGGTAGAAACATAAGAACGCTTGTAAAGATGCACAGTGCAGGAACTATTGCTACTAAGCTAGATGCTATGGGAGGGTACGCTAAGATACTAGGCAACATGCTACTACAGCGTCCCGGCTCTGGCACTGACTCTGTTGAAGCTAGAGTCAGTAGAGAGACTAGAAAGTTTATAGGTCAAGTAGTAGACACTTTAGGTGAAGCTTCTGAAGATTTAAACATCAGAAAGCTTACAGGACAGATTATAAATGGATTTGATTTAAATAAAATTAAAGTAGGCTACAGAGGTATTGATGGTTCATTAGATCCTTTAACTGAGAGCCAAATAGCAGAGGCTCGTAGGCTTGCTCCTTTACTTGCTAAACAACGAGATGAGCTTGCTGATAGTGTAAAAGCCGTTGGAATTAAGTTTTCTGATCTTGGTGATAACTATGGTATGGCACAGCTTTACAATATGGACGCTATACGTGGGAATGAAGAAGCGTTTAGACAAGCACTCTTAAAAGCAGTAAGAATACAGAGTCCTAAAATTAAAGAAGCTGACTTAAACAAAAAAGTTAATAAAATATTTGAGGCTATGACGGGAGTCAAGAAGTACGAAGGCAAAGTACAAATAACTAGAGATAACTTTTTTAGTCAAGGAAAGTTCAGACCTTTAGAAGATCACTTTGAAAAGCACCGTCTTATACAAGACCCTGCTGCTAGAAAGTTTTTAGCAGAACAGGGCTACATAAATTTAGACGCTCAAGAAGTATTTGCTACATATGCAGATAGAACAATAAAGGGAAGAGAGTTTGCTAGAACCTTCGGCGCACAAGGCGATCTTCTTGATTTTATGTTAGGTAAAGTAGATGAAGCTTTTGAAGCGGCTGGTACTGACAAAAGACAGTTTGGAGAAGATTACAAGAAGTATCTTTACGACACTATAGACACATTCTGGGGCACTTATGGAGCAGACAAAGCAGGGATAGTAGGTCAGACTGTACTTCCCCTACTAACTACCCTAGCCAACTCTACCTATTTAACAAGGGTTACTATTTCATCGTTGGGTGATCTTATTCAACCATTCCAGAATAGTGGCTTTGGTGCTGCATCTAAAGCATTAGTACAAAAAGCAGGGAAGACTCCCTCTTTCTCTAAGCAAGCTAATTTTAAATATGATCTAGGATGGGAAAGAGAGTACACAGCATTAATGACTCAAGGTGGAGATCCTTTAAATAACTTTCATCATAATTTAGGACAGTTTAATAAAGGATTCTTTAATCTTGTGGGTCTTGCTCCATTGACTAGAGCAGCTAGAGGCTTTGCATACGATACAGGTGTCAACAGAGCTTACGCTATCTCTAAGAAGTCAAAGCTAAGTTCGGGTGTTAAGAAAGAAATGGAAACACTAGGGTTGTCTGCTTCTGATTTAACAACTTTGAAGAAGTACAAGACTGTACAAGCAGCTTTTAATTCAGATGATGGTAGAGTTATTCTTGATAGAGTAGGGCAAAAGCAAACAGATAGAGATGCTATTGTACCTATGGTAGGCAATCGTCTACTGTTTACTCAAAGTAAAAATCCTTACATTAGATCACTAGGACAATTCCTTAGCTGGGCGCAAGCTAAAACATCACAGACTAATAGTTTGATTGAACGTGTAGAGAATGGAGATGCTGCCTTGGCTCTTAGAGCATTACTTCTTACTGGTGTATATGGAGGAGTACAAGGTTTAAGAGAGTTCACTAGTCCTAGCTACAATCCAGACGAACCCAAGTACAGTGATACTTACGAAGGCTATACACAATTTGCAAAGAAATCAATGGAGCTATCAGGTAACTACTTACCTTGGCAGATTGATAAATTATTTAGAACTATTGAGTCAGGGAAAAGAGGACAATTTGTTTCAGGCTTAACACCTTCAGCTTCTTATGCTGAAAACTTTGTAAATACTCTGTTCCAAGTTCAAAGGAATGTAGAAGCAGAGGACTATGAAGGAGCCGTATCAGATGTTGCTAGAGTAGTTCCTTTTGGAAGAGAAATCATAGGGTACGGAGAGCGTCTTGGTTTTGATATGCCAGAAGACAGACCCAACAGAGCAAAGGGTGGCATCATAGAAAATGTACCTAATGCACCTGAAGAGCCTGATCAGCGCATAGATAAGATGACAGGTATGCCCTACGATCAACAAGCAGGTACAGCTTTTGTAGATGAGGAAGATCCTCTGCGTAGGCTGGGCTTTGTAGGTGGTGGAGAAGTAGATCCTCTGCGTAGGCTAGGATTTGGTCTAGGTAGTCTTGTTGCTAGGCAGGTATCTAAAGCAACTAGAGGTTTCATGGATGATACTCCTCAACGTAGTACAGAAGAACTTACTAAAGAGTTTGATGATTTAACATCTGCTATCAATAAGGGTGAGACTCCTGAGATGTTCAAAGAGACTGTAAGCAGTCCTAAACCTACTAAGGTTAGCAGTACTGATGTTGACGATACAATAGCTCCTTACGAAGATATACCTGCTCCTGCTACTTATGACGAAATGTTTAAAGCTTTAGCGTCAGATAAAAAGAAGAAGATAAATGTAGAGATACCTGAAGGAAGACAAGTTGGAATACGATTAGATATTCCCGCATATCTAAGGAAAAAAGATAGTGCTTGGGTTCCTACTATACACGACGAGACTAAAGGAGGAGTTACTTCTCATAGAGGAACAGTTTCCATAACAAATGTTGATTTAACAATGAGTCCTAGCAAGCAGAAAGCTTCTCTGGATATAAGAGAAGGCGACAAAATGAAAGCAGAAATAGATCGTCTTGCAGAACAGGGTGCATTAAGAACAGGTTTTAGAACAGGGGATATGTCCAAAGGTAAACTAATTGATGCCACTACACCTGAAGGTAAAAAACAAATTGCTGCTTTGAAAAAGCAATACGACAAAAAACCTTTTGCAAGAATAGGTGGAAACCTTGTTAATAGGACAGATGAAGAGAACTTTTCTTTGGCTAAAAAATATCTAAAAGACCCTGAATGGACTCAAGTTGGATTCAACCCTATGAAACATTCTTACTTTTTTGATAGGAGAACAGGAGATCCTGTAATAGGAGGTGAAGAGGCTATTCAAGTGGGGCCTTTGGTTCTAGTTAAGAATGCAATAAAAGGAGACAGGAAAGATTTTCTTTTCTCCAAAGGTGGCAAGGTTCTTAGAGCCTTGAAGAGAAATGGCTAGATATTTTTTTTTGCAACGATACCGCTGCTACTTCTAATAGGGATACATATGTACAAATATTTTTCAGAGAAAGAACTAGAATGTAAACACTGTGAAGAACAGGGTATTGATCCTGCATTCATGCAGAAGATAGATAAGCTACGAGACAAGATGGGCTTCCCTTTTCCTATCACTTCTGCCTACCGTTGCCCAGACCACCCCATAGAAGCTCGTAAAAAGGCCGCTGGCGCACATGCATCAGGAAGGGCTGTAGATATAGCGGTATCCCATAAAAACGCTTACAGGCTCTTACAGGGCGCTCTAGAGGCAGGTTTCACAGGGATAGGGGTAAGTCAGAAAGGAGGGGTACGATTTATACACCTAGATGACCTACCTGATTCTGAAGGTAGACCAAGGCCACACGTATGGAGTTACTAATGATTTTTTACACTGAGGATCTTCTGGGTAAAGTCTACAAGACTTATCAACTGCATCAAGCTAAACACAATATGCCTTTCATGCAGCTTGAAGATTTTCGTTTAATGTTTGAAGAGCAGCAAGAAATAATTATCAATGAGATAGAAGAGGAAGAGGCTGATGGCGATTCCAGTGCTTGATGGATTAGTAAAACTTGGAGGTACTTGGCTAGAAGGGAAGACTGCCAAGACTAAGGCAAAGGCAGAAGCAGAAGCTGCTGTAATGGTAAAGCAAGCTGAATCTGCTGCTGATTGGGAGACTGCAATGGCGCGAGCGTCTAATCAGTCTTGGAAGGATGAGTGGCTTACACTTTTATTTAGTGTGCCTCTTATACTATGTTTCTTTCCTGCTACTGTAGGTTACGTTCAAGCAGGTTTTGAAGCTTTAGAAGCTATGCCAGATTGGTACCAGTACAGTTTATCTGTAATTATTGCTGCATCATTTGGTGTTAGGTCTGTAATGGGAATAATGAATAAAAGGAAATAACTATGAGTGATGGAACTATTAAGATACCCCAATGGGGACTACCTATAGCAGCAGCGGCTGTAAGCTTAGCAGTTGCTTGGGGTGTACTACAAGCTAATACTGCACATGCTTCAGAAGATCGTGAGCGTATCGCAGCTATAGCGGAGGAGGCTGCAAAAAAGGCACAGGAGAACGGTCAAGCACAGGCAGTGACGAGCGCCAAAGTGGAGGCCATCGTGTCCAGCTTGGAGCGACAGGAAAAAATTCAAGAGAAAACAAACGAACAGATCGCCGCACTGGTTCAAGCTCTCTTAGCCAAATAGACTATGACCCAGAAAACCCAAACTTGTTCTGCGACATGCGAGAGTACAGGATGTTACGCTATGTGCAACCACCATCGTACCGCCACGAAGTCGCAAGGAAGTGGCTGCTGTTCAACAAAGGGCAATGCGGATACGGTGCGGAAGTGTATGTGCGCAACCAAGGCCCAAGAGTACTTGGAACAGCGTGGGACATCAAGTTAGTACTTCTTACTTGGGACTTGCGTAAACCTACTGCTGTTAAAACAGAAGCTGTTAAGAAGAAAAGGAGACTGTAGTGGAAGCTATACCTCCTTTTCCTAACAGTGTAAATGCACACGACTATGTGGTATTAGATAAGGTACGTGACATACGCTCCATGAAGTATCAAACTGTCACAGGTAAAGATGACGTACAGGCTGTTAACCAGTATGAGCAGTTCTACTACGAGTATAGGAACGGGCAAGTCATGGTGACTATACTTAAAATAAAAAGTCAGTTAAAATATACGGTAGATATAAGAGCATGACTATGATGATCTTTGTCCTCATCATACTAGAAAGGGGACAAGTTACAGGAGAAGAGTTTTATTTTAGAGAACTAACTTCTTGTTTAGAATACTCTGCTGCCTTGAACAGTCAATCAGTTGCAGATAATAATGCTCTGTTAAGTAACAATAATTATTTTAAAACTTATTGTAGGGTTCGTCAGATCAATGTATCTGATGCAGGAAGTAAAATACTATTTAGAGATCCAGCAAAGAAAGAGGAATAATATGGCTGCTAAAAAGAAAACTAAATCTAGGGTTAATGAGGCTGGTAACTATACCAAGCCTACTATGCGTAAGCGACTATTTAACAAGATTAAAGCTAGTTCAAAAGGCGGAAAGCCGGGACAGTGGTCGGCGCGTAAAGCCCAGATGCTTGCTAAACAATACAAAGCCGCAGGTGGTGGGTATAAGTAATGGCTCAACCACAGCAACATCAAACTAATAAAGACTTTGCAGAGTGGATAAAGCAACAACAAGACAAGAGGCATGAGCAGTAATGGCACTTAAAAAATCTCAAAGGTCTTTGAAAGCTTGGACAAAGCAGAAGTGGCGAACTAAGTCTGGTAAGAAGTCTAGTGAAACAGGTGAGCGTTATCTGCCATCAGCAGCCATCAAAGCTTTGTCAGATAAAGAATACGCAGCAACTACACGTAAGAAGCGTGAAGACACTAAGAAGGGCAAGCAACACAGCAAGCAGCCTAAGAAGATTGCGAAGAAGACAAGGAGCTATAGAAAGAAATGAGAGAAGATTATAAGAAAGGCGGGAAGTCTAAGCGTGATCCTAGACTAGCGAGGGCAGGTGTATCTGGTTTTAATAAACCAAAGAGAACTCCTAGCCATCCAAAGAAGTCTCATATCGTAGTAGCCAAAGAAGGGGACAAAATAAAGACTATTCGTTTTGGACAGAAAGGAGCTAAGACAGCAGGTAAACCTAAAGCAGGTGAGTCAGCTAAGATGAAAGCTAAGCGTAAGTCTTTCAAAGCGCGTCACGCTAAGAACATTAAGAAAGGTAAGATGTCAGCAGCTTACTGGGCTGATCGTGTAAAATGGTAACTATTGCAAAGCTTGCAACTCTTCTGACAACTCATGGTGCATATTTTTAAATAGAGGATCTAGTTCTTTTATTATCTTTTCAATAGATGCAACATCCTCACCTTCAAATACATTCTTTATTTTAGCTAGAGGAAGAAGGGAGTACTCTGTCATAAGTACCCCTTTCTCATCTATGAAGACTCTGAAAGATATAATGTTACCTTCCTTCATGCGAACTTCACTTTCTCTACGTTACCACGCAGCCCCGCCTTCATGTATGTAGTTGCACGGCCTTCAAAGAAGTTCTGATGCTCTACACCCAACACATCATCAAGCCAATCTAGCGGATTATCTTTTACATTGTAGTTAGGTTTCAATCCTAGCTGTAGTAGCCTACGGTCTGCAATGTATCTGATGTACTGCTGCATCTCTTTCTTTGTTAGTCCACGTATGTCGCCTTGTTCAAACACAAGATCCAAGAACCTATCCTCTAGGTCAACCATTTCACGACATGCCTGATAGATCTCAGCTTTGAAGTCATCAGTCCACAGTTCAATGTTCTCTTGAATAAACTCTCTGAATAATTTAGTCATGGCTTCTACGTGCATAGACTCGTCACGTATGCTGTATGTAATAATCTGTCCCATACCTTTCATCTTACCGAAGCGTGGGAAGTTTAGCAATACGATAAAGCTGGAAAATAACTGTAGCCCTTCAGTAAAAGCAGAGTAAATAGCTAGAGCCTTTGCAATGGACTGTCTATCGCCCTTAGTGACTCGTACAGCGTCAATATACTCATGCTTATCTGCCATAGCCTCATACTCTGCAAACGCCTTATACTCAAGCTCAGGCATTCCTACGGTGTCTAGTAGCAGACTGTAAGCGTGTTGATGTATTGATTCCATGTTATGAAAGGCACCCATCATCATACGTGCTTCAGGCTTCTTGAATATCTTCATGTAGCGGTCAACATAACCAGACCCAACATCTACATCAGACTGAGTGAACAGTCTAAAGATCTGTGTAAGTAAATTCTTTTCAGACTCATCAAGGTCTTGCCAATCTTTCACATCATTGTGCAGCGGTACGTCTTCAGGGAACCAGTGCATCTGATTCTGCTGTGAGTAGTAATCGAACATCCAAGGATGGTCAAATGGTTTGTAGTAATCTCTAGTATCTAATAAGCTCATTGTTTCTCCACTGGGAATGCGTTTAAGTTTGCAGCTACAGTACGGCGCTCCCCTTCGCCTTTAAATGGGTATACCATGTGTTGCAGCCACGAAGGAAAGAAATATATCTTACCTACTTGTGGTTTAAATACTACAGCCTGAGTAGGCTTTAGTCTTTCTTTATCATTGACTGCGCTCTGGCCATATACAAACTCTATGAAGCCATCGCTGCACCCTGAAGCATTATAATAACTAAACTTTCCTTCATGTGGCGCTTCTAGTTTTTGTATCTGCTCTGGTATTTTAGTCCACGTTGTACAGCTAATACCCATTATAGTCTTAGTGCCGTGGTCGTGTATAGGATTGTAGTCACCTTCGTAACTGTGAACAGACCATAGCTCATCTATGTCTATTTGTCTATCGCCATCTAATACTTGCCCAGTGTTTTCAAAGAACTGTCCAACGTAGTGTACGGCTAGGTTCTGCAAACAAGCTCTAACGTCTTGTAAATCTTTATGAGTATGATCCATACGTAACTGTTCACCAGCCTGTATCTGCCCTACAAGGGTGTCAGCAGCAGTGACTCTATCTTCCTGTAACAAAAGATCATCTAAAAAAGTATTTAAAGTATCTACATGCTCCATAGGAAAGTCTGCTTCCATCATAAAAACAGAAGGTAGAGGAAGCATTCTATATTGTATCTCACTCATTAAATGCAGTCTCTAGAAAAGATGTTTCTAGTACAACTAATTTATCTTCTGCTTCAGCTATCTTGCCTACTAACTCATCCATAGTCTCAAGCATTGTATGCTCGCCCACGGCTGCTGGATTATCAAGATAGTTTTTAAGCTCTGAACCAGCCCACATAATCTGGGCTTTGTACATGCTCTTCAGTGCTTTTAATTTATGGTCTTCCATTTTTCTTCTAACTCCTTTTTATTCCTAGCAAGCCACACTGAGTAGCTTAGCTTGTCTTCTTTGTTATAATTCATTGCGTACTCAGCCCACTCTTGGATACAGAAGTTTTTAAACTTAGTATCTTCTACATCTTTTTTAGCGTAGAACTCTTTGAACTCTTCATAAGAAGCAAACCTATCCTCTTCCCACACGTAATACTGACAGTCTTCTATTGGATGTTTAGACATATACTCTGTCTCTACATTCACAAATTAGATGAGGCCCATATTGCCTACATATAGGAATGTAGTTGTCAGGACACTTTGTATTCTTAGGTTTGTAATAATCCCACTGACTGCGCTGTGTTCCGTCTGTAGTACAGGCAGGTAATAACAACAATAAAAATAATAATTTAACCTTCACAGCTTAGGCACTCCCCTTCTTCAAGATTTATTCTTGGTATTTTGACGTTAACATTCTCTGTATTTCTAGCCGCATTAGAGCGGAGGTAATACATAGATTTGAGTTTGTTAGCTCCTGCCCAATGTACGCTATTAATATATTCCAGATACTCATCATGCACCTCCTGATCTGCTGTAGCTGGTGGTGGTATGAAGAATAAGTTTACTGACTGAGCTTGGCATACATACTTCTGTCTCTGGTACGCATGTTCAACGATCCAGATTTGATTGATCTCAGGTGCGGTTTTGAATACTTCTCTTTCTTCTTGAGATAGCGCCTCCAAGCCTTCAACAGAGCCTTCAGCAGCAGCAATATCCTTCCACGTTTTTTCTGTGTTGATGCCTTTCTCATCTAGTAGTTTCTCCAAGTACTTGTTCTTTACTTTATATGATCCAGTTAAAGTCTTGTGCGTAAATACGTTAGCACGACTAGGTTCAATACTAGGACTCGTTCCACCACATATAATACTGCTGCTGGCGTTAGGAGCAATAGCAAGAAGATGTGAGTTACGAAGACCACTGCCAACCATATCAGGAGCTTCACCCCTAGATCCAGCCAACTGTACACTAGCTTCAGTAGCTCTTTCCTTGATGTGTTTAAAGGCTCTGTTGTTAAAGCTGGAAGCGTACATTCCTTCAAAAGGGATTCCATTACGTTGAAGATAAGAATGAAAGCCCATCGCACCAAGGCCAATCGCCCGTTCTCTATATGCACTATAAGCGGCTTTTGTAAAACCTTTTTTATCCAAGTCAACATGATACTTAAACTCCTGTAAAGTGTCGCACTGTTCTCTTATACCTACTGTTTGTATAGCATTATCAATAAAGTGTTCCAGTGTGTTATCCAGCATGGTAACTAGGTCACTGATGAATAACTCATCGTCTTTCCATTCATCAAAGTATTCTAAGTTAACACTGGACAAGCAGCAAACTGCTGTACGCTCTTCGCTGGTAGGTAAGGTAATCTCAGAACATAAATTACTTTGACGTACTTTAAGTTCTAAATCTTTTTGCTGCTGTGGTAGAGCCTCGTTACAGCGGTCAAGATTAACAATATATGGTTCACCTGTTTCTGCTCTGGTGTGTATTAACTGCCACCATAGATCACGCGCTGCTACAGTCTTTATAGCTTGCTTTGATTTAGGATCAATCAGCCGCCAAGGGAGGTCGTGTTGGACAGAGTAAAGAAACTCATCAGAAATACTAACCCCGTTATGTAGATTAAGACACTTGCGGTTGAGATCGCCACCAGTAGTTTTTCGCATTGCAATAAACTCTTCAATCTCTGGATGGCTAATGTCCATATACGCTGCATAAGATCCTCTCCTAGTAACGCCCTGATTAAAGGCAAGCATCTGACTGTCTACGACATGCATGAATGGAATGCTACCAGTAGACTCACTACCGTTAGAAGTAGATACGCCATTACTCCTAACATCACCCCAATATCCACCCAAGCCTCCACCTGAACTAGCCAACCATATGTTCTCATCATAGTGATCAGATAGACCACGCCTTGAATCAGGAACATAATTAAGAAAGCAAGAGATAGGTAAACCACGCTTGGTTCCCCCGTTGCTAAGGATAGGAGTGCTAAACATGAACCAATTAGAACTTGCGTAATTATAAAGTCGCTGTGCAAGATCGAAGTCAGTATGTCCTTGATAAGTAGCAGTATAAACAGCGGCCCTTGCAAAAGCTTCTTGAGCATGTGTTTCATCTTCCCAAAAGTATCTGTCTTTTAAAGTTTCTAAAGAGAATTCATTTAGTAATTCTTCTTTATCATAGTCTATCTCTATGCCTAGATAATTCGTCTTCCCAGTTTTCAATGTCATCAATATCTTCCTTTTCTCTAAGCTGGTCTTTTCTATAACCTTTAGTACGTGCTTTATTTTTAGATTGTTTTCGCTTGTTGAACCTTTCCCTGCGTTCTTCTTTCCTATCCCAAGACATCCTGATTCTCCATCAAGAACTTGAGCAATCGCTCCTCGTACCAACGAGCTTTGCGTAGGTCTTCTATGGGTTTACTCTTGTACCTGAATCTCCAGCGGTACTTCAATGAGTTACCACGTAGGTATCCTATAAACTCATCAGGCGTGAGCATAGCCTGTATTGCATCAATGCACTCAATGTCGCCGTTGTTATAATGCTCTGGATTGTTAACCATATCGTTGCCGCCGAACAAAGGATGGTCATTAGTGCCTTCCCATTCTTCTGCTTTATTCCATGCATCAGCTATAACAGTGTTAAGTTTAACCTTGTCCCATTCTTCTGGTGTTGCGTCATCAATACTCATTGCATCTCCAAGTTTGTCTTATCTGTCCTTTGTTTAAACTCTTCAGTCTCTCTACAGTCAGAGTCTATCCATGACTCTGGAATACTGTCCTCACTATACCATCTAAACCCATTCTTCTCAGCCCATTCTGCATGGGATCTCTTAGTACCATCTTTCCTTCTCTTTGCTCCCGGCATAGGAGCAGAAGGATTAGCAAACAAGAAAACAAGTTCAGTGTTTTTAGGTAAGGCTTTTCTTAACCACACGTACTTACTATACTCAGCATGATCCCAGAACCTGCCTTTAGATTCAAGAAGTATTCTCTTCTTACCTATAACCTTAAAGAAGTCTGGCTCGTATGTATGCTCTGTAACATACGGTACTTTCTCTGTATGGTGCTGCCAGTATTTAAGTATGCCTTCATGGAGAACAGCCTCCCATATAGAATCATACTTACTACCGTCAGGATTAACATACTTTTTAGGACGAGGTACTCTAGGCTTACGCGCTGCCATCTACTAGATTCCTTCTATGCACAGATGCTCGTTGCTCGTATGCTATTAAATTAAGATCATCAAGAGTAACAGCGTCAACATCAAAGTTACTGTCCTGCTGTACTAGCTTCTTTAGTTCTTTCTTGATCCATCGTGGAGTCATAGGCACACACCTGATACCTGATTTAACTGGAGCGTATATCTCTGTCTCAGGCATGAACTGCATGACGTTCTTAGTGTTGACTCTCTCAGCTTCTTCATCAGAAACCATGCTGCGCAGCCAATCAACAAGAAGGCTCTCTGTCTTCCTGTGTATTTGTTTTAATTTATTTTTATTCACTTGATTATTAGTTCCTGCACATTAGGAGTAGATGTTACCCTTGTGAAGTATTTAAGACCATTGGCGTATTTGAACACACGTAGTCCTCTACCGTTATTAGCATCAGACCAACATTCATTCTTGAAGCCGCAGTAGGCGCAGCCAGTAGGAAGGCGCATGTTACCTTTCTTACCCTCTGGTACGGGTTGATAACATTTCTCAGGAGGAGTATCTGATTTTAATTTATTTTTTAGACTATCTATTCTACCATTGACATTTGGTTTTGTCAAGTCCCCCGGACAATAAAGTGCAAGCTCTCCTGTCTCTTTATTGATAGCTAAGAAGCCTCCTTCATTAGTACCTTCGCTTGTTTCATAGCCTGAAAGCTGGTACATGTAGCCAAAAGGATCATCTTGGTACAGCGTACCCTCTTTGAACTTCTTGAAACCAAAGTTAGATGCAGTCTTAATGTCCACGACTTGTCCATCTATCTTACAATCTATATGACCTTTGATACCGTCAACAGTTACTTCCTTCTGCTCATCAGATACTGAGTGACCAGCTATCTTTACAAACAAGATTAGAAGTTCTTCTAGAAGGTGTCCGTACAGAAACTTGATATGGGTAGGTGCTTTGAGCGGAGTAGGTTCAGAATCTTTTTTAGACTCGTACCATAGCTGCCTAGCAGGTCTTCCTATGTTGCTCATACGAAGTCCCTTGGTCTGCTTCTTAGGCTCAGTCCAGTGGACTAGGGCTTGCTTCATCCTTTCACCAAAGTCATCTATAAGATCCTGTGGAATGTCCATGTTCTCACCCTGAGACAGGCACTCAATCTTTTGATAGATGTCTTCAACGAGTGTTGATAGATTTTTAGAAGAGTTCAAGTTGCTTCCCCTCAAATAGTTTATCTAGTTTGTCAACAGCCAGACTAGCATCACAAACAAACCACTCACCTCTACGTTCGTAATTCTTTTCAAGAACAGCATGTGCCTGTGCTTCAGCCTCTCGCCTGTTTTCAGTGTTGTATGCTTTTACTAACTCGTAGTCTCTGTATGGTGATGATGTTTGGTACTGCTTCAGTCTATCCTGTGCGTCTACAGCCATGCCTACTTTGCACCAGCTAGGAAAAGCAGGGTTGCGTATAATGTATACCTGACCTTGCTTGGAATTTTCATAGTTCTGTAGAGAGCTAAAGGCTGCATCAGTAAAACCTTTGTAATGCCCCGGCTTATGTAGAGGATGATCTTTAGGTATGTAGTTTCCATCTACCCACATTCTTCTCATATTCCTAGCTTTATTTTTTTCAGGATTATCTTTGTAGTAAAAAGGTTTACCTGTCTTTGGGTTAATCTTAGTGGGTTTCTTACCAGTTGTTTTTGACATCACCATTTACCACACCCCGCTTCTCTACAGTTAGGCCAATTAGGACATCCTAAATGATCATCTTCATTGTATGTATCAGTCTCATAAACATCGACGGTGTTAACTACGTCTTCATGGTATAGTAAGTTACTGCTCCCATAAGACAACCAGACTCCTGTTTCATTTGGAGTGTTAAACCCCTGCTCAAACTGATCATCAAAGAAAGCTATATCAACTTCAGCAGGATTGGCGTTTATCCAAAGAGTTCTTTTTGTAGAGTGCGATAGTCTTCCTGCGGGTTCGTACTGTATATTTAGACCGTCTTCAAAGGATGCATAAAATCCCATACTCTCTTCATCATTACAGATACTTGTTAGTTTTATTCTATCAGTGTGTTTCTGACCAGTTGTTTCCGACATTGTACTCTCCGTCTAGTGGGCATTTTAGATCAAGATGTTCGCCAGCAGCAACAATAGCTTCGACTCCTAGCTGACCTACTCTTTCCGCATCCTTCTCAAGAACCTCTAGCTGCCATTCATCATGCACATTAGCCACGAAGTGAGCATCCAGACCTTCCTTCTTTAAACTTCTGTTGAATAGTACCAGAGCTTGCTTCATAACAACAGCACCTGCACCCTGCAATAGAGTATTAAGTGCAGCATGTTCACTACGGACAAACAGCTTACGACCATCTAGCCCTTTGAGGTAACCTCTTTCAGACGCTGTTCCAACTCTATTTTTAAGAGACTTGAATGATGGTAGATTATCGAAGAAAGATTGTCTAAGTCTCGTACCAACTGTTCGACCTCCACCAGCCACGCTTCCAAGCTTTTCATCTCCTGCTCCGTATAGGAGTGCATATATGAATGTCTTCGCCTGAGATCTTGATTCAAGTCCTGCAAGGTTTTGATTAGCGGTGTGTATGTCTCCGTTAATGACTTCATTTGTGTAGTCCTTATCATCCATGTAGTGTGAAAGCATTCTAAGTTCCAATCCACTAGCATCAATACCGACTAGCTTGTAGCCTTGTGGTACAGTCCACACAGCACGACACTGAGGGCCGTATGGTGAATTAGAGCTAGGAACCTGTGCCATATTTGGATTCCTGTGCGTCATGCGTCCAGTGATTGCACCATTAGGTATCACAAACCCATGCACTCTACCGTCTTCTTCTACTGATTCATTCCAAGAGTTTATCTGAGACACTCTCTTCTGATACATCAAGTATGCCTTAATCAACTCTGCTTCTTTGATCCCTTTTACTTCAGCAAGAGTCTTCTCATTCACTATTGGTCTGCCATGAGCAGTAAACTCAGTAGGTTTCCATCCGAACTCTTGTAGGTACTCGCCTACCTGCTGCCTAGAACCTAGATTAAAGTCTTGAGATCTACTGCGTATCACAGGCTCGCACATTTCTGTGCGAAATTCTGCTTTCTCTAACTTCTTTGTCATAAGTTCATGCTCAGCGCGTGTCATGCGTACACCCTTACCTACACCTGCTTCGCAAAGATTAGCCATCTTACTTAATGAACCGTTTTTGGTGATCCTTGGGTACAGCTTTGTCTTTGTGATTTTTGGTTTGAACACTCGTTTAACTGCTGCTTCTGTCTTAGCAACAGTCTCGCGTAGTTCAGCAAGTAACAGATCCGCAGCCATAGAGTCGTATAAGAATCCATGTTTCTCTTGCTCCTTTAGTATCTCAGCTACCTCATGCTCAAGCTCAACGCTTTCTCTGCTGAATCCTCTGGACTCTTCGCGTAAAGCAAAGTAAACAAGAACATTCAACTCAACGTCCTGTATACAGTAGTCCAGCATCTCTTTGGTAAAACCACCAGAGAACTCTTTGAACTCTATTTTATTTGAACGCAGCTTGTGTCCCCATGTACCTAGACCGTGACCAGCTTCACGAACTGGGTCAAACAGTCTAGACAGTACAAGAGTATCCACTATCTTCTGTCCACGACCAAGCGTTTTGAATCTAGTTAGATCTCTAAGCACAGGTAGGTCAAAGCCTATGATGTTGTGGCCTATTAGTTCGTCTGCCTCAGATAGAAGCTGGCATCCTTCATCTATCTGATCAGGCCCATAGGTGTAAAGTTGTTTACTTTCTATGTCCTTGGCAACTAAGCACCATATCTTTGTTGCTTTGAGATCATCTGTCTCAATGTCGAATACAAGTTTCATTAATCAAACTCCAGTGCCAGTTCCTTCTCTTCATCATTGGAGTTGCTTATGTCATCTCCATCTACTTCAGATAGTCTACCTGTTTCATTGTCAAATACAAGATGTGTAGCTAGTCCCACATCACCTGTGTATCTTGATTTAAGTATACGTACTCTGGTAGTTGATGCCTCTAAAGGATCATCTGATTGCTGGTTACGCTCAAGTGATATAACACAGTCAGATAGCTGGGCGATGGACTGACTGCCTCTGAGGTGGCTTAGACCTGTCTCTATGCCGTTCTCATGGCCTTTGTTGCCATCTACCCTACGAAGGTGTGACACTAAGATCACTCCCGCTCCTGTCTCTTCTACGAGCGTTCTGATGCGGTGCATGATAGCGTCTATGCCTCGTCTTTCATCGCCTTCAATGGTAGTAGATACCATCATGTGCAGGTGATCAATGACAACCCACTTACACCCGCAGCCTACAATCATAAACCTCAACTTACTGAAGATAGAGTCTATGTCGTTTGCTCCGAAGTGTGCATGAATCCATACACGATTGTTGTTGTCACCGTCGTACATTACATCAAAGAACTCATCTAGTTCTTCTTCTGTGTACTGGTCACGTATCCTGTCAATGTGTAACTTAGCATTAGCTTCAATTGAAAGTATACCATCAACTGTTCTGTTGAAAGTTTCTTCCAGAGCAATGATGCCTACGTTATCGTTTGTTGTTTTAATTAGCCAGTGTTCTAGTTCGCGTGTAACACTAGACTTACCTAAGCCTGTGCCTCCAGTTAGTGTAACTAGTTCACCGTGCCTAAGCCCTTCTAGCTTCTCATTCAAACCTTGCCAAGGGTAGGGGAAGGATTGCTTCTTCTCTCTGTTCTTATACTTCTCTTTGTTTTCAGAGACACTAAGAACTCCAGAGGGTGTATAAGTTTTAGCTGCCCACCAAGCTGCAACATAACCTTTGTGATCCTGCTTGTTCAGCATATCGTTGGCGTCTTTAACGCCTTCAGGTAGTGTCATTATCCTTGCTTTGCTGGGTTTAAGCAGTCTAGCTACACGCCTAGCAGACTCTCTGCCTACCTTGTCCTCATCAAAGTTAATTATGATGTTGTCAAAGGTTTCTAGGTACTCTAGAGATGCTTTAACGTCACGCTCTGCACCCTGTGCGCCTGATCTGACGCTGAGTACAGGCCATTTAGATCCTAGTAGTTCGTATGCAGCCATAGCATCACACTCACCTTCAACTAGGGTTATGTACTTACCTCCTGCTTGAAACATATGCTCACCAAACAGACCAGCAGAACCAATGGCTCCTTTTGAAAAGAAGTTTTGCTTCCCTGTGCTGCCTAGTACACGTTCCTTGTAGGCTACAATCTCTTTGTCTTTGTAGTAAGGGTAAAGATGTTTGAGGATGTTGCCAGCAGAGTCAAGGATACATCGAACACCATACTTCCTAGCTGTTTGCTCTGATATTCCACGATCTCTGAGTGGCACGTACTCACCCTCTTCTGCGAAGGTGATGGGTTCTTTTTCTATTAAGTTGATTTCAATATCTCCTGTAGGCGAATCACCTAACAATGCGTTGTACTTTCTACTGCTGAACCTTTCCCCGCATGAAAAGCAGAATGCACTACCATCGTCATTGATAGATAGTGCATCGCTTGATCCACAGTCAGGGCAAGGCTGATGGAGTTTGACGAAACTCAATTAGCTTACTCCTATAATTTAAATTTCATGTGAGTCTGATTGAACAGGTTCCTCTGCCGCCTCCTCTTCGACTAGCATATCGTCAGTTAGTTGTTGAAGTACTGCTTCATTGAAACCTTTAGCAGCCATTTCTAATTTAGCTAAGGTCTTCCTAGCTTGCTGTATTTCTTTATCTGTCTCTATGATTAAGACAAAAGCACTCTTACCTTCATCTGTAAACCTATCTACAGCGTAGGTTCCAGACTCAGAAGTGTAAGTCCATCCTTGTTGATCACTCATTGTGCCTCCTTTAAAATGCTAAGCTTTCTATTGTGGTGGGCGTTTCTACCGTCTGCTCACCACGCTCAATCAGATTAAGAATCTGAACAGCTTGGAGTTGTGGACGTACTATCTTATTTAGTTTGCCATACTCCTTACGCGCCCATTGCACAGCGATTGTAGAACCGTTACCAATAGATACGTCTGTCCTGTTCTTATCCTTATCTACTACGATAGGTGCAGGGATCTGACTTCCATCAGAGTTATGCGCCCAAGTAGCAAACTTAATAACAGCATCAGGTGTGAAGTTCTTCTTCCCCGGCGGCATCAAGAACGCATCTGAGAATCCCGCATCTTTGAACATAGCAAAGACATCATCAGATACTGCTAGGAATAGCTCGTACCATGCTGTTGTTTTGTTATAGTCCAGATTAGGAACTACCAGATGAGGGTAGTATACCTGTCCCTCTACGACTGAAGGTGGGTTCATGTTTCATCTCCTTTCTTGGTTAATGAATCTAGATTGTACTCCTCTATGAAAGGAAAGTAAACATCTCTGTACACATCAATGTCAATTCCTTCGCCCAGAAGAAGCACCACTCCTTTATCAGAGTTGCTTGCTACAGTAACAGGACACTTATTCTCATACAAGGTACGAATGTACTTTGATGTTTTAAAAATGTCGTACTGTTCTTTTGTTAACGGTAGGTAATAGTCCATCACCACTCTCCTAAATCATCAAGGAACTCACTGAACAAAAGGGACATGTTGTTATCACCTAACTTCCAGCAACCTGCCTCGCTGCACCTGTCTTCAACAAGTGTAAAGAATTTATTTTTAATCTTCTCAGATGGTTGAGTGGCGCAGATACGCAATGCCCATAGCTGCGCCCACCAATCGTCTAACTCAGAATAGAACTCTGCTCTTGGATCAGTTGCGCTCATACAGTTCCTCCATCATCAGGTTTAAATAATTCTCAATGAACAAGATAACAAATTCCTCTCCATGTTTCAAGCATAACTGAAGTGCCTCTTCCTTTACCAAGTCAGTCACTGGTGCCTCAAAGGTATAGACTTGTGAATACTTTAGAATATGGTTCGACACATCAATTACGTTTTGCATGTTAGGCTCCCTTTGCCATTCGTCTTTGTTCCTGTCTTCGATAGTTGTAAGCAGTAGAGTATCCAATGCCTACAGTCTCAGCGATCTCACTCACGGGACAGTTCTGCCTAGTCATTTGAAATACTTTCTGAATCTCTTCATCAGTCAGCTTGGTACGATACCTGTCAATATCAATACTAGTTGCAGACATCTTAGCTCGCTTTTGCTGAGCTTGTATTGCTTTAAGCAGTAGCATAGTTACGCTCCATAGTTGGTTGTCTGTGGCTGGGCCATCGCATATCAATCACAAGAGGTTTGTAATTAAAATA
>Ga0099847_1000227_pt1 | contig 19040 bp, 19 predicted proteins | sample CB_VirMetaG_2_FD_78178 | JGI IMG/M metagenome (GOLD analysis project Ga0099847, IMG submission 78178) | Freshwater to marine saline gradient viral communities from Chesapeake Bay - CB_1504_2 Viral MetaG | ecosystem: Environmental > Aquatic > Marine > Coastal | place: USA: Chesapeake Bay...
ATATCGATGTTGGGGTACGCATACTTCGACACCATAGTTATGGTCGTAGTGGCTCCCGCATTATCAAACACAGCCGTGTCTTGCGGCAAAGGGAAGTTATTTACCGCGGGTGTACCACCTGATGCTGTACACCAGCCGTTTGCATTCCAGCCTTGAGTACCCGCTAAATTCCAGTAAACCGTCTTAGTAGTAAACGTAATTCCTGAGTTACCACTCATATCACCAAGGCGTGTACCCGAAATAGGTGCAGCGGTTCCAACAACAGTAATATCTTGGAAATCCACATCTACAAGACTTGGCGTTCCATTAATAGTAAGCGTTCCATTTATAGTTTGCGTTACAAGCTTAGAAAAAGCGATCCTTTTTATTGCAGTAGTTCCGGTCGCAGACAACACTCCGTTTATAGTTTGATTAGCACTGAATTCGATTAAAAGTGCATTAACTGCATTGTTGGCTGTAAAGGTTAGATCATTAAATACGCAAGAACGGCTATCATTTGGAAACGTAAACGCAGTAGACGCAGTACTGGTAAACGACACGTTGTTGTATGTAAGCCCTAAGCCGTTGAAAGTAGGAGTTGCTGCACTCAAAACTAGACTTGATGTCCCAGCATTGAATGTTAATTTTGCTAGTGTTGTAGGGGGTGTAACCGCCACTATGGGAATGAGATTGCTGGCTGTTACTGTAGATGCACCCAAAGATATTGATTTTGGCGTTTTGGCTGTAAAATCCAGATAACTAATTGACACAGCAAATCCGGCAGTATTAAACGCCCCTTGTTGCAGAACAATACCGGTACTTGTAGTTAAACCTGCTGTCAAAGACCAATCTGCACCTACACCATTCACATAAATAATAGATGCTAGAGATACCCCGTTTGTATCTACTGTAAGCCCCGTAGTTGAACCCGATATCGCAATACCTCCCGTATATGTTCGAGTAATCCTGACACCACCCGTTAACGCAAGACTTGCGTGTACAGACATTAATGTTGTACCTGCCCAAGTAATATTGCCTGCAAGTGGAGCACCCATTGTTAGATTGGCGCACCGTGCATTAGCAGATGTCATGGTCACTGTGTATGCAGTGGCGTTTGAGGCAAAGTCAAAAATAACAGTGTCCGCAGATGTAGGAACCGTTGCACCGCCAGCACCGCCAGATGAACCAGACCAATGTGTCGTAGTAGTTGCATCCCAGTTACCAGAGCCAAGCACCCAATACCGGGTAACAGGCGTTGGAGCCGCCGTTAAGATAACGCCTGTGCCAGTGCCGGTAGAAGTACTTCCCGCGTAAAACTCACCGGGAGAACTTGGAGCAAATGTAGTTGTGCCCATCGCTAAGTAGTCAAGACCCGAAGTTCTTACGCCAGAGATAACATGATTACCTATCCCGCTCACGGTCACTACATTACCAACAGTGCCTGTTACTGTCCACTTACCGAAAGTTTGCTGTGATGCGCTCAGTGCTACGGTATGGGCAACTGTTTTAGTGCTGGCTAGTTCGGTAAAAAAGTTTACCCCACTAAACGTAGTTGTTGATGTGCTAGTTGTCCCACCAATAGTCAGCTTGTTGTACGAGAACCCACCCCCAACAAATGTTCTAGCACCTGTAGTGTTGTCTGACAGTAAAATGTCTGCTGTGCCTTGATACAGGTTTAAAAAAGATGCTGTATCCCACAATGTTCCTGTTCCGGTTAAAGTCCAAAGACCCGAACCCATATACACGTTAGCAGTTGAAGCACTACTCTTTGTAAAAGTAAGCGCAGTCACGTTGTATGTGGCAGCGTCTAGAGTACCGGAAGAAGCTGTTATTCCTGCTGTGGTAACTAAGGCATCGGCTAGCACAAGTGTGCCCGTAAGATTAGTTAATTGTATCGGCGAATTAAAAGTCACCCCCGCTGAGGTAAGTACCTGAGTACCTCGTTTACTGAAAATTAAACTACCTACACCTGTTACTGTAGTGCCAGTACCATTTGTCCAATCACCATAAAGTATCGCATTAGCTGCTGTCGATAGCGTCATTGCCGTAGTACGAGCCGACATATTTATAGTCGGGCAGGCGAACCCAGTTGCAAAAGTAATAGTACCAGCCGCCCCTGCATTATTGAATACAGCAGTATCTTGGGGCAACGGCAAATTAGCTATGTTGGGTGTGCCACCTGATGTTGTGCACCAGCCGTTTGCAGTCCAGCTTTGGGAACCCGCAAGATTCCAGTAAACCGTCTTAGCGGTAAATGTAATACCAGAGTTACCGCCCAAATCCCCAATTGTTGAACCTGAAATTGGAGCCGCAGTACCTACTACCGCTATGTCTTTAAAATTAATGTTTGTACTAGAGAAAGTACCACCGATTGCAACTGTTCTTGCTGTTCCAGCGACAGAGGACGTAAAAGTCAACGGCGTAGCAGGTGTGCCAAAATAAATCAAAGACCCAGTAAGTATCTGAGTCGAGTCAATAGATACAGTGCGAAACCCTACTACAGTTAGGTTGTTGAATGTATTAGCGTCCGTTATGTCTATTGTAGACGTTCCGCTGGGAAAAGTCACATTCCAGTAAGTAAGCCCCAAGCCGGGAAAAGTTGTAGTAGCAGAGAAGTTAATTGTTGATGTGCCTGCATTAAATATCAGCCCATTGACAGAAGTAATATTTAATGGCGTGCTAGAGGAAATAGTGACAGCGCTTGCGCCCAAACTGATTGACCGTGGCAAAACAGTACTGGAATTGATGGCAGTAGCTGTTAGCGCAAATCCAGCGGTATTAAAATTACCGCTAGTTATTGTCAGCGGTTGTGGGCCAGTATTTAAAGCATCACCAAGTTGAACAGTGCCACCAAACGTATTTACCGTGATTGGGGCTGTCCATGTTTTACCCGCGCTTGTAATTGTTTGAGTAGTGCGGCCTTGAAATATAAATGCGACAGTACCGCTAAGTGTCGTACCGGAGCCATTTGTCCAATCTCCGTAAATTTGATTATTACTGCCAGTAGCAATAGTCATAGCCGTTGTACGGGCAGACATGTCAATATTGCCATAGTACAAAAATGTTGTATCCAGCGTGATGGTTGTTATAGCACCCGCATTGTCAAACTTGGCTATGTCCTGTACCAATGGGAAATTATCTGTGCTTGGGGTACCACCCGATGCCGCACACCAGCCATTTGCAGACCAGTTTTGCGTACCTGCAAGATTCCAGTACACCGTCTTTGGAGTAGAGAAAGTGACGCCCCTACCATTGGCAATATTGCCGAGGCGAGTCCCTGTCAGCGGTGTTGCTGCGCCTTTGACGTATACATCAAGAAAGTCAATGTCGCTGATTGAACCAAGCGCAGCCACAACCATGTTAGTTGCAATGCCCGTTGATGCTGCCTTGATTCGCAAACGGACATTACCCGCCGTGCCAGAGGTCGAAAATGTGCCATTGACAGTGAGCGTGCCTGTAATAGAGAATGTGCGATACCCGACAACAGCAGTGGGCGTGTATGATAAGTTGGCGCAAACACCATTTGTAATGGAGATTGTGGTTGCGAGGGTCAATCCTGAACTTGCGTTAAAAATAGCATTATCCGCAGCCGTAGGAGCCGAAGCTCCACTGGCACCACCCGATGTGGCTGACCAGTTTGATGGATCACCAGTTGTCCAGTTGCCAGCGCCACCTACCCAGTATCTATCGGCCATTTAGACCACCCGTGCGTACGTGACGCCGTCTACCTCAATAGTGTCTGCTGGTGCTGGAGCTTCAACTGGAGGCGCTGTGATCGTGGCGATCCAGTTGTCTACGCGCTGGTCTTTAATAGCCTGAATTTCAGCATCCGTTAACGTGTGATTATCGGGCAGCGTAATAGCATCACGGAAAACGCCGTATTCAGTTTCAAACTCAAAATCGATTTTAGTCACATTAAATCCTTGTTTAAAATTATGCAGAAGCAAGGCAACGCCATTTAGATGTTGCTACATTCCATACAAAACCAATATCAAGCCGAGCTGTTGTTACTGTTGTTGTAGGTAAAGCCAATGTTGAAGCCTCAAAGTTTGCAATATTGAGTGTAAAGCTTACAGCCGCCGTTCCCGTAATTGACAACCACAACTTTTGACCGTTGGTTGGAGTACCTGTAGTTGTTATCGATGTAATAGTGGCTGTTTGACTGGTAATGACAAACATATCATAAGAGTCAGTGTCTAGGGCATATGTAGCTGCATTAGAAGCAAGTGGTGCGCCAGTAGTTGCTACTCGTGAAGTGATGCGCTTATTAGTCAGCGTTTCAGTTCCAGTATAGGTCGCAATTGAGGCCGCAGCTAATGTTGTCTGACCTGTACCACCATTGGCAATAGCTACTATGCCCGTGACATTGGCTGCATTGCCTGTGGTATTGGCATTGATCGTAGCTGGCAAGCTAAGAGTGACCGCACCCGTGCTGGCAGACACATCGATTTCGTTGGTAGTACCGGCAAGACTTATGACACCAGTATTTGCAAGCGTAATTGAACCAGCGCCATTGGTAACGCTGATACCAGTGCCAGCAGTCAGGTTAGCGTTTTCCCACACCCCCTGTACAGCGTCATAGACCAGCGTGTTACCGGAAACTGCGCTTGTGATGAGGACGTTGTGCAGCTCGTCAAGCTCATAACCATTGTCTACTTTAAGAAAAAGTGAACCAACGATATTGTCAACCCTGACAACAAACCCAAGAATAACCAAATGATTTGGCGCTACCGGTTTTGTAGTTGTATATGCACCAGCAGTTGTGGGCGACAAATAAATTGGTGCGCCAGCCGTCAGACCCAAAGTATTTAATTTATAAATTGGGCCACTGATTTGTACCCATCCTTCAGCACCAATAGCCATTGGCTCTGCAACCATGCCAAGAGTTGCGCCAGAAGTTAAATCACTTGTTGCAATCGCCAAAAGTACTGAAACTCGATTTCCTTGAGCGCCATTAATGTAAACAATTTGGCCCTTGGTAAGCGCAACACCAGCATCATTAAAACAGAAAGCATATTCCTGTTCGCCTATTTTTAATTCTACGTTGCCATTTTTAAGGCCAACAGCCGGAGAACCATTACCAGAATCCCAGTACATCCGACCAACAGCGGGAGTAACAGTTGCTGTTGTATTAAATTGTGTAAAGTCAGTTGTGACGTTTGCAGTGTTCAACCCGCCAGTATCCGTAAGCGTTGCTACGCTATTTTGAATCAACTTGCCTGTAGTTCCATCAAATCTAGCAAGAGCATTGTCTGTAGCGCTTGCTGGCCCAACAACATCGCCAGAGCCTCCGCCGCTTGTGATGGCAACAGTAACCGCGCTGCCCACGTTGGTAGCCGTAACACCAGTTCCAGTAAAGTTAATGCTAGATACAGCAGAAGTCAGGGTTGTGCCTTCATCTGCAATCGATACACTACCACCTGCACTATTTGCCGCCCACTTTACACCTGTAGTTTGCGTCGAATCAGCTACCAAAACATAAGTGTCAGTACCTACAGGAACACGAGTATTAGTAGTGCCATCTCTAACAATCAGGTCACCTTTAGTTGTTGTTGGAGCAAGTGCATTAAATGCAGTAGATGCAGTAGATGCACCAGTGCCACCATCAGCAATAGCTAAATCAGTAATACCTGAGATTGAACCACCTGTAATTGCTACAGATGCAGCACTTTGAGTGGCAATAGTGCCAAGTCCCAAAGATGTACGACCAGTAGCGGCAACAAGCCCTGTAGCGCCGCCATCCCATTTCAACCTATCTGTATATGCAGTATCCCAAGTTGTTTGACTAGCAGTGGTAGGAATTGCATAGCCTGCGGCATAAGTAATAGCCAATGTGCCAGTGGTGGTAACTGGTGATCCTGCAATTGAAAGACCTGTAGGAACAGTAGCCGATACAGATGTAACAGTTCCAGTAGTACTAGAAGTTCCCGCTCCAATGGCAGTGCGAAAAGTCGCGGCATCCAGTGCACTAATAGTATTGTCTGCATTAAATCTAGGGAAAGTAACTGCACTTGGGTTGGTAAGGGTAAATAAATTTCCACCAACCGTAGTTGCACCAATATTTGTACGAGCAGCAACAGCAGTAGTACCACCAGTACCGCCATTAGCCAATGGAATAGCTGTACCCGAATATGTCAGGGCCAATGTACCTGTTGAAGTAACCGGAGAACCAGATACCGTTAAAAATGCAGGTGCAGTTAAACCAACAGATGTTACCGTTCCACCAGATGGTGTTGTCCAAGCAGTAGCGTAATCAGCATTGCTAGTTTTTGCAAGAGTTTGTCCAGTTGTACCGCCAACTGGAACACCAACACCAGACGCACCAAGTCTTACTAATGGTGCTGTAGCAGTCCAAGTTAATGAACTTGTGCTTTTTGAATTAACTAATGCAATTGAAAACCAAACTGTATTAATTGGATTTGTTGGTGGCGCAGATAACCAACCAGTTGGAGGAGTGCCAACATTAGTAACAAAATTCCAAGAACCTCCTGTTGGAGTTGCAGGAGCTGTAGCCGATTCTTGAAAAATCAGCCATTCAAAATACGTTCCACCGAAATTAGTATTGTTGCCATAAAGACCTGAAGATTCAGAACCAGATGGAAGTGCAATAGAACTTGCAGCCGTATTGCCATATAACCCACTTGTTGCCATCTTGAATCCTTATTTGAACGAATATCTGTAGTCCCTTGGCTGGAACTCAGAGGTCAAATGCTGATCACCACCACGCCACTTGCCTTTGTAATTCTGATCTTCAATCAAACCATAAGAAGCATCAAATCTTGCATCCCACTTTTGAGATTCTTCTACGTTTTTGTTTTTATCGTAGTAAGCAGACAAAGTTCCATACAAGTAACCTTCTGGAAATGATCCAAGAACTGCATTTGATTGAACCAAAGGATTTAAAGCATCCGTTGTTGTACTAAACAAAAATGGAAACGTCTTGTTGTAATAAGCTTTGATAACAACATTTTCACCGGGGTTTGGCGTAAAAACATAATTAGGGCCGACTTCAGAAAATGAAGCTCTAATTACGCGAGGAACACCAAATGGACGGACGTAAAGCTGATCAATCATTCTTCGACGAATAATTTCACGATCACCAACGCGGTCATAAATAATCCAAGGGCCAAGGCCAGTAGATCCGGGGGTTTGATTTGCAGGCGCTGTATCTTGAAAAAACAAGATAGGAGAATTCATATCTGAAGGAATAGGGGCCATTCCTTGAGCATTGGTTGTCAATGTAGTCGGTACAACTGTTGTATATGGATCAGAGCGCAAAGCAGGAAGCTCAATTGTTCGCATTTTTAGCTCACACATCTGAATGCAAGCCATGATTTCAATTGAAGACTGAGTAGGCACTTTTAGAATGCTTGCAGGAGTCGTTATGCCAGTCCACACGCCGTCTGGATCGTTAACTGTCACTGTAGTACTGGAAACAGCAATAATCGCTGCAAACGGCCCTTGTACGCTTGGGCCAATAAAGTCTCCAATAAGAAGAGTTCCAACAGGAGTAGCTGAAGTAGTGATAACTCCAGTTGTTGTGTTAATAGCCGTAGCGGTAATGCTTTGAATAGAAGGTATTGCGCCTACCCATTGAGAAATTCGGCTAACTAGAGAATTAGCAGACTGAATGAATAGAGCCATTGTTTCACCTTATTTCGTCGGTACTGTTGGATTATATGGTAATGGTATTTTACCGCTAGGGTGACAAACAAAATCGCTGTAATGTTCATTAACAATTGCATAAAACAATATCTTATCTTGCTTGTCTTTTTTGATAAGCTCCCAAGGACGATTGTTAAACCATTTTGAACTAATCTCATGAGCAAAACACTTTGGTAGATTCATTGCATGAAATGTTCCTGCAAAGAAAGGATTATCAGTACCATGTTCTTTGTAAAACTCACGCATTTCCTTGCAGCTTTGTTTAACCGCTTCTACATTTTTTTGTTCGTACTGTACAAACCTAACGCCATCTTGAGCGCCAACTTTGTAATCCATATTGGGGGTACGAAATGTTTGCGACCAAGTACCGGACTTGACCTCGTTATACATTTTGTCATTTTTAATCAATAAACTTTCTAAACCACCAGACAGATTTCCTTTGGTGTAATAGTCTTCGTTTACTTTTGCTTCTTCGTTGTTTAAGTTTAGTTCCATACTTTTCTCCATACTTTACCAAAAGAGACTCCGTAGAGTCTCCTTCAGAAAAGCTTTAAAGCTTAAGCAAGGTAACGCTTGACCTGTGCCGTTGGACGAGGAGCCGTTACAGCAGCACCAGTCGGCGAAACAGCAGCCAGAACAGCGACACCTGCTGGATTACGCACGATCAAAGTGCCTTCCATGATGTACTGGTCGAGTGAAGCGTCAGCGTTGGAGAACACTTCGTTATTAGGGCCAAGTTCACGCAACGAACCCCACTGGATAACGTCAGGGTTCAGGAACAGGGCAGACGTATTGTCAGCGCCGGTTTGATCCATAACCCATGAGTCATCAATTTGGTACGTGTAGTTGAAATCGCCTTCATAAGAAGAGATCGTATCGCCTTTATCAGCCGGATTAAAACGGTTGATAGTACGGCTGGTAGGCATCATGTCACTGATGTGAGTACGCATTGACGTTGGGACAACCATGTTGGTAATCTTGGCGTTAAAGCGTTGTTCAGCAGTAGTAACCAGTTGCTTGTACAGATATGGGCTGAATTGTTGCAGCGTCACACCAGTCGAAAACGTGAAGTAACCTAAACCAGCATTCGACAGCAAAGCATTGAATGGAGTATTGGTATTAACAACAGCAGTTGTATCGTTACTATCAGAAGTAGCCAGATTTAGAATGGAAGTACCATCCGCATCATTACCTGAACGAGTACCAGCAAACGCATAAAGCGAACCAAAACGTCGACCATTGTCTGGTGTACCGCCTTGAGTAGCAGCTTGACCAGAATATTTGATAGAAGCACCGTCAGCACGTAGCATCTGGAGTTCAACGTCAAACATGATCTCAGTCAACTGTTTAACTTCTTGGTATGCCTGTGGATCACCACCAGCTTGTTCAACAGCACGAGCAGTGCCAGTAGCACCGATCACAGTGGTGAAAATCTGTGAGTAGTTACCCAAGTTAGCACGGGTGTTGCTTGCCGCATCAGATGCCGAAACAGCAGCGCCTTCAAGCTTGGCATTCAGCGATGGAACGCGGAAGTAATCATTAGGCCAGATGTGCAAGGTCGAATTGATCTTGCGTTTTTTGCTCATAGCCATGTTAGTGATCGGAGTACGATCTTTAACATAGTTAGAAACGGTCAAGTCAAGGTCTTTGACTACGATGTCGGTGGTATACGAGCCATTGCCGTTACCAAGATTTGCAGAGGTGATTGTTGCCATTTTAAACTCCTAAATGTTACCGACGACGATTTTTGTTAGCCGCCAGCATTGTTGCCAATAGATCCCTAGCCGCTCCCTTATCACCAGAATCAGCTTTCTTCTGAAGTGATGTAGCTCTATCATCTGGAGAAGTCTTCGCTTTTGAGAATGTTTTGTTTGTTGCTGCCAACGAACCACCCGCATTACGAACCTTTGGGCCTTCACGGAATTTCATCCCGTCACGAACCAAACCTAGCAGATATTCATCACTGGACACCAAATCAATGTTTGGCACTCCCGGAACAAACGAACCACTAGAACCCTTCCAATCTCTACTCAACTTATCTCTAAGTTCAGCAAAGTTAGCCTTATTAGACAGCTCTTTATCAGTAAAACCTTGTCTTGCTTTTTCCAAAGTCTCTTGGACATAAGCAGTACGGGCCTGATAAAACTGACTAATCTTTGGCCGACTATCCGTAATAAACTGCGATTTCTCTTGGATCAAAGTAGCGTTCTGTCGCATTGCTGCTTCAGCTTCACTTCGTTGAACCTCAGTAGTCGCATTTTCGTAGATTTGCTTCCATTGCTGGTTATATTGTTGCAGAGTAACCAATTCATTCGCAGCCGTTTCCAGTTGCGGAACAATCGTAAACTCCATTCCAATCTGCAAACCGTCAAGATCATTACGGCGTTTAGACTCATACTCTTCAAAATCAGCTCGTTCAGCTTTAAGCTTACGGGCATTTTCATGGATAGCACTACCTTGACCCAAAATAGAAGCCGCTTTACTTGCTGACATCTCCACAAAGCCGTTTTCAGCGTCCTTGTTCGGAATCTTCAGCATTACATTCGGATTCTGCTCTGCAAAGTCCAAGAAATTAACAGCTTCGTTTACACCATTAGTGGACTCGGCGTCATTCTCATCATTTACAGATTCTGACTCATCTGTATTACCATCTTCAGGTTCAGCACCCTCTTCAGGAGCCGCCTCCGGGGAAACTCGTTCCAGAGTATCTTGTCCGGCTGGTAAAGGTGAACTGCTTTCTACTTGCGGACTGTTACGCCTATTGGCGGCAATCATTGAAGCGATAGCATCGGCGGGATTCACACTACCAGTTTGCTCAGTGGCGGTCGATTGCTCGATTACGTCTGACATAGTTTATCCTAATTTATTACGTTATTACTTTTTTAGCAACTTTTCCAAGATATTCCTGTTTCTCAATGAAACTAATGAAATCCCGAACCCCAGCAACATAATGTGCATTGCTAATACGATCCAGATCGTCTGTACTATCTTCCAAACGTTCCAGTATGCCAAACCTATAAAGGTTAAACATTAATGCGAAATCTTCATTCGCCAAAAGGCGATAAGCGCATTCTCCATTTTCAATTACCAGTGTTCTACGACTTACATCGGCTTCCTTTCGTGCGTCAGTGACCTTGACTCGTCTGTTAAAAAAGTACCTTATCTTCAATACCAAGCTTTTCATTATAAATTCCTTTAATCAATTTGAACTGCTTTGAGCTTATCTCGTTTTGCAGCCAATGCTTCAAACATATCATCAGTATCCAGATCTTGAGTCTTACGCACAGTAAATGCAGTATTCGCTTCAGTATCTTTTACTTTAGCAGTATTCATAGCAACTTTAGAAGACAACTCTTGTTCAGCAAGACCGGGGCCTTGTTGCGCTTTGTTTTGAGCCATTTTGGAAGCCTCTTCCATTGTTGGCAAATAAGCATCAACGTCCTTAACACCCAAGACTTTGAGAGTATCTTCGTAAGGACGGCGTAATTTAGCAAACAACTCAGGAACGCTAGGGTCAATCTGCATCATGGCAGCACTAAAAGCTGCTTGAGTCTGTGTGATCAATTGTTGACGAGTCAAACGGTTCTCTTCAGACAAGAATCCAAGGGCTAGATCGATATTAATGATTTGACGGTCAATAAATTCAAAGTTTTCCATAGATTTAGCATCCATGAAAGGCTGACCCTTGCCGCAAACATTAGCTAATTGCTGGATGTTGTAGTCATCAGAGTATTGAATCAATGTTTTCCAAATAATGTAAATAACATCCCGCAAGCCAATGGCGCAATTTTTAACCATCTCATCTTGGATAAGCTGATTTGGCCCCATAGCCATTTGTAGCTTGTAGCCGCTGTTGCCATCCTTCATTACTTCAGGATTCAATACATCACTAGGGCTAGTCATGCCAATCATTGCCATCTTGTCGGCTTCAAACCGTTGCATAGCTGACTGAACATATGCCAAATTGCCTTGCATTGGCTGGAACTGGAAGATATGTTTCTGAGGATCAAATTTACGATCCAGAATAAACATGGCACTAACGCCGCGCTGAATTTCTTCAGCATCAATGAACTCTGGGTTTACACCAATACGCGGAGTAGACGCCTGCATAGCAAAGGAGATCTCTGCCCGTGCAATAGACGTTGCATACTCCTGCATAGGAATGAGTCGCTCTGCCAATGAGTAACCAAAGAAGTTACCAACGATTGGTTTAGGACACATTGCAGCCAAAGGAATGAAGTCGACTTCTTTTACATACAAAACGTATGAACCAGAGTAGCAAACTTCAACGATTTCCTCTTCACCATCACCATCAACGTCTTTGCGAATCCATGCTGTTGTCAACATGATTACTCGACTGTATCGATCAGCACCAGCAGAAGCAATTACACCTTGACCGGGAACAGGCGTAGAGTCACGAGCGTGAAGAGCAAGGTCATTCTCCAATGCGCCAGCTTGATAAGCACCAGCAGGGCCATAAGCAGCGTGATCAGCCAGTTTTTCAAGATCTACATATGGATACTGAGCTTTGCATTCATGAATGGTCATTGGCTCGTAAAAACCAACGAAATCCTGATCTTGAATAGTCGAAATCGTAGGATTACAAACAAAGTAATGTTGTGCAACGTGTTTGACGCGCACTGTAGTTGAGTAACCAGTCAGTTTGTATTTTGCACGATATACAGTGTTTTGATTTAAAGCACTATTTACATCAATTTCTCCATTTTCATTTGGAGCAATAGATTGCATTGCCATTTCAAGGTCAACGTCAATCTTTTCCATTCCCTGACGTTTAGCAGTCAGACCTTTCTCAGCAGCAAGAGTTTCAAACACTCGCAATTGGTCTTTAGTGCCTTCAACTTCTTTGTATTGGGTAACAGGTTCCCGTACAGGTGAAACCATCACAATACCGTTTTTATGCAACAACGAATCTTGCGCCCAATCACGAATGATTTGGTAAGAATTGTTTTTGCTGTTCAACATATATTTGACCATATCAGTAGCTTGGTTAGCTTGTGCGCTATCCATCTCACTGAAGCGTTCAAACTCAAAGTTAACCTTACCGTTAGGCATCAGGCACTTTGTAATAACGGCTGTAGCGTAATCAACACCCGGATTTACTACAGGGTGGATGTAATCAAGACCCCTAATTGGCTCAGTAGAGTTTGATACCGCAATATTTAGATAGTGGTAATCAGAAAGACGGTTAAAAGTGTTTTTAGCCTGAGTTAGACGCAAATAATCCACCATTTTCAGGTAGACCTCGTGTGCAACTTGAAAAACAATGCCTTTATTGCCCGGTGGCGCTTCAATATAAGGGACAATAATATTTTGTTTATCTAACATTTCAGATCCTTTGAACTTTTCCGTCAATCGATTCTAATCTTCGATATTGGAATGTATTTGCGCGACTTACCATTGATTCACCATGTCCTTGGATTAAAGCAAGAACGCCAATACGAGCAGAATCAATATGATCGTCCTTACCAAGGAACTTTCCTGCATCATCAATTGCGTAATTTCTAGCTTCATCCAAAAACTCGATACACGATTCGTTTATTCTAAACTTTCCGCGCTCCATGCCCATGCGTATTGTATTAATTCCGTAAGCAATATGGTTGGTTACCCGACCTTGATCGTTAGCAGGATTTAAAATAGCACCCGGAATACAGTTCAAACCGTAATTATCCTCAAATACTTCACGAACTGACTGCTCCGTAAGTGTATATCGACCTGCTTGAGCGGCATCATGCGGTAAAGCAATTGGTACATTCTTAGATTCTCTGTCCATCAAGTAATGAATGTATTCATCTGGTGTTTCCCCTTGAGCAATTTTAACTTGACGATGCAAATAAATGATCTCTTCCACTGGATCACGAAAGAAAAAGCTAATAACAGTAGGATCATTACGAATTCCTAAGTCAAAACTAATTAAACGCTCAAGCTTTTCATTGTTTTTCAGGTCAACATCAACAGCTTTGTATGTAGGCCATTCCATCATTGGAAAAACAATACCTTTTCCAACCAAAGGAATACCATTCATACGACATTCCCGCTCCCAAGGCATAAAATCTCGCTCTAATTGTTCTCGTTCTTTTTTAGAAAAGAACACTTCGCCCCATTCGTTATCAATAGGAACGTCATCCCATGTAACTCGTATGTGGGTATAGCCTTCAATCTTGTCCCAGAACTTGCGGACAAGGCTTGTCATACCTTTTAATGGTGTAAATGAACAAAGTACTTGTCCATTACGCGATGCGGTACGGACAACCAGTTCCGAGAAGGTTTCGTCGGGCGGTTGCTCATCCAAGACAACCAAGTCAAGTTCAAAACCTTGAAGATGACGAACTTGCTGTGTGTAATTTGAGAAGTACAGCTTGGATTTTCCACCAGAGGAATGCCAGACTTCAATGGCAAGCACGTTTGCGCCATCTGTACGGATTGATTTTTCATCAATAGATTCTCTAGGGATTGAACCTGTTCCCAATTTATAGGATTGCTTAATATCGTCGCAACCAAGCAGCTTACTTTGAAGAGTTTTAGCTACCTGCTCCCAAGATTCACCAGCACACATGGCAATAATTGGTTTATCCCAAGTTTTGCCTTTCCAATCTTTTGGATAGCGCCCTGTCAAATGATAAGCAGTCTCATAAGTAGAGGCAATTGTTTTTCCAGCACGATTCGCAGCGATCATACCTCGCCGTGTATGAGTTGCGCCAGTATTAAAAAATGCAGTCTGATACTTAAATGGTCGAAACCACTTTAAAGTATTGAACTGCATTTCCTTTGCAATTACATCCCTTGCTATCTTCATTTGTTTCAACTGACTGGGGTCAAGATGCTTAATAGCAGCTTTACCACCAGCAAGTTTTACAAGATGTTTAATAGCCCGATCTTTGTAAATCGGTTGGATGTAATCACTAGCTTCACTCTTTGCCATAAGTATCGCGTATGTTCAACATTAGTTGAGCAGCAGAGGCCAGATAAAAGATTTCTGTAGGATCAAGATTGCGCTCACCTTGAAGATCTTTTTGCAACCATTCAAGGGTTTTACGAGCGCAGACTTCAGCCTGACCAGAAAGTTTCTGCCTAAAGATAGCCGTGTAATCTTCTATCATGCCCAAGGATTAGCAATGTTTTTCTGAGTAACCGTAACCATGTCACGATCAATCAAACTCCAAATACCACCACCTTTTTCACCGATACAATACGTGTGCAAGCCACGACCTTTTTCAGTATATGTTCCATCAGGACGGCGCATAACCAATTCTTCAGTACGTGGATCAATCCATGTGTACTTTTCTGGAACCGATTGACCATACTTGTTAATACGTGCACCAACAGCTTGTTGCTCAAGCGGCCCCATGATTTGAAATGTAATCATTCCATTTTCATATTTCTTGAAACTAATACCAACCTTACGGTCAGATTGTGGATCAAGAGGATGAGGCATATTCGTCGCACCAAAAAAATGCACTTGAGCAGATGGATCTGGCAAATCTTTACTACGTTCTGGCAGCTTACGAATTTCGTCAACAGGAATCAAATCCTTTTTATCAACATACGGGTTCTCTTCAGTAACAAACTCTTGAGGAAACTTTTTCCCCTCCAATGCGTTCTTAGCTACCCCATACTGATCTTCTTTTGACTTTCCTACCAGATCAAGAGAGATGCCAACTTTGTCATAGACAAACTGGGCTAGATCTCGTGCGTTTGGTAGATCTTCCTTCAATGCTGCAATATCATACGTTGCCATATTAATCCTTTAATTTTGTGCGTGAACTTTAGGTTTGGTGAACGTGCCACCTTTTACATTGTTGGTATGCTGACTAGAGTTGGTGTCAACCTTGTAAGCATCACCAACAGCTTTTGCAATAGAAGCCGCGTGTTTGTGACCTGCTGCAAAACTATCTAGTTTGTCATTGATGCCTTTTGACAAACCTTTGCTCATTTGCTTACCGCCAGAAATGATTTTTCCGTAAGACATAATTAGCCTTTGTAATTGTTAACAGACTTGCCTAGATAAGCATCATTACATCCGTATGATTCTTTAGGACGGCTAACCAATACAGGTTGCTTATTAGAACCATGAATATTACCAGTAGCCGTAGCAGCACCTTGTGAGCCTTTAGGCTGTGCAACACCATGTTTAATATTGGTTTGGGCAGTAACACCAACATTGCTTTGTGGTGGCTTCTTTGAAATATTACCAACACGATTAGGCATTTGAGCCATCAAGGTTGGGGCTTTGTTACCAGAGATATAACTCATTTGGAATCCTTCCGTTTAGATTCAGAATCACGTTTCATTTGATAGGCAATTGCAACAGCTTGATCTTGCGGTTTACCCGCTTTCATTTCTGTCTTAATATTCTTCTTAAAAGCTTCAGGCTTTTTCGATTTAATTAACGGCATTATTACACCTTTCGTAGAGACTGGAGGAAATCATCAAGAGCATCATCAGCAGATACTTCCTCATCTTTGCTGATGTTCTGTACGTGTTCAATAGAAATGATCGGCGCACGAGAAGACTCAAATGTAGCAAGTTTTTCAGCAATCTTGGCTTTATCTTTTAGATCTATCTCATCAGACTGCATAGCCTCAATCAGGATCTCCATAGCGGTTTTTAATTGCGGCAAACCCTTACCCATACGTGCTTCATTCAATTGATTGAACAGAGCCCCGTATTCAGTAACCCTATTAACAATAGATTTTGGTCTACCAGCAGGATTAGAAGATTTACGTACTTCTTTTACTACAGGTGGCGGAATATCTTGTTTAGTCAAAAACGATTTATCACTGATTTCGTCTTTCGGGAGAAACTCGCCAGTCGCCAATTTAAAAGCATTTTTTTCAGCTTTTTTTCTCGCAGCGTATTTTCGCGCATAGTCTTTTTGTTTTTCAGTAGAAGCCGTGCTATTTTCAGGCCGTATAGTTTCATCAAACATTATTCATCCTATCCATTCCATCTTTAGTTTTTAACCAAGCATAAGATCCATTAATCTGAAATCCACGCTTCTTATGAATCTTCATAAATCCATCATGATCAGATCTAATACTTGTTGAACATATTACCGGAATGCCACAACTATTAGCCCAAAGTATATGTTGATCAATCATCTGATTAATTAACTTCACCCTGAGTCTGGGTGACAGCTTTAAATCAACATGGTGAAACTTAGCATTGGTAATCTCGTCAATAGAGTAAGTAGTATAACCACCCCGGTCATACCAACAGTACCCCAACAACTCACCCTGTATATGGTTCCCCTCTATTAATAAAGGCTCACCACGACACACAGCTAAGAACTCCCTGTTCTTATCAAACAACTGATATGTGGCCGTCATAGTCACATTCTTTCTCATCACCTGTGGATCAGTCCTCAAAATCTGATCTACCTCCCCCTCAAAGTGATCCTTCGCCATCGCCACAATGTCCTCAACATCGTACAAAGGGTGTGCTAACTGCCATTCCATATCAATTCCTAGTTAAGTGGCTCCGACCGCTGGAATCGAACCAGCCTTCAAGGATTAACAGTCCTTCGCCCACACCGTGTTTGCTTCGTCGGAATGTCAGCACTATAGCAAAGGAAAGTTTTTAGAGCAAAATTTTTATACAGCAACACTCCTATATCGATTCATCACGATGAATTATTGCTTGACTGGTAGTACTAAACTTTTTGTAGAAATTTTGGGATTGGGTGACCCGGCCCCCCTCTTACTTACTACATCGCAGGGTAACCCCCTCGCCTTACTAGGTCTGATTCATTAGCTGGGGGGGGTCTTTTGTTTATCTTAGGCTGGAAGGGCAAAAGAAGCAGGAATGGCAGGGGCGGTAGTATTGAGGTAATAGCGTATTGACTAGGGTAGTAGTGCTACTGTTTCAGCGTGTGCGTGTGATCAACCTATCAGACTGTTTCACCAATGGGAGCGGAGACAAACCATGCACTGGGTTTCATTTCTTTTTCTTTCTTTTGTCTGAGCTGTTGCCAAATTCCTTCACTCAACAATCAGACACTTGCAAAGCCTCTACAATGTCAACTTGAATCAGCTTCTTTCAAGTGAACAACAAAAACCCATGCCTCACGCTATCCATACAAGATAGCAACACTGTACAAACGATCAGTGCCTTCTAAGGGTTTTCCCCTATGTTATTTGTGTTGATAACTCCGATAATTGATGTATCAACCAACCAAAGGCAGACAATGAAACACTACTCACAAACCATCGACGGTCTCAGCTTTCAAGGCTCCTACACTGTCGAGCCGGACGACGATGGATACAGTCCCATCTTTACAGTGGATAGCATTTTCATCGGCCATTCGCCGGACCTTATGCTTGTCATTGATCCACGCGTCATTCATGAGATTGAAGCGGCTTTGTTATCTGATTACAAATGGAATAACTAAAATGAAACGATTCATTCTTGATGTATTAGGGGCCTGCATTGTTTGCCTAGTTATGGTTATTCTAATGCTTGCATATTTTGACGTATTAACTAAATAAGGTATTATCATGGCCGCAATTGCTCATACATTCGAAGGCAAAAAACCTTCAAAAGCTCAAATAATTACTAAATGTAAAGACTTTATTAAAGCTGGATTTAGTAGCTTTGACATATATTGGGGTGAAAATTGGCTTGAGTTTCAATTAGCTAATAATCGTTTACATGGCCACGGATGGATTAAAAACATTAGCGCGTCAGATATTGCAGATACTTTAAATACTAAATAAGAGAATATATATTATGATTAAATTATCAAAGACAAGCAAACTAGACGGTATTTTGTCTTGGTCGTTGCAAGCATTGGACACGTGTCCGGGTTCTATATCGTCGCCGGGTGTATTAGTAGAAGCATGCAAGGGTTGCTATGCAACTGCGGGTAACTATAACTATCCGAACGTAAAGAAACCTCGAGCAGATAACAAAATTGATTGGCAACGTCTGGAATGGATTGACGATATGGTCAAAGCATTAGATTCGAGCCGATATTTCCGTTGGTTTGATTCTGGCGATATGTATTCATTAGGCTTGGCTGAAAAGATACTTGAAGTAATGAAACAAACGCCTTGGTGCAAGCATTGGTTGCCTACTCGAATGGCAAAGTTTCCTAAATTCCAGTTAGTAATTATTGAAATGCAAACATTGGACAATGTAGCCGTCCGGTTTTCGTCCGATAGCGTGATGGGTGAATATATACCCGGAACACATGGATCCGTAATTGTGCCAACGCCAGACAATGCAACGCCAGAAATGACACTTTGTAAAGCATATGAAAGCATAGGTAAATGCAACGGTTGCAGATCTTGTTATGACAAGTCAGTTAACGTTATTGCATACCCGGCTCATGGCTTGAAAATGTCGAAAGTAATAAAAATTAAGGTTGCAAAATGAAA
>Ga0099847_1000229_pt1 | contig 19037 bp, 34 predicted proteins | sample CB_VirMetaG_2_FD_78178 | JGI IMG/M metagenome (GOLD analysis project Ga0099847, IMG submission 78178) | Freshwater to marine saline gradient viral communities from Chesapeake Bay - CB_1504_2 Viral MetaG | ecosystem: Environmental > Aquatic > Marine > Coastal | place: USA: Chesapeake Bay...
TAGGTCAAAACAGAGATTTTTGGGTAAACTATTACGATAACGAACAGTGTTTTGACCAAACCTTTAACACCAAAGAGATATGAAAAAACAACCTTACAGAATAACAATAGAACAGTACGAATATAAGTATTCAGTAGAAGTAGACCATTCAGATATAGACTTTACAGAGTATGTAGACCTGTTAAGACAAATAACCTTAGCAGCATCTTGGAATACAAACCAAGTAAAGGAATTTTTTGACGAGTAAAAAATAAAAATATGAGCCACGATTTATTAAGTTACAAAGAAGCAAGAATTGAAGCACTATTAAAAGAAATTAATAGGCTTGAATTAGAAAATGAAAAATTAACCACTTATGTATTTGAGTTATGTGACAAAGATTGTCCAGACGATTACAAAAGAATAGTAAAGGTAGATGTATTCAAGGGATAGCTATATAAAAATGTTTTTGGAACTTGATTCAATGTTAGTTCAAGGTTTAGAAAATAATCCTAAGAATGAAAAATTACAAAGGATTGTTGAACTTCATAATAAAATGTTTATATTTACAAACCAACTATTTAATAAACAGGACATTGTCCACATAGAAAACAGGGAGATTTACAAGAAATTACACGCAACACAAATAGAGTTAGAAACCTTAAAATTAAAACAATGAAAGAACTGAATGAAAAATTATTTGACCTACAACAAGAAATAGGTACAATTAGCAAAGACACTAAAAATCCATTTTATAAGTCAAAGTACTTTGATGTAAATTCACTTATAAAGCAATTACAGCCACTTTTAAAGAAGAATAGGTTATTACTATTACAACCTATAGAAAATGGCTCAGTTACCACTAAAATAATCTGTATTGATAGTAATATTGGTACACAAAGTTCTATTTTGTTACCAGAAATGAATGATCCACAAAAATTAGGTTCAGCTATAACTTACTATAGAAGATATACATTAGCTTCTTTATTAGGATTACAAGCAGATGATGATGATGCTAATATAGCAAGTGGTAAAGTATTTACTACAAAAACTGAAGATAAACCTTGGTTAAATAAAAATACACCTCAATTTAATAAAGCTATTGAATATTTAAAAAACGGAGGTAATATATCAGCTATTGATGCTAAATACAAAATGAAAAAAGAAATTAAGGATGAATTATTACAAGTAAATTAAAACCCAATATATTATGAGTGCATTAATCAATTTATCAATTGACGTGGCAAGTTTGCCAAAAGAAAAGTTTGTAACTGCTAAAAATGGAAAAGTTTATTATAACTTTACAGTAGCTATAAACAACGAAACAAAATTTGGTAATAATGTATCTGCTTTTGATTCACAAACAAAAGAAGAAAGAGATGCTAAAAAACCAAAAACTTATTTTGGAAATGGTAAAGTAGTTTGGACTGATGGTAGCATCATTGTTGCTGAAAGAGAAGAACAAAACGAAAAAGTTACACAACAAGCTGAAACAGTAGATTTACCATTTTAAATTTATGGGGGTTTAAAAGCCCCCTTTTTATTTTATGACAGACGAAGAAAAAGAAATTAAAAGAATGCACATGCAGTTATTAGAACAAGACTGCTATATAGATGCTGAAACAGATTTAGAATACCCACCTTTAGCTTTGTCATTTGGACAACAAACAATTCAAACTAAAAAAGGATTAAAGACATACGATGTACCAATTGGTACTTATGGCAACTTTAGTTTTGTACAAGCACCACCTAAAAGTAAAAAGACTTTTTTTATATCATTATTAAGCGCAGTATACTTAAAAGGAAACTTAGAAGGTGCAGGTGGTGATTTAAAAGGACATAGAGACGGTAAATGTTTAATTCATTTTGACACTGAACAAGGAAAGTTTCACGCTCAAAAGGTTTTTAAAAGAGTATTAGACATGACTGGACTTAGTAAAGAATGTTATCATACATTTGGTTTAAGGGCATTAAGCTATAAGGAGCGTATTGATTTTATAGAATACTACCTATATGATAAAATGGATGGTAAAAATATTGGTATGGTTGTTATTGATGGTATGGCTGATCTAGTTTCAGATGTAAATAACATAGAAGAAAGTAATCTTGCTACTCAAAAGATTATGGAATGGTCAGCTAAATTAAATTGCCACATTGTTACTGTTATTCATAGTAACTTTGGTAACGATAAGCCAACTGGTCACTTGGGAAGTTTTTTAGAGAAAAAAGCTGAAACACAAATACAATTAGAACTTAATACGGTTAATAAAGAACTTGTAACTGTTATTTGTAAAAGAAGTAGAGGTTTTAGTTTTGAAAATTTTAGTTTTAAAGTAAATCAATTAGGTTTACCTATAGTAGAAGGAGCTGCGTTTGACCCATTAAAAGATTTTAATAAATTTTAATTAACATATTATGAACTATTTATTTGTACTTTTTGTTATATTTTTGTTAATAACACCTTATGCTGTTTCTAAAAACGCAACTTTTATTATTAGCATTGTAAAAGGTTTTATGTTTGGAGCATTATATAACAAAGATGAATATTTTGAAGATGAAATAGTAGAGCATACAATACAATTTTGCTTTATGTTTATAACTATAACAATTATATGGGAAAAACCCCTAAATTAAAAGAAACTGATTTTTTAAAAGAAGTAGCTAAACATCATAAAGAATGGGTTAGAACATCTAAGGCTTTAGGTGCAGGGGATTTTGCAGAGGATATAGTTCAAGAAATGTACATAAAGTTGTACAAATATGCAAATGCAGAAAAAATAATAAAAGAAGGTGTATTACAAAAAGGTTATATTTTTTTTACTTTAAAAAGTATATTATATGCTTTAAAAAAACAACAGAATTTAATATATAAAGAAGAGATTAAAGATAATTTATTAGAAGATAATAATGATTTAGAAGAACACAAAGCTTTTGATAGGTTTTGTAATTTAATAGATGGTTATTTAATAAATCAAGAAAAAGATAAAAATTGGTATAATGCTAAAATATTTCAAGTTTATAGAGATACTAATTTAAGTATGCGTAAAATGGCTAAATTATCTAATATTAGCTGGGTAAGTATATTCCATACGTTAAAAAATGTAAAACAAGATTTAAGAAACCAATTCCAAGAAGATTGGGAAGACTATTTAAACGGCGATTATGATAAAATTAGGTGATTTAGTAGAACGTATTACATACTATACAGGTATTAAATGGATAGTTAAAACTGTAAGTAAGTGGTTTAATGTAGATTGCGGTTGCGATAAAAGACAACAAGATTGGAACAAAATAACAATAAATAGAAATGGAAGCAATAGATAAAAAAGATTGGGAAATGTTTCAAGCAAATACAAGTGATACTTTAAGTATTAATGAGGTTAAACTTGTAGCTCAATTACATGCTAAATACTACAAACACCCATACCATGTACCATGTTCTTGTAACCCAAAAACTATGATTAAATGGATTAACGAATTAAATACATTATATGATAATGAATGATACTCAGTTAAATTATTTAAAGACAGTTTTACTAAGCCAGTTATTGTTAGAAGCTAACGACCAGCTTAAATTAACAACACAATATAAGCTTAATATTAAAAACCAAATTAATAAATTGGATAGAATGTTAGAAGATGTTGTAAGAAAAGAATACGATACAATATATGATACAGATCCAACAATGGTAACTAACATTCTAAATAGAATAGAATCATTGGTGGACAAGATAAAAGGCTCATCAATAGATGAACTTGTAATGATAGAAGCGGTGGTAGATAAATACCAAGAAAACAAAGATTGGTTTCAAGAACACGCTTCAGCTGAATTTTTAAAAATAGATTAGTATGCCAACAGAAATATTAATTGGTTTAGGCGGTGCAATATGTATTTTTGTTTTTTCATACTTATATGTTAATTTAACAGAAAAAAATGATTAGAGAAAAAGAATGGCAATGGACAATAGACGAATATAGAAAACACATAAAAGAAGACAAAATGAGAGGCACGCAAATACACTACGAAGCAACAGGTGATTACGATGTAATTGACATAATACAAGACTACAAACTGAATTTTAACAGGGGCAACATAGTCAAGTATGTTTTAAGGTGCGGCAAGAAAGACGATGAGATACAGGAACTGACTAAAGCCAAAGACTACATTGAACGGGAAATTCAGTACTTAAAAGAACTAAGAAAGGGAGACAATTAAGTTTCTCTTTTTTTTTGTTAAAATTTTGTTAAAGTGCTTTTTGTGTTAAAATATTGTTTATATTTGTTTAAAGCAAACGAGATGACAAAACAAGAAATCATTTTAAAATTAGAAAACCAGATATTTATAGCCAAGTTATATGAGCGTGAATATTCAGTAAAAGACTTAGAAGAAGTATTAAACTATTTAAACAAACAGCAATGAAAGATTATTACATTAAGTATGAAGACTTAGAATTTACAGTAAGAGGTGACTACGAAGAAGAAGAACCACACATGTATGAATTTAGTGGCAATGCTGAATCATTTGAAATATATGAAATACTTTTAGATGACAAAGACATTACAGACATAGTGAATGATTATGTTATTAAAGAGTTAGAAGAAAGGGTAATTAATGAATATTATAGGTAATGGTATTATTATTTGATGCAGATAGTTTGATATGGTCAAGCTGTTATAAGAAAAAAGAAAATGTAGACGATGATCAATTTCATAGTACACTTGAAGATTGTACTTCAAAGTTTGATGAAGTATTTATGAGTATTGTAAACCATTTAGAAGACTTATATGATATAGAAAAGGTTTTAGTATTTAATGGTTCTAAAGGTAATTTTAGAAAATTAATATCTAATAAATATAAAGCTAATAGAATAGAAAGTCAAAAACCACCTCTATTAAGTGTTATGCATAAATGGGTTAAAGATAACTACGATTCAATATATGGCTATGGTTTAGAAACAGATGACTTAGTAGCTAAGTATTGGTTTGAATTATCAAATACTATAGGTAGAGAAAACGTTATGATTATATCTATAGATAAAGATTACAAGCAGTTTCCTTGTTTAATGTATAACTACCATATAAAACATCAGTGCGTTTACGATATAACAGAGCAAGAAGCTATGTATAATTTTTATGAGCAAATGATAGTTGGTGACACTGCAGACAATGTAAATTATTGTAAAGGTTTTGGTAAGAAGTATGCACAAAAATATTTAGCTGATTGTAATACTAAATACAAGTATACTAAAAAGGTGTATAATTTATTTAAACAATTACATAAAGGAAAAGCAAAACAGAGATATATAGAATGTTATAATTTATTAAAACTAAGAACAATATGAATATTTTAGAAGAAGCAAATAAAATCGTTAATTTACGATCTGAAGAAAAAGAAAGAATGTATGGACCTTTTGAAGAAGGTATGGAAAGAGCAGCTATGATAGCTAAAGGGATTACTGGTAAAGATTTAAACGCAAATGATGTATACTTAATACTTGTTGCATTAAAATTATCTAGACATAGTTACTGTTATAAAGAAGATAACTTGTTAGATGCTGTAGCTTATTTAGGTTCATTAAATAATTATATAAAAAATAGATCATGAAAATAGGAATGTTAGGAGTAGTGAATAACCTTAGCACTAGATTAACTTCACATAACGCAGGTTGGACTTTGGTTTGTAGAAATATTCTAGAAAGAAAATTCCATGATGTAGTAGAAGTATTAGACAATAGATGTGACTACGAAGAATACGATGCTATAGTTATTAATGAAGGTGTTAACTATAGAGAAGGTATATTTAATTTCTTTGGTGGAGTTCAACCAAGGCAAGTAGATGCTTTAATTAAGTTATCTAAATACAAAGGCAAACTTTATTCTGTTAACAATACAGTAAATTATAATGCTTTACTAAGTAAAAGAAAGGAATTAAATAGTTTACAAATAACTTTTGCAATACCAGAAGTAATAGACTTGTCTAAAGTTAATAATAAAATGGTTTTAGGTGATAGCCACTCTTTATCTATATTTAGACCTGGTTATAGTATAAGTAGAAATGATGGTAAAACATTACATGGTTTCTTAAAAAATGGTATATCTTCTTACTTACATGAAGATACTAAAGAAATAATATTTTATGCAGGTAATATTGATATTAGATTTCATATAAATAGACAAGGTGGTAAAGGAGCTGTAAAAGGTTTATCTTTACGACTATACGATCAATTAGTAGATTTACAATCAAATGGTATAAAAGTAACTCTTACTCATCTATTACCTATTGAAGATGAAAGTAGAAAAATACCAGGAACTGGTCTATATAAAGGCTATGGGTTTTTTGGATCTAAACAAGAAAGAACAGAGTATGTAATTTATTTTAATAGTCTAATTGATAGAATAGCTAATAAATTAAACTTAGATGTTATTAAATGGGATTTTGATTACCAAGAAGGTTTAGACTTTTTTCACATGGAATCAAAACAATCAGTACATATTAGACCAGCTTCTTATAAATTTATAAATGAATTATTATGATAGATCAGTTTTTAGATTATTACAGTAAAGCTAAAAAAATGCAAGAGCTTAAGTTTGAAGGTAAGTTTTGGACTGAAGAAGAAGTCAACGATGATTTAGTATGGAATATTCCTATTTATGATGTAGTAAATAGAAAGTATGCTGCTTTTAGTTCTTTATTAGAAGCTATAAAAAAACAAGAAGAAGACCCAAAAGGAAATGGAATATATTTTACTAGAAGTAGGAACATTGAAGATATTGATTTTATAACTTTATGTTATTTATTTAGACTTTGTGGATCAGGTATAAACTATAAGCCTAAAGAATATTTACCTTTTGGTACACATGGATTTGGTAATTTCTGGGTTGTAGATTACCTTACGAAAGGAGAAACAGAATTTGAACAATGGATTGATAATATACCAGATAAAGGGTTTTGTGATGTAAAAGGATATTTATTACCTATGATTAAAGGAGGTTTAAATAACTTTATAAAAAAAGAAACTTATGGTTTAATAGAATGTTTAAGTAGTTTTCTAGTAAAAAACAAAGTAGAAAGTCATTTGAAAAAATCAAAAGATTATAAGTTGATTGGTATAAAAGAAATAGTAGATCATGGTAATGAATATTTACTAAACAAAGGTTTTAAAAGACAAAATTTTGTTTTAACTGCCTTCGCTATGGATATGGCTGAGTATTTTCAAAATTATGTAGATAGGAATAGTAATGTGTATGTAGGTTCTAATGCTAAAAAATGCTTAGATATAATATTACCTAAAATGAATAAAGATAAAGCTTTAACTTATTTATGTGATATTACTGGAAACTTTAGTAAGCCTTATGACATGGAAGATGTTGCTTGTGATTTTATCAGATACAAAGATAACTTTCAATCTGAATACCATATTAAATTAAATAATAATATTAAATATAGAAACAATGTTTGTAAATAAGCAAGAAGGAATAGAGAATAAAGACTTAATTAGATATAACTTAGATAGTTATTTAGAATTAACTAAAGATTTTAAGTCTTCTTTTGGGGATTTTAAAGTTGTTAATGCTAATGGATTTAATGTTATAGATGAATCACAGTCATGTGAGGTAGGTTACAAAGCTAGAGCTGGTGAGTTTTTAATACAAAACTTAGTAAAACAAGGAGTTAAAGAAATAGTATATGTACAACCTAGAAGAGGTTTTGCTGGTATATCTTTGTCTTGGTTATGTAAAAAATATGGATTAAACTTAACTTTAGTTATGCCTTCATCAAAAGAAGTTAGTGATCACCAGGCTTTGTGTATTGAGTTAGGAGCTAAACCTTTGTTTGCTAGAATAGCAGCAATGCCAAATGCAAATCATTTAGCTATAAAATATGCTAAAGAAATAGGTGCTTATTATGTCCCTTTAGGTTTAAATCATGATTTAGTAGTTGCAGGAGGTGTTAAATCTATATATGATTACTTTAAGGACAAAGATAAACCTGAAACAATGTGGACAGTAATATCTACAGGAGTACTTACTAGGACTTTACAGATAGCATTACCAGATACAAATTTTGAAGCTGTAGCAGTAGCTAGAAACATACAACAAGGAGAACTAGGTAAAGCTAAATTTTATTCATATCATAAGCCATTTAATTCTAAATCTGATTTAATACCTGATGCTTTTAATTGTGAAGGTTCTTATGATTCTAAAGGTTGGGATTATATGTGTAAGTATGGTAAAAAAGGAGATTGGTTTTTTAGTGTAGCAGGAAACGCAACTTTACCTACTATAGATAAAAGTAAAATAGATTCTTATAGAGCTTGGAATGACCTAAAAGATTTTAAAAATGGACTATAGTATATTTAGTAATTTTTTTTATAATCACAAACATTTATTTAATAAGCATAAAAATGTTAATACAGGAACAAACCATGCTGATAATATAGAAAAACTAAAAGAGTTCTATAAAGTTGAATTTCCTTATGGACATTGCTTTCCTATTAGTCAATTTATGTTTTATTATTTAGGTGGTTATGGTTCTGATTATGAGTTAAGATGTATACACAAGATACCAATGAATATAAATGGATATAAATTTTTTACTTCACATTGGTTTGTACAAAATAAAGTAACATCTGAAATAATAGATTTATCTAAAGAACAGTTTGATAAAATACTTGATATAAGTAAATACTATAAATACAGTCGTAAAGCTAATTTTGGTTTTCCATATTTCTTTAAAAATGGTGGTAAAAGATATATTAATACAGTACCAAGCAAACAAGTCATAAAATTATATGAAGAGTTTAGAAAAATTAGAATATATTTGTTAAAAGATAGTTCATTACTTGATATTAAATCAGAAACATTAGAATTTTATTTAAAAGAATATAAAGATGGTATTTAATAACGCACAAGAAGCATTTGAATCTTATTATGATGTAATAAGTAAAGTAGGTAAGGATTTTTTTAATACTAAAGCTTTATTTAATCAAGGTTTTGAAATATTAAACCCTTTAGATAACTATATAAATACTGATTATAGAAAATGGAATCCAACTTACGCTGAAAGGGAATGGGATTGGTATTTGTCTGGTAATCCTAATGCTAAGAAAATATCTAATTTGCACCTATATGGAAAAAAATGATGGATGATAAAGGAAATGTAAGATCTAATTATGGTTGGCAATGGAGAAGAAATGATCAATTAAATAAAGTAGTAGATATATTAAGAAACAACAAAGAAACAAGGCAAGCTGCTATATCTATATATGATGGCAAAGAAATAGATACTTACTCTAAAGATACACCTTGTACTTACGCTGTACAGTTTACTATATTAGATAATAAACTTAATATGACAGTATTAATGAGAAGTAATGATTTATGGTATGGTTTCTGCAATGACCAATATTGTTTTAGTAGACTACAAGAGATGGTCTCTATTGAGCTTAATATAGAAATAGGTAGTTACTATCATTTTGCGCATAACTTGCATATATATAACGACTTCTTAAATAAAAAATAATGTACTACATTTATCATATACCAAGTATAAATAAGATTGGTTGTACTAATAATATTAAAAGAAGAGTAGAAATTCAACAAGGTTTTTACCAATACGAGATATTAGCTAAAACAAAATCACTTGATGAAGCTTCAGACTTAGAAATAAAACTACAAACAGAATACGGATATAAATTAGATAGAGTACCTTATAATAAATTAAATATAAATAAAATGGAAAAATTACACATTACCTCATCAACAGTTACATTTCAAGGAACAAAAGAAAGATCTGACTTTGATAATTATTTCTTAGATTTAAAAGAAGTTAACTTGCCAGAGTTAGGAACTGTAGTATTTACTAAAGAAGTAAGGGATTTTATTTCTAAAAAAGCAGTTAAAAGTATGTACCCTAATATGGGAATGTTTGTCTATAATAACTCTTTATGGAACTTTTACAATAGTACACTTGATACAAATATATATGATAAAATAAGAGATTGGGCTTTAGTAAGAGGTATATATGAAAAAGGAGATAGCAAAACACAATACATAAAACTATTAGAAGAAACAGGAGAGTTAGCTAAAGCAATACTTAATAATGATAGAGAAGAACTAATAGATGCTATTGGTGATTGTGTAGTAGTACTTACTAACTTAGCTAAATTAGAGAACTTAAATATAGAAGATTGTATAGACTCTGCTTATAATGTTATTTCTAAAAGAAGTGGTAAAATGGAAAATGGTACGTTTGTTAAAAACGAGTAATGGAAGAATGGACTGACAAAGAACTTTATTATTTTTTTACATTAGAAGTAACAATAACTGACAATCCTTCTTTAGAAGTATTACAGTCACATTTAAAGCATTACGAAAACGAAGAAAAATACTTAGCTTGTGCTGGTATTAAGTTAGGGATTGAGTTTGCAAGATTTAATAAATTATTTAATTTATATAGAGAACAAGATGACAAAAGAAATAATTGAATTTATAAACGCAGAGTTAAATATAGATATAACTAAAAAGAAAAAGACAAATCAATATGTATTTGCAAGAACATTATACTATAAGTTAGCTAAAGAACTTACAAACTTACCTATAAGTGAAATAGGAAGAGAAGTAAATAAAGATCATTGTTCAGTAATACATAACCTTAAAAACTTTGATGAGGTAGTTAAAAGAAAAGAGCTAAAAAAAATATACGATACATTTAAGGAATTTCCAATACAGGAAGATAGAGTAACATACACACAAGCATTAACCATAAACGAACAACTAAGAACAGAGTTATTAAGCTTAAGACAAAAGTATGACCAACTATTAGAACTAAATCAAGAAACTAATAAAATAAAAGTAAGTAAAATAGAAAAACTTACTGAAGGATTAACTGATGAGCAATTAGACTTAGTTCACTTAAGACTAGGAGCAATGGTAAAAATGATTAAAAGTATTTAATGACTCGTGAAGAAATAGAAAGATGCTATCAATATTATGTAAAACACGGTGGAAACGGTGGTATATATAACTTACCTTCTGCTGTAATAAAAAGTTTAATTAATCAACATATAAATAATTACTTAGTAAGTGATGAAGGTGAAATAACTTTACATGATCAACAAGGTAGGTTTATAAAGAGAATTAACAACAATCCAAATTAATTGTTTTTATTATAGAATTATTAATAATCTTTTTTAATTATGGATAAAAGAGTAAACAATGGTGGTCATAAAACTGCAGGGCGTAAACCAAAGGCAGATGAGATAGCAATGATAGAACGTCTAAGCCCTATGGAAGATAAAGCATATAAAGCTTTAGAAGCAGGAGTAGAGGCTGGAGACTTTAAATTTGTACAATTATATTTTAACTATTACGCTGGTAAGCCAAAAGAAACTAAGGATGTTACTATTAACTCAGAACAACCTATATTCGATTTTAGTGGCATCTAAGCAACTTTATGGATGAATTCATAGTAACTACTGCCATTAAAAAGATGAGCCATCTAAAGGCTCGTAAAAGAGTAATACAAGGAGGTACATCAGCTGGTAAGACATTTGGTATACTTCCTTTACTTATTGATAAAGCTATAAAAGAGCCGAACCTTGAAGTAAGTGTAGTATCTGAGTCAATACCTCATCTTAGAAGAGGAGCATTAAAAGACTTCTTGAAGATAATGATTATGCTTAATAGATATAGAGATAGTCAGTTTAATAAGTCTACTTTAAAGTATACATTTTCAAATGGTAGTTATATAGAGTTCTTTAGTGTAGACCAACCAGACAAGCTTAGAGGAGCCAGAAGGAATGTTCTATATGTGAACGAAGCAAACAACATACCATTTGATTCTTATAATCAGTTAGCAATTAGGACAAGTGGTGATATATGGATTGACTTTAACCCAACAAATGAATTTTGGGCTCATAAACAAGTATTGATAGATGATGATTCTGAATTTGAAGTATTAACGTATAAAGACAATGAAGCATTACCTGTTAGTATAGTAAAAGAAATAGAGAAAGCTAAAGAAAAAGCTAAGACATCTACTTACTGGGATAACTGGTGGAAAGTATACGGACTTGGACAAGTTGGTAGTTTAGAAGGTGTTTGTATTACTGATTGGCGTGAAATAGACTTACCTATAGATTGTAGATTACTATGTTATGGTATGGACTGGGGTTATAGCAATGATCCAACATCTTTAGTAGCTTTATACAAATGGAATAATGCTTATATATTTGATGAGGTTTTATATAAAAAAGGATTACTTAATAGCGAAATAAGTAATATATTAAAATCAGAAGAGATAAAAGATATTGTTTACGCAGATAGTGCAGAGCCAAAATCAATAGCTGAACTTAATAGTTATGGACATCAAGTACTTCCTGTAGCTAAAGGTAGAGATTCAATAGTATATGGTATAAACCTTATTAATCAAAATGAGGTATATGTTACAAGTCGTAGTAAGAACCTTATAAATGAACTAAGGAATTATATTTGGCTTACAGATAAAGAAGGTAACAAAATGAATAAGCCTATTGATGCTTATAACCACGCAATAGATGCAATGAGATACGCACTTACTTCACAATTAGCTGATCCACACAAAGGTGAATACCATATTTGGTAGTCAGATTAAAATGTTAAAATTTTATTAATTTGTATTTTGTATTTAATTTTTATATAAATTTACAAAGTAAAACAAACACATTATGAAAGATTTTAATTACAATTTGATTATAACATTTTTGTTATTATTTATAGCCTATAATTTTTTTGAAGAAGGACAAAATGGAACTGCAATGTTTATGTTAGTGCCTACCAGCTTTTCAGTATTGTACGGATATGTTAAACAGATATTAGAAGATGAATAAGATACAGTACTGTTGGGACAATGATATAAAAATTTATCCTGTTCCTGTTCCAAGAAGCAACGGACATAAAATACCTAACTGCAAAATAGAAATAGACTATCAAGGAAACAAAAGACAAGGCACAGAAATATACAAACAAGATGCCAAGCTATACAATAAAATCACAGAATTGTACAACGCATATTATGAAAAGTTAAGTTAGTTAGTTTGTTTATGTTTATTAGAAAGGGGTTACTTTATACAAGTGACCCTTTTTTTTGTTTTTAATTTAAGTAAGCATTTATGGAAATAAAAGTAAACATACCAGAAGACCTAAACGACATAACTTTAAGTCAGTACCAGGAGTTCTTAAGTTTAGAAGATCCAACTGAAGAAGATATACTTAGGATTTTCTTAAAAATAGATTTAAAAGGCTTAGGTAAGATTAAAGCTTCAGATGTAGATAGATATTCTGCACATATTACTAGTTTATTTAAACAACAACAAAAACATACTTTAAAGTTTGATTTAAAAGGTATTGAGTTTGGTTTTATACCTAACCTTGATGATATAACTTACGGAGAAAACAAAGACATTACAGCTTACTTAAATGATTGGCAAGCAATTCATAAAGCTATGGCTGTATTATATAGACCTACAACTCAAAGATTAGGAAGCAAGTATTTAATAGAAGAGTATGAAGGTTCTCATAAGTATAGTGAAACAATGAAACAAATGCCATTAGGTGTTGTTATGGGTGCTATGGTTTTTTTTTGCAATTTAATAAACGCATTGCTGAAAGCTATCCCGAGTTATTTGGAGAAACTGAAGAAACAAACACAGATGACAGATCCAATTTCGGTAGAAAATGGGGAAGTTATCAAGAAATATATACAATTGCTCAAGGAGACATCAGAAGGTTTGAAGAAATCACAAAGTTTTCTCTTCACAAATGCTTAATGTATTTAGCCTTTGAAAAAGAAAAAGCAGAGTTTGAAAGCAGATTAATAAAAAATAAATTTAAGTAATGCAAGGATTTTATAATATAACAACAAAGATAAAAGAAACTTTAGCTTTAGATGATTTTGTTAATACAGTAACCTACGGTGATATATTTGAAATAGACCTAAATAAGCAAGACATATTTCCTTTGTCTCATTTTATTGTAAACAATGCTACTTTAAACGGTAGTGTTTGGCAGTTTAATATGAGTTTACTTTGTATGGACATTGTAGATATAAGTAAAGAAGATGATGAAGATAAATTTTTAGGTAATAGTAATGAGCAAGATGTACTTAATACACAAATGGCAGTTATAAATAGACTACTTGAGTTATTAAGACGTGGTGATTTACATACAGAACTTTACCAACTAGATGGTAACCCATTAATAGAACCATTTTTTGACAGGTTTGAAAACAAATTAGCAGGATGGACTTTAACATTTGATGTATTAATACCAAATACAATGACTATATGCTAAACAATGTTGATTATGCTTTAAGAGAGTTTGCTAAATATATTGTTAAGCAATCACGTAGTAATTTAACTAAAGGTAAAAAGAATGTTTCTAAGAGTCTTTATGATTCTATATCTTTTAATCAAGTTGAACAAACAGAAAAAGGTTTTTTATTAACAATATTAATGGAAGACTATGGTATATTTCAAGACCAAGGAGTTAGAGGAGCTGGTGGTACTAGAAAAACTACTAGTAATTTTAAGAAAACAAATAATAAAGGTAAAATTTGGAAACAAAAAGGTGGTAATAGTCCATTTAGTTTTAAAGAAGGTAATAAACCATCGGTAAAACATTTTGAGGCCTGGAGCAGAAGCAAGGGTTTAAATGCATTTGCAGTAAGGGAATCAGTTTTTAGGCAAGGTATTAAGCCATCTATGTTTTTTACTAAACCTTTTGAAAAAGCATTTGAAAATTTACCTAACCAATTAGTAGAAGCATTTGGTTTAGATATGCAAGATTTATTACAATTTAAGACAAGTAAATAAAATGGTAGCAAACATAAGACTAAGAAGTCCTTATTATATATTTAAAACAGAAGCAGGGTCAAAGATGGCAGAACTGACTTTGACAATAGGCGGAGAATTAAAATATACATTAACCAAGAACACAGATTCACAAGGTAACGTATTATTTGAAATAAGCGAATTATCAAGGGATTTTATAGATGTAACTTTTTATGGCTCCTATTTACCTGTTACTATTCAAATAGTAGCACAAATAAAGTTCTATGATGAAAACGATGTTTTATTAAATACATTTACAGATAACTTATTTGGCTTTGATGGATTTGGAGAATTTAAAGATGGTTCAAATCCTATTATAAGTTCAGGTGCTTTGTTACAATCTAACACAGAAATTTATTTACCAGAAAATACACAAGGAAGGGTAGCAATAGAATCTTCAAACGATATTTCTTACAATACTATTACACCAAGTGCAGAAGGTAATGTAACAATAGGAACTCATACTATAAAAGTGAATAGAGTTTGTGAGGCTAAGTACAACCCTATGAAGGTAACATTTGTAAATAAGTTTGGAGTATTACAAGATGTATGGTTCTTTAAAAAGACAGTAGAAAGTATAAACATACAAAAGGATAAATTCAAAAGAAATATACTAACCTCATCAGGGCAATATAGTGTATTTAAACATTCACAAACAGTTCTTAATACAACTGCAAATGAGTTGTTTAAATCAAATACAGGATTTGTAAATGAATCAATGAATGAAGTATTTAAAGAACTTATGTTATCTGAAAGAGTTTGGGCAACTATTGATGGTATCGTTTACCCAATAGCAGTAAATAATAGTCAGCTACAATACAAAACAAGTTTAAATGACAAGTTAATCAATTACACAATAGAATTTGAATACGCTTACGATACGATTAACTCTATAAGATAAATTATGCAGGTTGTACAATTATATATTGAAGGTCAAAGAGTAGACTTATTCCAAGATGAGGTTATCTCTATTACGCAAAGTATTCAAAACGTTAGGGATATATCAAAAGTTTTTACTGATTTCACTAAGACATTTACATTACCTGCCTCTAAGACTAATAACAAACTTTTTAAGCATTACTACAATTATAATATAACTAATGGTTTTGATGCAAGAACAAAGAAAGATTCATATATAGAGTTAAACACCAAAAAGTTTAGAGATGGTAAAATAAAACTGGAGGGTGTAGAAATAAAAAACGGAGTTCCTTATGCTTACAAAATTACATTCTTTGGTAATACAGTAAGTTTAAAAGATTTGTTAGCAGAAGACAATCTTGCGTCTTTGGATTGGTTAAACCAATTAACTTTAGATTATGATTCTACAACAGTATTGTTAGCATTACAAAATGCAGGTGGACTTAAAACAACTATTGATGGAATAGATTACAAAATAATAGCGCCTTTAATTACACACACAAAAAGACCTTACTACGATAGTAATAGCGCAGGGGTAGTAGGTTCTATGAATTTATATCCAATAGGAGGCACGCTACAAGGCTTACCTTTTACTGAATTAAAATATGCTTTACCTGTTAAGGCTATTATAAAAGCAATTGAAAATTCTAATTATGGAATAAAATTTTCTCAAAATTTCTTTAACGATTCAAACTTACCATATAGCAATCTATATCTGTGGTTGCATAGAAAGAAAGGTCAAGTATTTGATTCTTCTGAAGTTACATATCAAATAAAAACTTTTCCAACTAATTTAGATGAAATGGAAGAGGTGGAGTGTTACCCTGACAGTCTTTTTGTTTATAATTCAATTGAAGGAGTTGAGTACACGCTTAGAGTTGAAAGTAATAGCACCAATCCTTATACCGTTATAATAAAGAAAGATGGTCAAGTCTTTAGAACAGGCAATGCAAATGGTGGTTTAATCCACATAATGAGTGGAGTTCTAACAAATTCAAACACAGGATATTCTGTTTTTATACAAACAAATGACGCTATAACTCAAATTGAAGCAGAATGGCAAATAACAAGCATAAGGTATCCAGAATCATTTAATTATACATCAAGTTTAGAGCAAATTACTTTAACACAAGAATTTATAATTACCGAGCAAATACCAAAGATTAGAATAATAGACTTTCTTACGGGTCTATTTAAGATGTTTAATCTAACGGCTTATGAAAGTAATGGTACTATTATAGTTCAAACGTTAGACAGTTACTATGCTAATACAGAAAACATAGATGCTTCTCAAATAGACATAACCGCTGACACTAATGAATTTACGGCAGATACTGTTTCTGAAAATATACAATTAAGAGATGTAACAGAGTATTTAGATTACACCACATCAACAGTAGATGTAGCGTTACCATTTAAAGAGGTTTCTTTTGAGTATGAAGGTTTAGGTACTAAATTAGCGCTACAACACGAACAAAAATGGAATCAAGGTTGGGCTACTACAAATTACGATGGTACAGAGAATTTTGATGCAGGCGGAGATGTTTATAAGGTGCAAGTTCCTTTTGAGCATATGAAGTATGAAAGGTTGCTTGACTATGACAACGCAACAAAAACTACTGTGCAAGTTGGTTGGTTCGTAGATGACAACGACGCTTCTTATTTTGGAAAACCTTTATTGTTTTATCCTGTATTAATAAATTCTTTAACAATAGAAGAACCTGTAACTAATATAAGGGTTTTAACAGAGAACAGTTATCAAGATATAACTCAATATAACATACCATCAAATAGTTTAAAAATAGATTCTGAATTAAGTAAAGACAACATTAACTTTAATTTAGAAGTAAACGAATACACATATTCTGAAGATTTCACAGATACTTTATTTGAAACATATTATAAAACATACATAACAGATGTTTTTGAATCTAAATTGAGACTATCAAAATATAAGGCTTACTTGCCTATTAATTTTTTAGTTAATTACAAACTATCTGACAGGCTTCAAATATTAGATAGAATTTACAGAATCAATAGTATTACAAGTAACCTACAAACAGGGGAAAGTACTTTAGAACTATTAAATTTATCGGCTGCTGGTAGTATTATTCCTTTAGAAGAATGTACCGCTGACATCACAACTATTAATGTAGACACAACAGAGGTTACTGCTGATTTGGTTTGCTCTGACACTCCTATTGAGCCAACAACCACCACATTAGCAACTACTACATTACCAACAACGACTACCTTAGCAACTACAACCACTACGTTGGCTACTACAACAGTACCAACTACAACAATAGCAACAACAACTATTGCCACGACGACAGTACCAACTACCACTATTGCTACTACAACGTTGCCAACAACAACAGTTGCTACTACTACTTTAGCACCAACCACAACCACAATAGCTACTACTACAACAGAGGCTCCTTGTGTGCAAAGAATTACTTTATCGCCAATACCAACACCAACTGTTCAATATGGTCAAAATACAATTATAAACTTAAATAATTTCTTTACACAATTAGATGAGCAACCTCTTTCTTATAGTGTAATTGATTTTAGTGCGTTGGCTGATTTTAGTATAAATGGAGGTTTATTAACTATTACTGCAAGTACTAATTGTGGAACAGATTTAGATGCGGTTAGAATAATTGCAACAGACAATATACAAGCGAATTGTACTTATGAATATGATTTAGGTTTAATTGTAGAAGGTTGTACAACAACAACTATACCTACAACAACTATTGCGACAACTACAATACCAACTACTACTACATTAGCCACAACAACAACTACTTGTTTGCCTAATGGGTATTTAATTAATACATTCTGTACGGGTGTAGATTTATATGGTACATTTGCAGATGGGGTTTGTGGAACTTATAATGAGTTAATAGAGGCTAACAGTCCTTCTTGTGGTTATACAACTACTTTGCCTACAACAACTACTTTAGCTACTACCACCACTTTAGCTACAACAACAACGATTCCAACCACCACAACAACAACTGTTTTTCAGTCTTATGCTTATAAAATAAGTTCCCAAGGTGCGCCTGAAACCGCTTGTGGATTAGAATTAGTAGAAACTGTTTATACAGATGTACCTACTCTTGGACAAATAACCAATGGCACTATATTTTATACAGACTATAATAGAACAACAATAAGGAATGGAAATTTCTTTACTTATGGATTAGGTAATATAGCTGACACATTTGGTTCTTTAAGATGTTCAATAAGTTTTACGGGTCA
>Ga0099847_1000233_pt1 | contig 18785 bp, 27 predicted proteins | sample CB_VirMetaG_2_FD_78178 | JGI IMG/M metagenome (GOLD analysis project Ga0099847, IMG submission 78178) | Freshwater to marine saline gradient viral communities from Chesapeake Bay - CB_1504_2 Viral MetaG | ecosystem: Environmental > Aquatic > Marine > Coastal | place: USA: Chesapeake Bay...
ATAATGCAGCACGAAGCATATGCCGCGATATTCGGCGCACCTCAGTTGCGCCAGGATAGCAACGCAAAAGACCATTTCAGAACGCAATCCGGGGGCGTGGTCTATTCAACGGGGGCCGATGGCACAATTACAGGCTTCGGCGCTGGCAAGATGCGCGAAGGCTTCGGGGGCGCAATCATAATTGATGATCCGCATAAGGCTGGCGAGGCATCAAGCAAGACCATGCGCGACAAGGTTCTGTCATGGTTCCAAGTCACCATGGAAAGCCGGAAAAACACGGTCAACACGCCGATCATCGTTATCATGCAGCGCTTGCACGAGGATGACCTGACCGGATGGCTTCTGAATGGCGGGAACGGCGAAACATGGGATCACGTTTGCATCCCTGCTATCGGCGCGGATGATCTGTCATTCTGGCCGGAACAATTCCCGCTGGACGATCTGCGCCGTAAGGAAGCCGCAAATGCCTATGTCTTTGCAGGCCAGTACATGCAACGCCCCGCGCCTGTTGGCGGCGGCATTCTCAAGGATGAATGGTGGCAATTTTACAAGGCTCCGCCGATCATCAAATGGCGGGCAATCTATGCCGATACCGCGCAGAAAACCAAAGAAGCAAACGACTATTCTGTTTTCCAGTGCTGGGGGCAATCTGTGCGGGGGCAGGCCGTGCTACTAGACCAGATCCGGGGCAAGTGGGAAGCGCCGGAACTGCTAACCCGCGCCAAGGCGTTCTGGGCCAAGCATTCCGCAACCGTTGGGCAAGGCAACCTGCGCAAGATGGATGTGGAGGACAAGGCAAGCGGGACCGGGCTTATTCAGACGCTAAAGCGCGAAGGCATCCCGATCATCGGTCGGCAACGCAACATCGACAAGCTAACCCGCGCCTATGACGCCGCGCCATTCATCGAGAGCGGCAACGTGCTACTGCCAGAGGATGCGCCTTGGCTGTCTGATCTTCTTGGCGAGGCGACCGCTTTCCCTAACGCAACGCACGATGACCAGCTTGACCCGCTCTTTGACGCTATCAGCGATATGCTGCAAGGCAAGACGGAGCCTTCAATCCGCGCCCTATAGCCTCTGCAATCCTTTTGCGTTATAACATAACAAAACCGCAAAAGGGCGCGTGATGATCTTTCCAAAGCTATTTGGGCGGCAACCTGAGAAAAAGGCCAGTCAGACAGGCCGCGTGATGGTCATGACGCCGGGTCAGCCCGCGTGGTCAGGCCGCGATTATGCCTCGTTCTCGCGTGAGGCGTACATTCGCAACGTGGTAGCGTACCAGTCTGTAAACAAGATTGCGGATGCGGTGTCGTCAATCCGCTGGACAGCATGGCGCGGCGAAAAGGAATTGACCGTCCACCCGGCGCTTGACCTAATCAGCAACCCAAACCCCGGCCAATCCGGTTCGCAATACATCCGCGCAAAAGTGTCGTTTCTGTTGATTGCGGGCAATGGGTACGAGGAAAGCGTCAAGGTCGCTGGCAAAACGCGGGAACTGTACCAGCTTCGCCCGGATCGAATGAAGGTCATTCCCGGCGACAATGGCTACCCGATTGCGTACCAGTACGAAAACAACGGGCGCAGGGTCAGGTGGGATGTTGATCCGCGCACGTTCCAGAGCGATGTCAGGCACCTGAAGCTATTCAATCCGCTAAACGATTGGTACGGGTTGTCACCCGTCGAGGCCACGTCATACGCGGTTGACCAGCATAACGAGAGCATGACATTCCTAATGTCGCTCTTGCAGAACTCTGCAAGGCCGTCAGGTGCGCTTGTAATGGGCGGTGACAGTCAGCTTGGCGATGAGCAGTTCAACCGCCTCAAGGCGCAGATGGATGAGCAATACAGCGGATCACGCAACGCGGGCAGGCCGATGCTGCTAGAGGGCGGGCTTGACTGGAAACAGATGGGCCTAAGCCCGACAGACATGGGCATTGTTGACGGAAAGAATAGCGCAGCGCGTGATATTGCGCTGGGCTTTGGGGTTCCGCCACAGCTTTTGGGCATTCCTGGCGATAACACATACAGCAATTACCAAGAGGCGCGGCTTGCGTTCTGGGAAGATACGGTCATTCCGCTTGTGGACATGATTGCGGCGGATTGGTCGGCAACGATTGGCGATGGCGCTGAAATCCGGGCCGACTATGATCAGGTTCCGGCCATTGTAGACAAGAAGGCGCAGCAATGGGAAATGGCCGACCGGGCTACAGACCTGACCATAAACGAGCGCCGCGCAATGAAGGGGTACGAGCCTATCGAGGGCGGGGATGTGTTGCTGGTCAATTCGTCGCAGATCAGCCTGAGCATGGCGACCGAGCCGCTACCGCCCATGATGGACGTAACCCCGCAATTGACTGCGGACGACATGAAGGCATTGGCCTACGGGCTAGATATGGAGAATAAGAATGGCGAGTAATCCTTTCACGGGCGCGGGTGGCAACCTTACCGGGCTGGCAAAAGACATTGTTCCAGTAACGCCGGACGATGATGCGGACATTGAGACTGGCACGATTGCTATCGGCATCACTTGCAAGGGCGCGGCGGGTGACGTGGTGATCGTCACGGCGGCTGGTAACGAGCGCACCTATCCGATCGCGCTTGGTGACATTCTGCCTGTGGGTATCAGCCGGGTAAAGGCAACCGGGACTACCGCGACAGGCATCTGGGCATTCATTGCCTAATGCCTCGCAGGCTCATTGACCAAAACCCGCGCCGGGAACAGCGGCGGCAGGCTATCTTGCTGGACAGGCTGGAGGCATCATTCCAGCCGCGCATCAGGGCGGAACTGGACCGGGCTGCGCGTGAAATGATCCGGGTGTTTGAACTCACGGGATCGGTTCCGCTTTTGCCGGATCACCACGAGAGGCTTGCGGACATTTACCGCGCAATGGCCGTTGCGTCGATTGTCGCATTTGGCAAGCGGGTTGAGGCTCAAGGCAAGGCGTCTGGCATGTTGCTGGAGCGTAAGGACTTCGCGGCGGTGCTTACCGAGTTTGCGTTTCGTTACATCGCGGGGGAGGCCATTCGGCGGCGGATTGCGGCTGTTGCGGAAACCACTCGCAGCCAGATTATCAGAGCGGTTGCGAAGGGCTTTGCGGATGGCTTGGGGCAGTCAGGCGTTGCGGGATATGTCCGCGACCTTGTGCCTAGCTTTTCGTTTGCCAGATCGGCGCTGATAGCCCGCACGGAAACCCACGGGGCCGCGAATTATGGGGCCAATGTTGCGGCGAAAGAAACGGGACTTGACCTAAAGCGAGAATGGATCAGCGCAGAGGATGAGCGGACGCGGGAAAGCCACGCGATTGCAAACGGGCAAATCGTCGGCATGGATCAGCCGTTTGACATTGGCGGATCGGCGCTATCGTTTCCGGGCGACCCGGCTGGACCCGCTGCCGAAACAATAAATTGTCGCTGTGTGATCGGGTTTATCACGCAGGACTAGACCCCTTTGCGCTTTGCCGCGCGTGATGTTATAACGTAACACAAAGCAAGCGGGGATGCGGCATGGCCGAACAAATGCAACGCAAGGCGGTAGCCTTTGAACTCAAAAAGGAGCCGGATCAAGATGGCGTCTTTGAGGGGTATCTATCCGTCTTTGGTAACGTCGATCAAGGCATGGATATTGTCGAGCGCGGCGCGTTTGCAAAGTCCATCGGGTCCGGGCGCAAGGTAAAGCTCCTCTGGCAGCACGATCCGCTACAGCCAATCGGCGTCTGGGATGAATTGCAGGAAGATCAGCGCGGCCTTTATGGCAAGGGGCGTCTGTCCAAGGATGTTGAAAAGGGCCGGGAGGCCATGGCGCTTCTGCGCATGGGCGCAATGGATGGCATCAGCATCGGCTATCGCACAGTCCAGGCCACAGAGGAAGGCGGCGGGCGCATTCGGAAATTGATCGAGGTTGACCTATTCGAGGCGTCCCTTGTCACTTTCCCGATGAATGAACTGGCCACGGTGACGGATGTTAAATCCATTGCCACGGAACGAGATTTTGAGGCTTTCCTGCGGGATGCAGGGTTCAGCCGCAAAGAGGCCGCGCGCATTGCGTTGCACGGCTTCAAAGCAGGCACAGGGCAGCGGGATGCTGGGCTTGATGATGCTGTGAGCGAAGGCGCTAAGGCGCTTTTTGAGCAAATCAGACAGCTACAGGAGAAAACCAATGTCTGAAGATCAATTTGACGTAAAGGCCGCGACCAAGGCCCTTGAGGATGTCAACAAAGCGTTTGACGCCTTCACCAAAAAGACCGACCAGCAATTCGAAGAACTTCGCAAGAACGGCGTGGCCGACCCGATTATCACGGAAGAGGTCGCGAAGATCCGCGAGGAAGTGAAGGCCAATCAAGCCATTCTCACGGAATACGCGCTTGCGCAGAAGCGTTCTGAGCGGGTTGTCACAGATGCAACTGGCAATGCCGTTGACCTGGACCAGAAGGCCTTTGAATGGGCCGACAAGCTGGCGAAAAAGCGCGGTGAGCGGGCGACCAAGTACACCGCGAAGGAATTGGCCGAATATTCGCAAGTGTTCGTGAAAATGATGCGCCGTGGTGAGCAGGCTCTTTCTGCTGAAGAATACAAAGCATTGTCTGTCGGTTCTGATGCCGATGGCGGCTATGCTGTCATGCCTGATCTGTCAGGCCGGATGATCAAGCAGGAATACACCACTTCGCCTATGCGCGCCTATGCGTCTGTGCAAGTCATCGGCACGGATGCTCTGAAGGGCGTCTATGACAATGACGAAGCCGAAATCTTCTGGGAAGGCGAAACGGAAACGCCGCAGGTTGGCGCTACGCCGCAGCTTGGCGAATGGCGCATCCCGGTTCGGGAAATGCGGACGCTTCTCAAGGCCACCCAGCAAAGCCTTGACGATGCTTCGATTGACTTGGAGGCATGGCTTGCGACCAAGGGCCGCGAGAAGATGGGCCGGGCCGAAAATGCCACATTCGTCAGCGGCGATGGCGTCGGTCGGCCTCGTGGGTTCCTGACCTATCCTGACGGGTCTGACCTGACAAACTCGGTCAAGCGGTTCTTTACGGGTGTTTCGGGCGACTTCGCCGCCGCGCCTGCTGGCGTTGACAAGCTTCGGTTGATGATGGCTGACCTGAAGCCTGCATATCGCGGCAACTCCAATTGGTTCATGAACCGCACCACTGAGGGCGAAGTCATGGTGCTGAAGGATAGCGATGGCCGCCCGCTTTGGCAGCCTTCGACTTCTGCTGGTACACCGTCGAGCCTGATGGGCCGCAGCGTGGCAATCTTTGACGATATGCCGAACACCGATGCGGGCGCTCTGGCGATTGCCTATGGCGACATGCGCGCGGCCTACCAGATCGTTGACCGTGAGAGCGTTTCCATTCTGCGCGATCCGTTCATGTACAAGCCATTCGTGGGCTTCTACATGCGCAAGCGCGTAGGCGGCGATCTCGTCAACGGCGAGGCTCTCAAGCTTCTGTCGTTCTCGGCATCCTAATCATCGGCGGGGCTGTAGTGGCCCCGCTGTTTTCTTGGCGGTGATCCTGCCGCCAATCAACACGCTGAAGGAGTATATCAAATGCGTGATCTTGTTTCTAACTCTCAGGTTGTCCACTTGGGCAACGTCACTGTTTCAGGCACCACGCCTGCGGTTTCGTCCTATGTTGACATTCTGGGCTTTGATGGCGCAACCATCGTTGTCGTGAATAACACTGTCACCGATGCTGGCACGACTGCCGGGTACACAATCACCCTGCAGGAAAGCGAAGATACGGCGGCGGCTTCTGCGGCAACCGTGGCGACCACTGAGACGGTCAACGGCGCAAACACCATCGCTGTCACGTCTGACAGCGCGGACAATACCGTTGCAGGCAAGTTTGGCTACCTCGGCAACGCCCGCTATGCAGGTATCACCGTGACTGGCACCACTGGATCGGATGCTGATATTTCGGTATTCGCCATTCTCGGCAAGCCTCATCGTGGGCCGACCAGGTTCATCGGCACGGCTGTGGCGCGCACCTGATCTTAGCGATGGGCCGGGAAACTGGCCCATTTCATAAGCTCAGGAGGACACATGCAAGCGAAAATCACACATCCGCAAGGCTACCGCTGCGCACCTAACGGGGCGCGGGTGGTGGTATTTGCCTTTGGTGACATTGTGACCGGGCAAGTCGCGCTTTGGGCGCTGGACGAAAAGGCGGCAATTCCGTTCAATCCCGTGCAAGAGACGAAAGTCATTGCCGCGCCTGAGACTAAAGGAAGGCGGGGGCGCAAATGAGCCTGCACCCGACAATCACTTTCACGCGGTATCGTGGCCATGCGGTGGAAACTGCCCCGGCGGTTGAGCCTCTCACGGCGGACGAATTGCGCGCCTATCTGGTGGAAACCGAGGCCGCTTTGCCTGACAGTGAGGCTAATGACTACATCAAGGAAGCCCGCAACCTGATCGAGGAGATGACGGGCCTTGCGCTTATCACGCAGGAATGGCGAATGGCGCTGGACGCTTGGCCGTATCTTCGCGGCGAATGGTGGTCCGGGGTTCGTGAAGGGTCGATTGCGGAACTGCACGGCAAGCCTGCGCAAGTGATCCTGCCGCGCTACCCATTGCAGGCGATTGACAGCGTGACGGTATACGACACAGACGGGACTGGAACGACTGTAACGGTTGCCAGTGTCTTTGATGTTGACACATATCAAAAGCCGGGGCGGATGGCGCTGAAATCCGGGGCGACATGGCCCGTTGCAATGCGCGAAATCAACGCAATTGAGATTGTTTACACCGCCGGGTTCGGTGATACGGATACGGCTGTTCCGCCTGTGCTCAAACGGGCTGTCAAACAGATTGCGGCCTATCTCTACACTCACAAGGGCGATGATTGCGGGGCAGATGATGCGCTTGCGGCGGCTGGTTCATTGCTGGACGCTTACAGGGTGAAGAGGCTCTAGGTGCAGACGTTGCAATTTGATCTTGTTTCATCGTCTTGGACCGAAATACTTGACGGGAACAATTCGCTTGCAATCCAGCTTGCCACCGCAAGCAACATCCGTTTGCATTTCAGCAATAGCGGAACTGCACCAGACATTGATGCGGCGTCAATTTTAGTCGAGAGCTTTCCGCCGCGATGGGATTTTGAGTGCCAAAGCCAAGTCGGGCAGGCTCGCGTTTGGGCGCGGGCCGATGACTACCCAGCTTCTATCGTCGTCGTTCGGAGGACCGCATGAAATGCTGCCAATATAGCGCCGGGATGTTGCGTCACGCTGTTTCGTTTGAGCGGGAAACGCTCACGGCTGACGGGTCTGGCGGCACGTCAAGCACATGGGCCGCGATCACGTTTGCACCCACGCGCGGGAGCATGTCGGCTGTGTCGGGCGGGGAGCGGTTTGCATCGGCCAGGACTGAGGCAACGGTACGGTATCGGCTTGTGGTGCGATACTTCAGCGGGCTTCTGCCGCGTGATCGGGTGGTGTTTGAGGGGGCGGCGTACCAGATCCGATTTATCAACAACGTCGAGTTTGCAAACAAATGGCTTGTGATCGATCTGGATGGGGGCGTTGCAACGTGAAAATCCAGATCAGCGCTAAGCCTCTGACCGACTTCCTCGCCTTGATTGAGCATAGCGGCGAATTGCCGGATCATGTCAACCTGAGCCGAACGGGCTTGATTGATGTAATCCGCGACGATTGCACAATCTGGATTTGCCCTAGCGCGCGATTGATGGCGATGTTTCCCGGCATTGGGGGCGCGGGAGAATGAGCGCGATCACGATTGATGTGCAAGGGGTGCAAGGGGTGCAGGCTGCGCTTGCGGCCTTCGGGGCCAAGGCTGAGGCTGGTATTGCCAAGGCGATCACGGCAACCGCTCTGGACATCAATACGGATGTAAAGAAGCGCATCCAGCGGGGGCCTAAAACGGGCGTTGTGTATCGGCGCGGCGGCGGTCAAAACCTGTCATCTGAGCATCAGGCATCGGCCCCAGGAGAGGCCCCAGCAACGGATACAGGGACGCTTGTGTCGTCTGTGTACTTTGAGCAATCGTCCAAGCTATCCGCAACGGTCGGCAGTCGCTTGGCCTATTCTGCATATCTGGAATTCGGTACCATGCACATTCTGCCCCGCCCGTCATGGGTTCCGGCAACTGAGGCCGCAACGCCTAAGCTGATTACGCGCATTGAGGCGGCATTGAGAAAGGCGGCGCAATGAAACCTGCACAGCTTCGCACGGCGATCTTCACCGCGCTAAACGTCACGGCGCTGACATCGCTGCTAACAACGGAATACACCATTCCGGCGGTGTTTCACGAGGATGCGCCCCAAGCTGACGATAGCGGCGCGGCGGCTTACTTTCCGTTTGTGTCTTTTCAGACCGTCAATATCGCGGCATATAACACCGATGAATTCACGGGGGAAAACGCCATTGTGCAAGTCGATGTTTGGTCGCGGCTTGGAACAACTCAATGCGAGACAATCGCGCAGAAGGTCTTTGATTTGCTGGCGCGGCAAGACTTGGCGATTGAAGGGCATGTTTCAACGCAATGCGAGTTGATGACATACACCCTAGACCCTGACGGGATCACGCGGCGTTGTGTGTTGCAGTTTCGAGTTCTAGCGCTTCCATAGCGGTTATGTTATAACGTTCACAGATCACAGCTTAGGAGGCTGAAAAATGGCTACTTCTGGTTTTAACGGGCGAAAACTATTCGTTGATTGGGAAACCGTCACGATTGCTGGCGTTCGCGAAAAGACTGTTTCGATCAACAACGAATACCCTGACATTACGAGCGATGATGACAGCGGGTTTCAAACGTTCCTGCCAATTCCCGGCAAGCGTGCATCATCCACCACGGTATCAGGGGTCTACAGTTCTGAAACGTTGCTTGCCGCAATGATGGCCGCTGATGCTGCTATGGCAACGGGTACTGTGACAATCAACCTTCCTTCTGCATTGGCCGTTCCGGGGAACATTGAGGGCGAGGGCGTTATCCAGTCAATCGAAATTACAGGCGCAGACCCTGAAGCGGTTCAATTCACCGTCACAATCGCATCCTCCGGCGCGTTTGCCTACACCGCATCGGCGGCTTCCTAATGCGGCAGTTTGATATTCATCTTGGCGATGATGTTTTGACCGTTGCAGTCACGTTCAAGGCATCGGCTGAAATCTCTCAGGCAGTCGGGGATATTTTCCTTATTGCCAGAGAGAGCGCGAAAGAGGCTCTTTTTGATAGCAAGGGGATTGATTACGAGCCAAAATGGCGCTTCACGCTGGAAAACGTGACAAAAATCCTGCACATCGGCGCGCGCGCGGCTGGCTCAAAGCTGACTTATGAGCAAATCGGCGAGATGGTCGTCAACACTGGCATGTTTCAAGCCAAGGATGAGGCTGGCAGATACCTTGCCGCGATTGCCGCGCCTGGATCTGAGGAAGTGAAGCCGACAAAAGGCGGTGACGCGGGAAAGTAGAAAGCTGGGCGCGGTTTTTGCAAACTGCATTCGGCATCGCGGTTGCTGATTGGGGTATTGCGCCTAGCGAATTCTGGGGAATGTCGCCGCAAGAATTCTGGTGGGCATTCGATCACAAGTACCGCGAGGCTATGCGGGTTAGAAATCCGGGCAAGCCTTCTCAGGCCGAATGGAATGATGCGATAGCAAGGCACAAGGCGAAAAAGAATGGCTGAACTCCAAGGCATCAACGTTCGCATCACGGGTGACGCTAGCGACCTCAAGGCGGCTGCATCCGGTGCCGTGACTGACATCAACAACATTGGGAAGGCTGCGGATAGCGCCAACACTGGCACGGCGCGGCTTTCCACTGGCCTTGGTGGGCTTGGCCGGATGACGGATCAAACCCGCAATCGGTTGCGGCAAACGTCCATGCAGCTTTCGCAGGTCGGACAGCAGACCATGGCAACGGGCAATTTCGTGCAGGCGCTGGCAATCCAGTTGCCTGACATTGGCTTGGCCTTTGGCGCTGTTGGTACGGCTGCGGGCTTGCTTGCTGGTATTGCTCTGCCTGTCCTTATGTCGGCTATGTCTAGCACAGAAACTGAGGCGCGGACGCTTGGCGAGATCAACGAGAGCCTAGCGAAGTCGATTGATAGCGTTCGTTCTGCTGGCGAAGAAAGCCTGCAATCGCTCACTGATCTTGCGGTCAAGTATGGAACGCTTGCAGCTTCTGCGCGCGAGTTCCTTAGCGCTATTGCTGACGTTGAGAGGGTTAAGGCTGTAAACGAGTTGAACGAGGCAATCGGCAGGATTGCGAACACGTTTGGCGGGCTTGGAGTTGCCGAAAGCGGGCTTTCTGACCTTGAAGGCACGATGCGCAAGATCAGGAAGGAGCTTGAACTAACGGGTGAGCAGAGCGTTCTTGTTCGCCGCGCACTTGATGGATTGGCAAGCGCAAAGGGTCCGAAAGAGCAAGCCATTGCGGCGGAAAAGCTGCAAGCGTTGATGCTGGAGATTTACGGTACGGTCGAGGCAATGCCTGAGCCTGCGCGGCAACTATATGCCAATATCGCAACGGCTGGGCAAAACGCGGCATCGCTTGCAGGCACGATTGAGGCGGTTGAGCCTGCAATAAAAGGCGCTGCGGATGAGGCAGGAAGGCTTGCGGCAAACCTATTCGCAGCGGCACAGCAACGGCTTGCCGCGTCCGGCATGGTATATAGCGGTCGCGGTGGCGATCCGCGCACGTCAAATTCGCAGGGCTACGGCCAATTCAGCTACACTCCGCCTGCAAGTTCTGGTGGCGGTGGTGGTGGCGGTGTTAGCCCGCTGTTCGGCGATCTGGAAACGCTACAAGAGACGCTTGCCACAGAGGCGGAACTCATTGCTGAGAATTACGCCATGCAGCAAGAAACGTTGCAGGCTGCGCTTGATGGTCGCCTAATCACGCAAGAGGAGTTTCAAGAACTCTCAAAGCGTTCTGCGCAAGCGTATGCTGACGCAATGGCGGGCATCAATAGCGGATACCATGGTGACGCATTGCAGCAAGCCGGGACATTCTTTGGTGAAATGGCCGGGGCCATGCAATCCGGCAACGACAAGATGCTGAAAATCGCCAAGGTGTTCGGCGCGGCTGAGGCTCTGGTTAACGCTTTCCGGGCGTATAATCAGGTTCTGGCTGATCCTTCCTTGCCTTGGTTTGCAAAAATACCTGCGGCGCTTGGGGTGCTATCTGCTGGCATGGGGATGGTATCATCCATCAAGGGCGTGAGTTCTGGCGGGGGCAGCGGCAGCGGCGGCGGATCATCGTCAAGCGCAACGCAGGCCGCTTCACAGCCGACCACGACTTTCGCTTTCACAATCCAAAATGATCCGATGGGCTTTGGCGAAAGCTTCGCGCGGCAGTTGATTGACCAGTTGAACACCACTCAACGCAACGGCGGCAACATTCGCGGGGTGCTGGCATGACGCTGGTAAAAACAGGCTACACGGTCGGGGCAAACGAGCCGCTGACGAATGCCCGCATCCTCTATGCGCCAATCACTGGCACGATCACGGCAGACGGGACAAACGGCGATCTTGCGGCGAATGATTACACCGCGCAGCGATGGGCTTTGGCGGCGGGCGCTAACGATTGGGAACTGGAAACGGCAAGCGCGGCCAATGTGGATACGGTGTTCATCTCGGCGCATACCCTGTCGGGCAGAACGCTGACCATCAGCACAAGCCCGGATCTTGTCACGGCCTACACGTCCCGCGCTTCCTTCGCTGTGCCGGATAACTCCACGATTGCCGTGATGTTCACAGACGGGTCAGGCGATCCGATTTCAACGCGGCGGCTAAAGATCGGGCTGGATGAAGGCGAGAATAATCTTGTCGGCATCATCCGCGCGGGAGAGGCGTTGCAAATGACTTCCTCTTTCTATGGCGGGTACAATCCTATCCGCCTCAATCGTATCACTGAGGGGGAACAGCAATTCAGCGAAACCGGGCAATGGCTAGGCCGTACCGAAAAGCGGCGGGCATTGTCCACAACGTACAGTTGGAGGCACCTTGAGGCTGATTGGTATAGGTCTACGTTTGAGCCGTTTGCACAGACGCTACCGCTTTCCCCGTTTGGCATTATCGGCAACCCGGCGCGGATGACTGAGGATGTTGCATGGGCATGGGCGCAAAGTGATCCGCAGCCAGTCAACATGGGCATCCGTGGGCTTATGGAGGTTTCCTTGCAAGTGACGGGGTATTGGTCTTGACCTTCCTAAGCCGCCCTATCGAGATTGTGGAGATTATCCAGCCGCTATGCGCGAATGTGTTTGGCACTTCGCCGTGCTTGGCTGCGGGCGAGAAATGCTGGAATACGGACGCTACCTGCACCTACCGCGAAGCGCTGGATATGACAGACAGCCTCACGCTGCAATTCGTGAAGCCATATGCGAATGAATGGATTGATACGGTTGACGCTTTCCAGCCTTCGCTGGCAATTCCGGCATTGCAAAGCTACAGCACGGCTCCGACCGTCCTAAACGTGGCAAGCGGGTCACAGAACAAAACGCCGCTAGGGTATCGCGCGGTTGCGAATATCAGCATTGCGGACTTCCCATGGAATGACGTAGGCACAGACCCCTATCGGCTGGACCGTTCATATGATCCGGCCACGCGCGGGACGTTCTGGACGAAATGGCTTGCCCGCAACCCGTTTCACGTTGGGTACGTTCTGCGGATTTATGAGGGCCAGGAAGGTGACGCGCTGGCCGACATGATCAAGCGCGAATACATCATCGAGAAAATCGACCACGGGCGGAATGGGGTGACGATCACGGAGAAGGACGTTCTGCGCCGGATCACCGATACCAATGTGACAGCGCCTTTCCTTTCGCCGGGGTCACTGTCAACAGACATCACCGACAGCGCTACCACGTTTCAGGCGGCTGGGGCCGTGCTGGACGATTACCCGGCCACTGGATACCTGCGGATCGGCTCCGAGATATTGGCCTACACCGCGCGGGCGATTGTCAGTGATAACGTAGAGTTTACAGGCGTCACGCGGGCGCAGCTTGGGTCAACCGCATCATCTCATAGCCAGTTTGATACCGTCCAGCGGGTCTTGGCATATGAGGCGGAACCGTTCTCTGATATTATCTATGACTTGCTGACGGTCTGGGGCGGGATTGATACGGCCTATATTACCAAGGCCGATTGGGATGCCGAGTTTACGACATGGCGAGCGACCTTCACTTTCACCGGGTACATCACAGCCCCGGAAGATATTGACGCGTTGATCGGCGAGATTTGCTTGCAGTCGGTATCAAATATCTGGTGGGATGAGCGGTTGCAAAAGATCATCCTGAAGGCTCAGAGGCCTGACTTTACCCCTCGCACTTTGACGCAAGACGCTAATATTCTGGCCGGATCATTCGCAATCAAGGAAAAGCCTGAGGAGCGGGTTAGCCAAGTTTGGGTATATTACAACCTGCGGAATTGGGCTGACAGTGCCAAGGACAAGACCAAGTTTGCCAATTCGTCTGTGTTCATTGATGCAAACAAACAAATACAGTATGGTGGGGAAGTAGCGGTTAGGGAAATCACTTGCCGCTGGATTAACACCGGGGCCTTGGCGAATAACTTGGCGTCAACATACCTGAACCGCTTTGTGGATGTGAGAAAAGAGGCGACCTTTGAACTTTCATTGCAGGACATTGGCGATGTTTGGACCGGGGCAAGCACGAACATCGAGCATTTCCTTGACGTTGATTTCTCAGGTTCGCCGCGTGTTGGCAATTGGCTTGTCACGTCTGCATCCGCTGTTACACCGGGCGGGCGGTATCGCTTTGTTGCAGAGGACAATGACACCGCCGGGGTGCTTTGGCTTTGGGTTGATGAGGCCGATTACCCTGCAACATGGGCAGACGCATCGGCGGAACAGCGGGCGACTGTGGGCTATTGGTGCGACGATGACGGGAATGACGCGGGCGGCGATCCTTCGCCGTTCAGATGGCTTTGAGGTGACAGCATGACGGACTTTACCACGCTTTCAAATACGGCTGTCGGGGTTGGCGGCTTGCCTTCTGGGGCCACGGTTACGGCCTTGCGGGATAACCCGCTGGCGATTGCAGAAGGCACGTCAGGAGCGCCGAAGGTGCAGGGCTTGGCGCTGGAAAACGTCTACATCGGATCGGCCAATAACACCGGGACAACGGAAAGCGCTTTTGTCTTGCCGGATGGGGTGGACATTCTCAAGCTGGAAGTGAGCGGGATCACTGCGACAGGCTCTATCATCTTGCAAATTGCATTCTCAACGGATGGCGGTTCGTCATATGGATCATGGGGAGACATGCAATCAATGAGCGCGGCTTGCAATTATATGGGGTCGCATATTCTTGATTTTCCGGCCAGCACTCAACGATATGTTGGGCTCGTCACGGCTGGAACCGTTAGCCTTTCGGGCGGCGGGATCACCATTCCGTCAGGCGCAAATGCAATCAAGTTTCGCATGAGCACAAGCGGCGGCGGGACGCATACCTACCGCGTCCATGCCTATGTAATCGGCGGGGTGGCATGATGATCGGGATCGGCATCGGCATAAACCGCCTGCGCGGCGGCGCATTCTCAGAGGGCATTCTCTTTGATACGGGGGTTGGCGCTTGGTATGACGGGTCCGACCTGTCAACGCTGTTTCAAGACACCGCAGGAATTACGCCTGTAACCACGGCGGGGCAGAGTAACGCGCTGGCGCTGGATAAGTCGCAGGGGCTAGTTCTGGGGCCGGAGTTGGTCACGAATGGGGATTTCAGCGCAGGCACCGACTGGACGGAAATCTCTGGCGGGTCGGCCCTGACAATCTCAGGGGGTCAAGCATCTTTCACAATTTCAAGCGGATTCCGGGGGATTTACCAGCCCAAGGTGATAGCGCTAGGGGTTTGGCTGAAAGTGTCATTTGACGTTATCTCTGTTTCGGCAGGTACTGTTGAGATTCTTGGAAAGACTGCGGCTGACGGAATCAGCGGTGCAACAACTTTTTCAAGAACTGCTACAGCGCCGGGAACACACTCGGCGTATGTTTTCACGTCCGGCATATCTGCGTCCATTGCGGTGCGGAACAACACTTCTGGTTCAACAACAGTTGTTGACAACATCTCCGTCCGGGAACTCCCCGGCAACCACGCCACCCAAGGCACTGGATCATTCCAGCCGAAATATCAGATTGCCCCGCCTCGCCTGAATGTTGACGGTGTGGATGATCGGCTGGCTACAACGCTAAACCCAACGACTTCCGGCAGCATCGCGGTTCGGATGCGCAGCAACACCGCAAGCAAGGTTGCTGTTGGGTCGCAGCCTGCATCTGACGGGCGTTGCTACATTGGCCTTGCCAGTGACGGTTCATTGGCAGGCGGTATCGGGACGCAGGCGACGAGTGTTATCGTGGATCAGCAGTCAGATCGGCGGAACAGGCTGACGTATACGGAGGATTTCGGAGACGCGTATTGGTCAAGGGACAATTGCGCGGTGACGTTGAACGCGGTCACGGCCCCTGATGGCACAAATACAGCGGACCTTGTTTACCCTCTCAGCACGGGGTCTGATCGGCGGGTCAGGCGGTCATTTCTGACAGAGATCGGCGCCGGTAACTACACAGCCTCGGCATACCTGAAATCCGCTGGTAGGGATTTTGCTTACATGCTTGTTTTGCAGGCAAATAGTATAAACGATGTGGTTTGGTTTGACCTTGCAAATGGGGCTGTCGGAACTGTTGGATCATCCGCACTGTCTGCGACAATCGTTGATGTCGGTGACGGCTGGTATCGTTGCACGGTTTCGGGGCCGTATGACGGCTCCGGCGCGTTTTCAGTCAATGTTGCAAACGCCGACAATAGCACCGTTGTGACTGCCAGCGGCACGAATGGCATCTACGTTTGGGGCGCGCAGCTTGAAGCAGGCACGTCGGCTACGGCGTATCAGCCTGTCACGGGCGCAGCCCTGCGCGACATTCGCGGCACTTGGACGACTGGCATCCTCACTTGGAACGGGTCAGCCGTTGCGCTGTACCTTGACGGTGAGCAGGTCTATTCCGCCGCGCAATCCGGGGCGGTCAATACGACCATTCCTATCATGGTTGGGGGCCTCAATAGCAACGGCACCGGAGCCGCTTTCCATGCGGGCGACATTGCCCGCGCAATCGTCATCAACCGGGTCTTGACCGCTGGCGAAATTGCCAGCCTGACCGCACTTTGGAGCACAATCGAATGAGAAACGAACCTGCAATCTTGATCGTCACTGAGGCACATCACTCGGCGGTTGACGCTGTTCTGGCCGCGCAAGGCCGTGGTGCAGGGACATTCATCAACGGGCGGAGATTGGTCGCCTCTGGCACATCTGGCCCTGTCGTTGCGCGTCTGGCGCAGGATCAAAGCGCAACCGATAGCCTGACAGCCGCTTGGCTTTCCTATGCCGCATCTGGCGACCTGCCGGATATTGACGGGGTATGGGGCGAAAACGGCGTGATTTCCGCCGCTGATGCTATGGCCGCGCATTCTGGATTGACCGTCCACAGCTATTCCGGCGCTGATCCGGGCGGTGACTGGACTGGCAGCGTCTTGGCTTCCCATGGCTACGCCTTCGAGCCTGAGCCTGAAATCTGATGAGCGTCCTAGCCCTCATCATAGCCGAACTGCGGACGCCTAGCGGGCAGATCGGGCCGCTGAATGGCCTCTACCTGCGCGCGGCCACTGGCGTCTGGCACGCTGTTGCCGGGGCTGTAGCGGCGTCCATGTTTGGCGCATGGGGCTTGGGCTTTGCGGCGGCTTTGGCGGTGGCGTACTGGATCGGCAAGGAACTAGGCGACCTGCGCAGGGGCGGGTCGTTCTGGGATGGCGCAGAAGATACCGTGATGATTGCGCTCGGCGCTTGGTACGGCGCGCAATGGTGGCCTGCCATGATCTGCGGCGCGGGGCTGTATATCATGGCCGTGGCAGCGTGGAGGCGGCATGTCTCAGTTTGAGCGATACGCCCCTGCCGCTGCGGTGTTCTACCTGTGTTGCCTCGCAATGGCGCTAATGTTCGGGGCGCGGGAAATCGCTGGCACGGGGTCCGGGGTAACACCTGAGATGTATGGGCCGCTGGTGTATTCCGTTCCGGCGTGGATATGGGCCACGGTGCAAGGGTCGCTTTCCCTTGCCGGGGTGTTCGGATCATTGCGACTAAAGCCCGCACCATTCGCAATCGGGGGCATCGGGTTGGCGGCGTTGTTTCTTTTCTTCGGCGTTGCGGCTATGATGGCAGGAGCATCCGGCACGATCCTTGTGGCGATGGCCATTCCGGCAAGCGGGTGCGCGGGGCTTTGCGCCTCTCTGGCGATTTGGGGGCGCGATGGCAGATGACGATAAGCACGGGGAACGGATTGCCCGATTGGAAGAAAAGATTGCAGCATTTGAGGCGCGGCTTTCCGGCCTTGAAAAAAAGCTATGGGGCGGCGTTGTCTTGGTCTTGGCCTTTGTCTGGGGCAAGCTGTCTGCCTTGCTTGGCATTGGGGGGCCGTAATGATGAGTGATGTAGGGTCGGCAATCTATCACACGGCGGTTGCAATGGGCGTTGCTGGTTCGGTGTTTACATCGGTTGCGAATATGGTTCCGGGGCCGAGGCTGGATGACTTCTTCGAGGTGCAATCGGTGCAGGTTGAACGGGTGGGCAATACTGCGCTGTTCACGGTTGACCGGATCATTCACGCGCCCATCGAGATGGGCTTTGTCGTCCGGGTCATGGAAAAGACAGATCAAGGGCTGGTGCAGACCTGCAAAGCATCATCGCCGCCGTTCAAATACACGCCCAAAGCCGCGCCGATTGTGAGTAAGGATTTGGCTTGGTGGACGGATGGGCAATGCGTGACCTTGCCGCCGGGTCCGGTCGAGATTATCACAACTTGGACGCCTGTAAACGCCGCGCTTGGTGCGCTAACGAATGTTGCGGAGGTTGACGGATGAGGCCGATTAACGAGATCATTATCCATTGCACGGCCACGCGGCCGGAATGGTGGGCAGGCAAGAAAACATCGGAAAAGGTGGCAGAGATCAAGCGCTGGCACGTCAAGGATCGAGGCTGGCGCGATATTGGGTATCATTACCTGATCGACCGGGATGGAACGGTTGCCAAGGGCAGGCCGATAGATCAAGTCGGCGCGCATGTGCAGGGGCATAACACAGGCACAATCGGCATCAGCTTGTTTGGCGGGCATGGTTCGGCGGAAACCGATATGTTTCACCAGCATTACACGCCTGCGCAGGAGCATTCATTGCGGGGCTTGCTGGACGATCTGCAAGCGACATTCGGCGGGCTGAAAATCACGGGTCACAATCAATACGCGGCGAAGGCTTGTCCGGGGTTCAACGTCCCGGAATGGCTGAAGGCGATTGCGCCACGGCCCGACTATGCGCCTGAGCCTAAGCGCCCGTCAAGTTTCTGGGCTGACCTGTTCGCGGCGATTGCGGCAATTTTCAAGAGGATCAAATGATGCTGGTAAAAGACGCAAAATCGGCTTGGCGATGGTTTTCCGTGCAGGCTATGGCGGTGCAAGGCGCGGCGGCGGCTGCATGGCTATCGGTGCCGGATGATCTGCGGGCGGCTGTGCCTGATGAATGGATGGCGGCGGGTGCAATCGCGCTTGCCGTGCTTGGCATCGTCGGGCGGCTGGTGGATCAGGGCGAATGATCTGGCTCCTATCCCCCATAGGCCGCAGGGTGGCCATAGGCGCGGCTGTGGTGGCCTTCCTTGGCGCGGGGCTGTGGTGGGTGCGATATGACGCTGTGCGCGATGACAGGGCGGCGCGTGAGGCCGCAGAGGCTGATAGGTTTAAAGCTACCACCGAAAGGATGAACAATGCGGATACTGCTG
>Ga0099847_1000236_pt1 | contig 18615 bp, 34 predicted proteins | sample CB_VirMetaG_2_FD_78178 | JGI IMG/M metagenome (GOLD analysis project Ga0099847, IMG submission 78178) | Freshwater to marine saline gradient viral communities from Chesapeake Bay - CB_1504_2 Viral MetaG | ecosystem: Environmental > Aquatic > Marine > Coastal | place: USA: Chesapeake Bay...
AGCAAGTCCCAATCCCATTCACCGAAGCCTACGTTGTCTTTGATGATGAACTCAGCCTTCTGTGCATCGGTCAGTTGGTCGGCAATAATAACAGGCACTTCTTTAAGCCCTGCGGATACACACGCCTTTAGGCGCATATTTCCGCCCAAGACCACCATATTGCTATCCACCACGATGGGGCGCAATTCAAGCATCTGCGGAAACTCCTCAATGGATTTTACGAGCTTTTTAAATTTGTCATCCTTGATGATGCGTGGGTTAGCAGGGTTCGGGATGATTTTGGAAATACTGATACGTTCCATAATTAAATAACCTTATTTGTTAATCCGAAGGTAATGAATTTCTTTGAGCATTTCTTTGTAGTCCTTTAGGTCACCGTATGTGTTGTGGCATTGCCTGCATACTGCCATCAGGTTTTCTATGGTGTCCGCCTGTTTGCTCCCTCCCATACCCCGTGCTTCTATGTGGTGGATGTCAACCGCTTTGGCTCCGCATATTTCACAGGGGATGAAGTCGGTGGTGTCGTACCCCATTGCCTTGAGGTAGACCTTTGTGTGGTTCTTCACTTTTGGTAGAGCCAACAATCGTCAATGAACGTGGCGTGTGGCAGGAGTTCGTCTACTGCTTGGATTACGCCCTTCCAATTTTCGTGATAATCGTCTCCTGCTATGTAGCCTCCCTTCTTTACTTTGGGCAGCCATAACTTGATGTCTTCTTTCACGGCCTCGTAGGAGTGGTCAAGGTCTATGAATACCACGTCAAGAGATTCGTTGGCGAACTTCTTTGCTGCGGTTTTGGATGTTGCTTTAATGGCCTTGAACTTGCGCTCACCCATATTCTCCAAAAAGAGCTTGTAGATGTCTTTGGTCTTGGCGAGCTTGTAGTATGAATCTATGTATTCTGCCGTGCCTTTGAACGAATCAATGATTGTGATTTGTTGGTGTGTTGCTTGGTCGCATAGGTAGGCAGAGGACTTACCTAACCACGCTCCGAGTTCTACGAACGAGCCTCCTTCAGGGACTTGCTTGAGGAGGAAGTCGTATGCTGCTTGGTGGTTGAACCATCCGTCAATGTCTTGGTATCGTTTCATTTGAGTGCGTTGTAGTAACAAAGGTAAGAATCTACGCAGATGAGTGTGCCTCGTTTGGATGCTGCTTCAGCAAACATCCCATCGGCTTCGTAGGCCATCTGAAAGCGTAGGGTTGGCAGGTGGTATGGTTTGAACATAAAGCAAGCGGTATCTATGTTGCCTACTTTGGGTTGGTCGGTGGGCCGTAACCGGCCTTCCTGTCCCCACGTTACGATTGACGAATCAAGGTCATGCAGGGCTGACCATTGCTCGTTGAACTTCGGGTGTGGGATGTTATCATCATCCAAGAAGTATACCCAATCGTCTTGCGTGAATTGGTCTTGGTACAGGTCAAGGAACTCGTTGCGCAAGGGGTGTCCCCAATATCCTGTCTGCTTTGAGTAGTGCGTTACTTTTGCGCCTGTTGCTTCTTTGTGATTGGTAGAGGCATCCATCATCACCACCCAAGTTGCCCATTCAGGAATGTGCTGCCTGATGTACTTGAGGTTTTGAGGGCGTGAGCAGGGGGTTACAATGTAAAGCATCGCAGTTGGTTGATTTTGTCCATCGTGTAGTCCTGTACGAACTCGTGTAACGAATCCGCAAGGTCTTGGACTTGGTTGGGGTTGTCGTTTAGCCTCTTGATTGCTCCTGCCCATTCGGATGGGTGCTTAATCGCAATGCAGTTGTCTTTCGTGATGTATGGCGTGTAGGGCTGCGTATTGCTCACTATTAGAGCGCAACGGCTGAAGCCTGCCTCAAGCATCTTTAGGTGCGATTTGCACTTGGCAAACTCCGAGCCGGATAACGGCACCAAACTAACGTCAAAAAACTCATATAGGCGATGGTATGAGTTCGGGGGGAATGTGTTTAGCTTGTGTGGTGCCTTCATCATTTCGGGGTAGCCATCCACATCAGCAACGTATGCTTCGTAGCCCGTGAGGTCAATGGTGGATTCTTTGATGTCGGGCTTGTGGTGATTGCCACCCACATAACCGAAACGTACCTTGTCAGCAGGTGGTCTGTTTATCTGCCAAGTTGGTACACTTATGGCGTTTGGCACTATTCGGATGTTGGTGTTGTACTTCTTCACCTTTGAGGCGAGGTGTTTATTGGTGACCCATACCTCGTCTGCTGCTTTCATAGAGCGTACGATGCGCTCTTTCATTGCTGCGCCATAAATGCCGTTCAGGGCGTGGTTTGGTGGCAGTACCCACCAATCGTCTTGGTCTACAATTAGCTTGATGCCTTCCTTGCGGCAGAGCTTTACAAAGTCCTCAAACGGCTCAACAGGGAATGCACGGCTTGCGAATATGTGCGTGACCTTTGCCCACATATCAGGCTCAACATCCGTTATCTTTTCTATGAACATCACATCCGCATCGTGGTGGCAGATTAGTGGGGCAAATACACGGTGATAGCTTACGCCTGAATTGACCTTGTGAAAGGCAAGCACAAAGGGTCTACTCATAATGCTCGCCTGTGTTGCCGTTCTGACCGATGATGTCCATTCGGTTGTTCAGCTCTTGCTCGGTACGCATCCACTCACGCATAGCATAACGCTCAAGATGCTCTGTCCACATCTTTGCAGCAACGGCTCTGCGTTGGGGTTTGAAGGGGTAGGTCTTGCGTAGCCTCGCCATAGCGATACGCATAAACTGCTCTCTCATAGGTTTAGTTCGTTTTCGTTTAGGATGCGGTGAAGGGAGGTGCGAATCTTCTCATACGTTTCGTGTTCCAAGTCGGGCATTGAATCAGGAGCGTACTTGGTCAACGTTCGCAGTTCGTTATCCATTACCCACATAGCGTACTTCCATTTTGCACCATTGACTGCATCTTGAAACTCCTCTTGCTCATCGGGTAGGTTGTATTCAAGTCTTGCTTTCATTTCTCGTTGGTTTTAAGGATTCCAAAAAGTGCCAATAAATTAAAATAGTGGCATTTTTTTGAATGTTTTATAGTTCTCCGAAGATGGTATACGAGTCCAAGTCCTCACCTAAGATAAAGAACTGCTTGTACAATTCAATTGCCTCAAGCGTTTTGCGTTCGCCTTCTGCTACGAACTCGGGAGTGATGGAGTATATGCCCACATCCAAGCTCGCCTTGTCAATAGCGATGAAGTAAAACTTGTCAATCGGCACACCGAACAAACGGGTGTAGATAAACGCTTGAACGTCATAGCCATATTTTCGGGCGGCATAGGGCCACGCACGAAGGTCATTTGTCGTTTTAAGGTCAGCCAAGAAGCCATCAGCGATGATGTCTGCCTTTGCACGGAAGGGCATACCGCCAATAGTTCCGATTGCCGGTTGCTCAAATGAGCAGCCCTCAATCATTGACAAAAAGTATTCATTTCGCAGCAGGGCATCTGCAATGCGTTGGGCTTCGTCAAACTCCTTACGGGTGCATAGGTTGCGTTCGCCTTTTGCTTCTTGCCACGCCTTTGCGTTCTTGCTCTGCACCTCAATCACCTTGTACTCCTCCACACGGTGAGGTTCAAGAGCCATCAGGTGAACCAAGCGACCAACGGCAAAGGCATCCGAATCTTGGCTGCCGTACTTCGTGACGTAGTGGTAGGTCTTTGGCGATGTGAGCAGCAGCTTGCAGGCCGTTGAACTCAAAGCGTTCTTGGCAAGGTTGCCGTAGTAGAAGTCATCATCGTGCATCTTGGTTAGGACTGTTTCCATATCCCAAGTGCTGCCGTCAAGTAGTTCAATAATTCTCATTTCTCGGCAAATTTTTTAAGCATAAACTGCTCGTAATAAGTGCAGTATTCCTTCAGCACTTCGTAGAAATCTTGATGGTAGGGGATGTCTAAAAATAGCATTGAAGTCCCTTCGTTATTACTTAACCACGCCTCTGCGTGAAGCAGGAATGAGTGATTGTCCTCATCGTTAGCCCAACTAAGGATGTCAACGAGTTCTCCTGAAATGTTTGTCTTTTCCATAATTACATCCAATTGGCGTGGTCTACGCAAGAGTTAATAAAGTTAATGTAAATGTCTTTAGCGAGTTTGGGTGGTTCGTTCTGAGTTGAGGTGGTTGCATAATGCTCCCAAGTGCCTCTATCGGTTAGCAGTTCAACATATAACTCAAAGCTTTCGTACTCGTCCATCGTTTCGTAACCGAGCCAAGCGGCAAGGTAGGCGTGCGCTTCAAGGGCGGTTTCAATTTCAAAGTACTCTTGCGGCAGCAACTCACGCTCCTCAAGATAGAACATCAGGTCGGTATAGGTAAAGGTCATAACAAAGAATCAATAAGGTTACCAAAGGCGTTAGCGATAACTGCTACAAGGAGCAGAAAAGCGAGGGCAGCCGAAGCTGCGACTGCCTTCGCAAGGGTTTGCTTAAACGTTTTCATTTTCTTCAATGGCTTCAGCAAGCAGTTCTTCAAGGTTGAGTTCTTCATTGCAGAAGTCGTACAGGGCAACAGAAGCGGCTTGGCTTACGTTGGTGATTGGCCCAAGCTCGTGGTCAGACCAATCGGCAAAGCCGCAGGACTTGATGATGTCAAAGCACTCGTGATAGTAGATTACCGAGTTGTCAATTTCAATGGCGATTTGCTCTTTAAGTTGGTCGGTATCAACTTCGTTGCCGTGACGGAGTTCCCACGAGATGTGGTCTTTTAGGGCTTCTTGCTTACGAGTAAGCCATTCATACTTGTTAAACATAATTGATTGGTTTTTAATTATACCCAAATGTGCGGTGACTATTTGGAATAAAAAAATAATTTTCAACAAAGACCGATTTTAGTCACCTTTAGACTCAAAACAAAAAAAAGAGGGCTATTTGCCCTCCTTCCATTGCGTGTAGCAGATTGCTACTGCTTGGTCTTTGTCGGTGTACTCGCTTCCGATAGCCTCCATACATCGTTGTATGTAGTCGGATTGCTTTTCGCCTGCGTTAGGTTTTGGGATTGGCATTACTCATTAGGGATTTAATATAATCAAATACTTGCTCAATGTTTAGGATTTCGCCTGTTGTCCCATTGTAGTACACATACAGGTATGGGGCGTAGTCCTTTGCATATTGCTCGTTCTTTATGTAGTGCGCCTGCTTGGATTGCATCTGCGATGGTGCGCTCATACGCTGATACGATTCGGGCTTCAGTTGGATGCCAAGCAACACCTGTTCCCCAAGCCGGACTTCCACGTCTATGCAGTACTGATGGTCTATCTCAAAGCTCGCACGGTGAATGTTTAGTTCAGGAAACCAATGCGACAGGTCTTGCACCAAAATAAGCTCACGATTCAAGCCGTTCCACGTCTGCCCAATAACACGGTGATAAACATACCGCTTGATGTCCTGTACATCAGCATTCGGGAATAGCTTGCTGATTTCAACGGCAGCATTCTTCAGCCCATTCCAACCCTGCACGGCTTCGTAAAAGTCCTCCCATCCTTTATGGGCAGGTGCATCGGTAGAGGCGTAGTATTGCTCAATCAGGTCAATACATTTGCCAACGTAGCGGACGTCAAAGTACCTCTTAACGGCTCCGCTTTGGTTCAGTTCCCTGTATAGCTTTTGGGGTATGTCGCAGTAATAGAACATCAATAAGCGTTGTACAGGGTTTCTAACTCCTGCACCCGACCACGCAAACACGAGCCGCAGTTAGTGGGCTGCACGTTGTCATTGAATACACGATTGTAGATGCGGTTGACTTCCGTTTGTTGCGCTGCCGTAATTATATTCCGCCCCTTGATGGTGCCAATGAAGTCGTACTCCTCTTTGGTCAGGCATTCCGGCTTACGGTAACGCCAAATCTTGTTCAGCTTCTCCTTGCGGGCATCGCAGCCGCAGTCAACGCCTGTGGCTTCGCTAAACCAATCAACCGCAGCTTTGATGCCGGTTGCGGTGGTGATGGCCTCAATGGTATCGCCTAACCCGCTACTCTTGCGAGGCTTCCTTCCACGCTTGGTAGTGGTCGTTGCATTCGTCTTGGATTCGTTCTCTTGCATTTTTTAGGGTGTTGAAAATTGAGCGTGCTGATATTTTTGTTTTGTCTGCGAGCGTTCGTATGCTCATATCGGTGTTGTGGTACAGGTCAAAGATTTTGCGGTCGTACCAATGCCAATCGTCTGCTTGCTCCCATATCTCATCGTACAGGGCAACGAGCTGCACTTCGGCTTCTTCGTTGGCCTCCTCAAAGATTAGTTCTTCTTCAAGTTGGCTGACATCTACAAACTCAATCCGGCCTTTGGCCTTCATCAGGGTGGCGTACATATTGCGCAGCGTGACGTAAACGAAGAAGGTGTTGACCTCCTTTTCGTTGTACATAATCTTTTCAGGCTCCCCAACGTATTTGTACAGGCGAACGTACATCTCTTGGACGATGTCGTTGGCAAGGTCTTGGTCTGCACCAAAGCTCTTAACCATCCGAATCCAATCGGTGTGCCGTTCAGCAAGTACGTTTAGGAGTTCCAACTAATCTCAAAGATTATTACGAACAGGGCAAACTGAAGTTCGTGCTGAAGGTCTTCGCCATCAAGGTCAGTCGTTGAGGCATAGTTAACACCCAAGAGCAATCCTGTGATAGGCCATACGTTAACTTGAAAACTCATCGAATGTCTTTTTCAGGGTTAAATATAGTTCTTTATACTTAACTAACTCTGATACCATATCATTGAGCCGAGTAATTTCGTTTTCGTATGACTTCAGGTCTACTTTCTCCATTACATCAATATCCAACTCATCACGCACTTGACAGGCCACTTTGTAGAAGTGTCGGTAGTCCCTGTACATCAGCCTTGATTCGTGAACTTTTATTGAATGCACAATGCTGCTATGGTCACGAATTAGGATTTTCCCAAGCTCCATTAAAGTACCTGCACTACGGAATGCACAAGTAAATGCCCCACGCATAAGTGCAAGCTCACGGGTGCGCCTTCCGTCATCCTCAAGGCCGCAGCGTGTGAAGTATTGGTTCTTTGCTTGCTTTAGTTTTTGTAGTTCCCAAGTTCTCATTTGCATTTGCAGAGTGTTGCTCTGCCCTCTTTTTTGGTTTCTATTATTTTGGTAATTGGCAGCAGGTAGTGCTTGTGGTCGGATAGCCTCTTGAACTTAAACCACGAACACCACTCTACAAGTTTGTCTTCGGAATCTTGAATGATTTGGTAGTCCAAGCAGATGTAGTCAACGCCATCCACCCTAAAGCACTCAAGTTGTTGAAATGGTGAGAATACCTGCTTCATATATTGTCCTCAATAATGCGTTGCAGGCGTTCTATTTCCATAATCATTTCCTCGTTGTTCACTCGTAGTTGTGCGTTAGCAAGCATCACCTCGTTGAGCTTGCGGTTGGCAAACAGGCGATAGTCAATAAACTGCTGCAAGAGTTGGTCTGCGTTGTGGCAGTTCATAACGTGGTCAAGAAGCTCGTCTTGGATTTCCCTGCCGTTTGCTTTGTCGGATGCTTGCTTGGCAAGCCACATAGCCGTGCCGGATAACATCAGTTGCTTCTCCCTGATGTACAGGTCGTGTAGTTCTTCAGAAGGGTACATCATCGGGGCTGATTAGTGGGGTGGGTTCGTCTTTCTTTTGAGTCAACAAATTACGCCCATTTATTTTAAAGCCCACGTTTCCGATAATGGACTGCATCACAAGGGGTGTTTCAAGGGGCGTTACACGGCCTCCCGTTTCCATCTCCTTGACCTTGCGGACGTGGATGTGGGTGTAAATCCAATCCGTTTCGTGCTGCGAGTACCGATGAATAATAATTACGGAGTCAGCCCTGTTTCCCCACTTGCCCCCTCCTTCAATGTCGCTCGTCATAGGGGGCATCGGCATACCTTCGTACGGGTGGCCTTTGTAATGAACCTTGCGCATCGCCTCCGTAACCGGATGCGTGTTGACGATGGTGGTCACGTTGTTCTTGTGGGCGAATACCCGTAAGGCACTTGCTACCTCGTAGTGGTATTCGTGCATACCCGTCTTTCCAAGTTTCTTTTGGTCTGTTGAGAGCGAGTTGTATGGGTCTATTAAGGCTCCTGTAAAGTCCCATTCGTTCTTGATGGATTCCATTGTTTCAAGCAGGACAAAGGCATTGAATAGCCTGTTGCCGTCTATGAACTGAAAGTACTCGTTTATCCAATCCAACTTGCGGTGCATCGTCAGCTCGTCAATCCCTTGAATGGGTTTGCACACCATAAACTCAATGAGTTTGCGCTTGAGGCTCGGTACTTCGTTTTCTGCGGAGTAGATAAGCCACTTCTTGCCATTGTTGTACGACTGAAGCAACATCAGGTACATAAGGGTATGGGTCTTGCCCACGTTGGCGTGGCCTGTTACAACGCAGAACTCACCGTCCTTGAAGCGGACGTACTCGTCAAGTTCGTAGACACCGAGCTTGCCTGTGTCATAGTATTTGCCCTTCAACGCTCGCTGAAGGTAGGGTAACGAAGATTCGTTTGGTAATAAATCGGGGTGTTTCATAATCTGATTGGTTGGAGCAAATATGCAAAATGTTTTCGGAATAAAAAAAGCCTCCCGAAGGAGGCCTTTACGCAACGTCCGAAGAAACCAATCAGAACGGACTTTCGTTGCGTGTAGCAAAATGCTCTTGATGAGTGGCGGCTGATTGGGTGCCGGTCATCCACTCATTGAATGTTGCTGCGTTGGCAAGGATGGTATCAACATCGTGGCCTGCTGCACAAGCGTACTCCACCGCAGCCTTCAAAGCTACTTGGCGGATAATGGAGGCGGAGCGTTCATCGCCCGCCGATTTCGAAGCGGTGGCAAAGCTGCCTCCGTTACCCCCACTAAATCCACCACCCGTGAAGGGCTTGTTGATTTTGATGGTACCTTTTTCGTTTTTGGTGTAGTCCACCTCGTCACCTACGTTGTAGGATGGGTTTGGTGATTTGGCAAATGCGGTTCCGAAGTCACCGTTGTCAAAACGGATATCCAACTTGTAGAACTCTTGCCATTGCCCTTTCGGGGTGATTGAAACTATTTTAGCCATTATGTAGATTGGTTTTAAATGAAAAGAATTGATTGCTGCTCCAAGACCTCAATGCGAGCTGATAGCTCCTGCACCTTGTCTTGTAGTGCCTTGATTTGCGCCTGCTGCGCTATGATAGTTTGGGAGTAGGTGTCCTGTGAAAGTGAAAGTGTCATAGTGATTGGTTTTTAGTGACAGGACAAATATGCAACAAATTTATTGATTAACCAAAAGTCCCGTGAAAGTTATTTCGGCAGTATCGGGGTGGATGTCCGGGTCGTGTTCCATCTTCAGCTTGCGCACATAAGCCCGTGAATCGTCCTTTACCCCTCCCCATTTGCGGAACGCATCAAGGGCAAATTTCACCGCCATAATGGAATTGTCTATGTCGTAGCGGTAGTTGACCTTACAGGTGATGTAGACGTGCTGAATGGGTACGCAATCAAGTTCTTGCAATTGTTGCAACACCTCATTGCAATGCTTGTCTTTTGCCTTTGCTCGGAATGTCCAATGCTTTGAAGCATAGAACATATTTAGGCTCGGCACCTTGCCCACCACAACGTGGTAGGACTTTAGTTGTCCTGTTGCAGGTACCCGCATTGGATGGCGAAGTGAATATCAATCTTTGCGATTTCTGCAAGAATTGATTGCTCTTTGTATTTCGCCTCTTGACGAGCTTGGTAGGTGCTATCGCAGTTGGCGAAAAGGGATGCGCATTCAGCGAGCAAGAAGTCAATCTTCCTGCGTTTGGCGGGATTAGTATAGTACTGCATACTTGACATTGATTCCTTCCGTTGTTGCGCTAATTCCTGATTGCTCATCTGATTGATTGTGGCGTTCTAATTCAAACTCAAGGTGTGCGATAGCCTTGCGAATGTCTTGGGTGATTGGGTTGTTGGGCTTCTTTCCTGCTCGCATCAGGTAGGTGAGTGCCGTACCTAAGTTGTAGTTGTCAGGTTGGAAGTCCATCACCACGTCTTTTGCCTCGATGCCGAGAGTCTTGCCGATGTAGTAAGGTGGTGTCTTGCTCATAGTAATTGCTTGCATTTGAGTTTTGTCGGCACGCTTTCAGAATCGTGGCGAAGAATCTCGTTTGCAGATATTTCGTACAATTCAACGTGATAAGCATTAAAGAACTTCTTAATGCGTTCAATTTTGTGTTGGGGAACCTTGTGCTTGTGGTAGATTTCAAACAAGTATTTTGGACTGCCCTTGTGAAATACCGTGATGTCAGGGACAAATAACGGATAGCCACTTTCATCTTTGTTTTCAAAATAAAATGGGTCTGAAGTTGAGCGAAACATAAGCTCTTCGTGAACCCCATAGTTTGACCTCCATTGAAATTGAGCAACCTTGCAATTGTCATTTTGTTCGTCCTGTTCCCGAAGCCATTGAGCAAGAAGGCTCTTTGCCAACTTGTGCTTGTAACTCTCCTTTTGCTTGAACATTGTCTGTTGGTTTGCTCAAAGGTAAGTCATCCCAATAAATGTAAATGTGGTCATTCATAGAAAGTTTTTTTGAAATTCTTTACATAAAAATTTGGCTATGTAAAGTTTTCTTTGTTTTTTATACAAGTTAGTTAACTTAAGTAAGTAGTTAAGTAAGTTAACTTATAACTTTACTTATTAAGTTAAGTAGTCAACCTAATAATTGACTAATGAGAGGAATTTGCGATTTAAGCGACTTTTATACCCTAAAGCATATAACCACCCCACTTTTGGTAGAAAGTATATGCAATCGGGTATAATCGGCCTTAAACGGCCTATTCGGTCAGTTTGTCAATCCACCGCTTGATGACATACACAATCGTCAAGACCAATGCCAACATCCCAACGTAGGATTCCAAGCCCCATCGTTCCGGCTTCGCCTCCTGCTTGGTGACTACCTTCGTTTGGGTGATGCGGATGGTATCAGGCTCACAAGCTGCCTCAACCACGACCTTTCGGTCTATGTACTGAAGCTGAAGGCGTACCTTGTCTTGGTAAATCACGGTGTCCTTCATCACCTCCAATGTGTCTATGAGGTACTTTGACTCCGTTACAATTACCGTGTCCCTGACAATCACAGATTCGAGGATGGGTTGAGCAGTACGGCATCCGCTAAGACCCGCAAGAATCGCAGCCGTCAGGATTGTCAATGTTGCAAGTCGGTTGTTGAGCATTTTCTAAGTCGTTGATGAAGTCCTCTAAAGAAGCCAATGGAATTTGGTTTTGACGTTGAACGAAGGGCAAGCCTTTGCAGCAAACTCGTTGTGTCCGTGTAGGCTCATTTCTCCGTGTGTTGCTCGCAATGCCTGTATCAAATTAACCATTGCCACCTCTTGTGCTTCGTTCAAAGTGTCCTTTGCTTTCATATTTTTATCACACCCACCAACGTACACTATGCCGATTGAATCTTTGTTGTGACCGCTTGTATGCGCTCCTGACTGCTCAATGGGTCTGCCTTCGTGTACCGAGCCATCCAAGTAGATGACGTAGTGGTAGCCGATGTCTTTCCATCCTCTGTCCTTGACGTGCCACTTGCGGATGGTGTCAACGCTGACGTGACGGCCTTCAGGGGTAGCCGTGCAATGAAGGATGATGCGGTTTAGCTTTCTCATTGGTGAGCTGATTATTTGTAAAAGTGAGCCGATTAGTTCGGAAAATATCCGAATACGTTAACCTGATTTGACAATTTGAGCAAGAATTGATAGACCGACTTAACGACCTTGAGCTGCGTAGGGCTTCTTGTAGTTCTTGCTCGCCTTGTTGCTGCTTGCACTCTTGGAATGCTTGCCTCGCTTTTTGCTCTTGCTGACGTGGCTACTTACCGCCTGCTGCTTTTTCATCTTTGGGGTCTTTTAGAAATAACAAAGCGAATGCTCCAACCATAAAGGTGGATACTTCGGTGAGGGATGCCTTCTCCAAAAACACTAACAAAAAGCAAAGGCTGATAAGAATCAGCCCAAGCAATGTAGTTTTCGGATTACGAAATAAACGCTCAATTAGCATTTTTCTCCTTTAGCCAATCTCTGCGCCACTTCCACAAGGTGTAGGCAAGCGATGCCAAAAGCACCAACAAGCCCAACGCTTGATGAACGTAGCCGACAAGGAGTCCTGCTCCCGTTAACGACCAAGATGTGATAACGCTATCAGCCGACTCCTTTGTCATCTTTGTTGATTGTATTCTCGTAGGCCTGAATCAGTACACGGACTTCATCAAGTTGCATTAAGAGGTTCGCCTCTTGCTGCTTCAATGCCTCCAAGCGTTGTGTCAAATGTTCCATTAGTAGGGGTTTTAATTCCCTGCTAAAATACGATTATTCTCCGTCAGCAGGTACGACTTCCTCAACAACAGGTGCAGGAACCATCGCCCAAGCATCAGAAGCAAGTTGGCGGTAGTAGCCTTCTGCTCCCAATACCTCATCGGCTGCGGGGTCGTTTACCTGAAGCACAGTGCGCCAATAAGATGAGGCGATAACTGCGCCATCTTTGGTTACATCGGTGGTCTTGCGTACTTCAATCGTTCCGTCAAGTTTGACGTTGAAGCCCGAAATGTAGATTACTTCTTCAATCATTTTGTTTAGTTTTATTTTTTATACGAAGTAGGTGATAGAAATAGCCATCTCGCTATTGTTTGCAAAGTCAGCATCGGTAAGTACGCTGAACGCACCTAAATTAGTTGTTTCTCCCAAAGTAACATTTGTAGCCCCTTGATTAGTATAGGCGTTAATCATATCGGCAAAAGTGATATTTCTAATGTTTCCAAAAGTCACAGCAGAAAACAAAGAAAGTCCCGAAGCAACAGTAAAAGGAAGTCCTGTAAGGAATGCCGACCCCGTTGAGCTACCTTTATTAGATAATGCCAAAAGGCCATTTACCGTGACCTGCCGACCAATTTTAGTATAGGTTCCTGTGTTGGTATCATAAACAATACCCGTAGTTCCACCACCAAACGAAAGACCCATAGTCCAAGTCCCCTCCTCGTAGTCATCAAGGGCGTTGACCTGTAAGGTGTCACCATTGAACTTTAAACCATCAGAGTCAATGCGAACACGCTCAACAAGTGAGGTGCTTCCCGATGCTACGGTTTGAAGTGAAAGCCAAGTTGGTGTACTACTTGCGCTCCACGCCTCAGTTGCGAATGCTTGAATAGCCGCACTATCAACGTAAGTTGTACCCGTCCTATAAGCACTATATTGTAACCGACCAATTTGCGTTCCTGTTGAAGAAGGAATTAGGTTACGACTTGTAACAAAGCCTGCAAACTCACTTTGAGTAGTGACTTTTATGTCACCATCCAAAGATTCTAATTTAGCCACAGGCGCACTTGTGCCGATGCCTACGTTGCCATTGTCTAAAAAAGAAACTTGCTTTGTCCAAGCTCCACCACCGCCTGCGTGTCTTCCAATATGCAACGCATCATCGCTTCCAACACTAAACAATGCTCGGTCAGCAGCAACTGAACCACGAATGGCAATTCCCGTGAATTGTGTTGCGGTGCGAGTAAGATTTAGTTGCGTTGATGATGATAAATCGCTTGCAGTAAATGCCGAAACCGACAATAATCCACTCACCTTCGCTTCGCTTGTTGAAAGAGATAAGGTTGAGTCATTACCCAAACCATCAGTCAAGGTCTTCAGCGTACCGCTTAAAGGCCCATTGTCCGTAACCTTAATTAAGCTATCGTAGGTGTCCTGTGGGGTAGTCCCCGTTAAAGTTGTTCCCATTAGTTATTCCAAGTTGTGTCCCAAGTGTTCCAAATTTCAGCAATCAAGTTCCAAGCCGTCTGCTCGTTGTTGCCGTACAAGTTCGTAGTGGGATGTCCATACGACAACGGCTGAACGTACCCCCAAGAGATACTATTCGTTGCAGCAGCCTGACCCCAATAGATGTCATTGTTTGCTGCTCCTTGTCCCCAATCGCCTTGTATTCCCATTCTCTCCTAAATAACTTTTTAGCTTGACAATGTTGCTCGGCTTCGGTTTATAGGTGTCTTTCTTCTTCATAATACCCAACTCGCAAAGTCAGCCGTTGTGTCAGGGTAGACGTCTGCATTGGAATTTAAGTTGTATTCAGGGAATGTTGCTTGGTTGTAGCTCATATAGTTGATGAAGCGGTCAGTGTAGTACTGCGCAATGTTGCGCTCCTTCTCAACCAAAAAGTCAACCTCGTTCTTCTCTACGCTCGTTGAGTTCTCACTCGTGTGCTTGTACACACCGCCATTGGCAATCGTGTACGCAGCAAAAGGCAAGTACTCCACCATTGCGAAGTGAATCAGCATCGGCTGCAAGTAGTCGTTCACCAAAGCCAAGTAGGGATTCGCCAACGTACCCGCAATGATGTCATCGCTGATTTTGTTGTACAGGCGAGTGCCTGTGTAGTTTTGGATGTGGATTTCCTGCGCAATCTTGATGAACTGAATGAACTTGTCCGTGTCCACGTTGCCGCCAAGTGCGGTCTGCCGCACCAAATCCTCTCGCTTAATCCAAAGTGCCGTTGCCATTATTTGCGTGGTTTTAAGAATCCTTCGTTGGGCATATCAACAGGCCGCTTTGCCACATCCTTCGGATTTGTTTCTAAATCTACTCCTGCTCGCTTGGCTTGGTTGACCGACACTTCAGCATTCGGGTTGCCCACATCAGGCGTGATGCCTTCGGCCTTTGCCAAGTAGGTCTTGCGCATCCAAAAGTGATGGCAACGGGCCCCTCCCTTGTATAACCATATTGAATAGGTTGCTGCTCCTTCAGGGCCGAAGCCTGCGTTAACTGCTTGGCCTCCCATACGCTCAATGTCCTCCTTGCGGTAGACCTTGCTTGCGTTGACCATCTTCTTGCAGAACTCACGGCTATTGGCCTTCGTAGATTCAGGAGCGTAAGAATAACGCACCTTGTATCTGCGGCCTTCTTCCGTTACGCCATCTTGCGAGCTTTTAGCATTGGGGAATGCTGCGCCTGTTGATGCAAAAGCATATTTGCTTAATGCCTGCTCCGCATCGTAGTCAACAGGTCGCTCGTCAACAAGCTCCCACTCGTCTTCGTTGATGACCTCACCGACTTCTTCCAAAGCAGCAAACACCTCGTCAAACTGCTCGTCAGTCGGCTCTTGGCTTGACAACTTGATGCCCGTTTCTTCTTCACGGGTTTCAGCATCCATTGGCGTTTCAATGTCGTTTGAGAACTCAAGCGGCTGAAGCGTTTTGAAGTACAGGTTCAAACGGATGTCGTTGTAGTTCAAGATGCGCTCAAAGCCGTCAAGCAGCATCTCTTGGATGGGCTTTATGACGATGTTCTCAAACAGGATAGAAGCCGTTTTAAGCTCGTCTGCGTTGTTACCAAGCCCCGAACTATCCTTGATGCCCAAAAGCATTGGAGAAGTGATGCGGTGAGCCACCATCAGCTTCTGCATTGCCTCGTTGGACAAGAACTGATATTGATTGTGGGCATCGCTTAATTGTACCGTTTCAAGTGTTGCTTTAGATTCGGCATTGTCGTTGAACGCCAAGATGAACTTGCCTGCGTTATTGCTTCCGCTAAATTTGTTGGCAATCTGCATCTCAATCTGCCTGCGCTCCTCCTCACTCGGTACTCCGTTGTTGAAGTTAATCATCATTGACGGATTCAATCCGTTTTGGATGTTGTTGATGTGAAAGTTGGCTATCTCCTCCTCAAGCTCGGCATAGGGCAGTCCGCCTTGATAGTCAACGGGTGAGTAGTAGTAGAATCCTGCTCGGTAGGGCTTGATGTACAATACCTCAAGACCTTCACGGCTTGTGCCAAAGGCAGGAATGCGAACCGGCTGCTCCCTGCGGCTTGCTACTTCTTCCCAACTTTTGGCGTAGTAGTAGCCCTCAATTTCGCCATCTTCGTTGCATTTTTCAGCTCGCAGCGTTTCAATTGGTATATGCTCAATCTCTACAATCGTGTTGTGGTCTTGCGAGTAGATGACCTGTATGGCGCATTGACCCATCATCTTGTAGTCAGCCACCAACTTCTTTACGCAGTCCTTGCTGAACAGGCCCTTCATCGCTGCGTACTCACTCGGCTTCTGCGCAGAGTTTGTAGCATCCAAGCCCTTGCCGTAAACGAAGTCCACTACGCCATTGATGAGGGCGTTATTGGTGGGGCTGCCGTTGTAGCGGTCAATAAGGTACTGAAAGTAGTTATTGTCATCACCATACTGAACCCAATCCTTGCCCTGTACCTCGCTGATATTTGGCGTAGTGTAGGAACTCAAATTGACAACGTGGACTTTAGATGATGATGTAGTCGTTGTCGTAGCTTGTTTCTTCGGTGTAGGCATTTTGATTGACCGTGAATTTGTCGTATTCGGTTTGTGAAGTTACGAAAACCCTATCACGATAGATTAGATTTCCTGCGTTAAAAACCTTCAAACCATAGAAGCGGTTGTTCACCAACGAGAACGTGCCTGTGAGGGTCATAAAACCATTCGCAGAGGCAGCCGTCACCGCAGGTGTTGCCGTAGTGTTTGTTGATTCGTCAATCAGCGCAATCGTAACGCTCGCAGGGAAGCTGCGTGGGATGATTGTAATTGATTGGGGCGAAGCCGATACTTGTAGAATATGCATCTCAAGTAAATAACCTCGCTGAAAGTTTTTGTAATGAAAAAGGGGGCTTTCGCCCCCCCTCCCAAATTGAATAGCTAATCAGTTCAGATTTGCTTTCACTAATATACGTTAGGAATTGCTACCTACTACAATCGTTTCGGTTGCTGAAGCACATCCTGCGAAAGGATTGTTCAGCGTAGCACCGCTGATGAAGTTGGCAGGCAGTTGCTCCTGTCCTTCCATTGTCAAGGTGTAGCCCGAAAGGTCACCCATAGCAGCACCCGTGACGATAGTACCGCCCGTAACTTCTGCTCCGTAGTTCTTACCCATCAAGAAGGCGTTGCCGTTGTAGTCCTCTACAACAACGTAGGGGCGTCCGTAGGCCAAGAGCTTAAGCTCCTTGTTGTCTTCTTTAGTGAGTTTGGTCAAGGTCAGGTTCAACGTCTGCGTAAAGAAGGTAGTACCATTCTCACGGCTTGAGTTGAATGCCTGCTCGAAAGACGAGTTGCCCTTTACCACATATTGGTAGGCGGAGAAAGTTCCGCTGATATCCGTTACCTCGTCATTCGTGAGGGTTACGCTTGTGAAGTCACCGAAGTCAACGAAGTAAACGGCACGAATGCCACCAACTACGTCTTTACACGGTACTGCACGTCCTTTTGTTAAATCGCAAGCCATTGTTTTTTGTTTGAATTAAAAAAGGGGGCGGGGCAGAACCCACACCCCCTCGTGGTTTAACTTATGTAACCGGATTAAGAGTAGAGAACTACGTCAGTTCCGATTCCGTACTGCACACCTGCGAAGAAGCGCAAGATTACACGGATATTGTCCGAACCATCAAGGTCAGCCATATCAAGGACACGGACTTCGTTGCGCTCGTTCAGGAGGCCTGTTCCGAAGTACAGGTTGCTTGATTGAGCAGCTACCATCTTGTTAGAAGGCAGGCCGTTGACCATAGCAACACGAACACCGTCAAAGAACAACGGCTCTGAACCGTACCACATAGTGCCTTTGTTGTCAACACCATTGGCACCAAGACCCGAAGCTCCGAAGCCACCCAAAGCACGAACGTAGGCTTTAGCCACGTTTTGCGGAACGTAGATGGTGAGGTCTTCCTTGCCGTAAAGGGCAGAAGGGATAGCGTCCATTACCTTGCCAAGCTCGGTGATAACGTTAGCAGCCGTCACGGTAGTAGCGGTTACGTCAACAACGTCAGAGTCGGCAGTCATCAAAGAAAGGAATCCTGAAAACTCACCTGCTGAAGCAGCGTTTCCGTACCAAATGTTCTGCTCAATCTTTTGGGCAGTCTTGGCAGCAACGTGGGCAATCAAGAAGTCAGCGAACGAAGCAGGGATGCTATCGTAAGCAGAGAAGCCCATTTGTCCGCCAATCCAAGAATCGTAGTAGTCCTTCTTGCAAAGCTGAAGGTTAACTTGGAACGGCTCAACCTCAAGAACACGGTCAGTAAGGGTCAGCGTAGACGTAGCGGTAAAGTCGCAAGTTGCGTCCTTAACGATGTCATCGGTGTTAACCTTCTGAAGGGTCGTTTTGAAGTTTACGTTTGGAAGGATTTCAACAAGCCCTTTGTCAAGGGTGTCGGCAGACAACAAAGCGGCAGAGATGTACTTGCTCGCAAATTGGCCTGCATAATTGGTAGTGATTGAAGTGGTCGTAGCCATTTTCTGATTTATTAGTTGTTAAGACGTGCAAGGACTCGGTCAATCGCCTTTGCGGGGCGGTTAAATTCTACCTTGTTGACTTGCTTTGTTTCGGGGTTGTGTTTGATGGGCTTCGCAGCAGGTGCGGCAGAAAGCTCGGCCTTAACGGCAGCCATCTCCTCCTTCTTGGCGTAGCCGCCCATCTCCTCACGCATTGCTTTCATCTCCTCACGCATCATTGCAATCTCCTCAAGGACTTTCTCCACGATGGCTGCAACGGCAGGAGCTTCTTCTTTTACTTCGACCTCTGCGAGTTCAGTTTCAACTTCTTCGGCTGAGGCTTCTACCTCAATCTCAACAGTTGCTTCTTCTTCAGGTGCAGATGCCTCTTTAATCTCGGCAATCAT
>Ga0099847_1000237_pt1 | contig 18600 bp, 21 predicted proteins | sample CB_VirMetaG_2_FD_78178 | JGI IMG/M metagenome (GOLD analysis project Ga0099847, IMG submission 78178) | Freshwater to marine saline gradient viral communities from Chesapeake Bay - CB_1504_2 Viral MetaG | ecosystem: Environmental > Aquatic > Marine > Coastal | place: USA: Chesapeake Bay...
CTAAGAACGGGTGAGCTTATCACGTTTGTTGCAGGTACTGGTGTTGGAAAGACACAGGCTATGCGAGAGATACTATACCACCTTATTAAAATAGATAAAGGTAATGTAGGTACACTCTTCTTAGAAGAACCTATCAGAGATACAAGCTTAGGTATGATGTCTATCCATGCTAACAAACCTTTACACTTACCTGATACAACATATGATCAAGAGGAATTTAATGCAGCATATGAAAATACTCTTGGCACTGGTCGTGTTTATCTTTATGACAGTTTCGGCTCTAATAGTGTTGAAAGAATTGTTTCTATGGTGCGTTACTTAGCCAAGGCTTGTGAATGTAAGTACATTATCCTTGACCACATCAGTATTGTGGTAAGTGACCATGCTAAAGATGAACGCAAGGCACTAGATGAGATCGTAACTAAATTAAAAACTTTAACTGTTGAGCTTGACATCTGCCTACTGATGGTGTCACACTTAAACAGAGATAAGAATCGTAAAGCACCAGAGGAAGGCGGGTCTATTAATCTTCAAGACATTCGTGGTACTGCTGGTATCGGGCAATTGTCTAACATTATCATAGCCTTAGAACGTAACACCCAAGCTGAAGATGAGCTTGAACGTAACACTACAAAAGTTAGAGTTATTAAGAATAGGTTTAGTGGTGAGACAGGTATAGCAGATAACCTACTGTACTCTCGTCACACTGGCCGACTAGAAAGTTATAAAGGATAAGCAATGAAAGTAGTCTTCGACATAGAAACAGATAGCCTAGATGCTACCGTGATTCATGTCGTGGTAGCTAAGGAAGTTGGAAAGAAAGGTAACTATATTATCCGTAGCAAGGGTGCCTTCCATAAGTTTGCAAAGGATGTAACACATTGGATAGCACATAACGGTATAGGTTTCGATATCCCAGTGATAGAAAAACTATGGGGTTACACGATACCTCTATCAAAAACTACGGATACTCTTGTTCTCTCTAGGTTGTTTGATCCTACCCGCAAGGGTGGGCATAGCCTAAAGGAATGGGGTCTACGCCTTGGAGATTTTAAGGGTGATTACTCTGACTTCTCTCAGTACTCAGAAGAAATGAAAGAGTATTGCAAACAAGATGTCCATGTGACTGAGCTACTATACAATCACTTACTTAAGGAAGGAGAAATGTTTTCTCAAGCCTCACAGAATATTGAACACAAAGTCCATGCCATTATGTGTGAACAACAACGCAATGGATTTCTACTTGACACTGATCTTGCTGAAGAAATCTACACTACCTGCCTACGTGAGACTAACCGTATCGAAACTGAGATCAAACAGTTCATGGTTCCTATCCCTGTAGCTGTCAAAGAAGTTAGCTTAAGGTTTAAGAAGGATGGATCTATTCACACTAACCAACTACTAACTGGTGCTGATGTAGCTGGTGACTACACTAAGATAGCCTTCGAAGAGTTCAACCTTGGCTCACCTTCTCAAGTTGTTAAACGTCTTGATAAGTTAGGCTGGAAGCCTACAGTTAAAACTAAATCTGGAGACAGCTACAAAATTTGCCCAGAAAATTTGGCGACTATACCTGATACTGCACCCAAGGCAGTGCTTGGTCTTAAGAAGTGGAAGGTACTTGAGACACGTTGGAAGCTAGCTCAAGAGTGGCTTAACCTTGCAGGGCTAGACGGTAGGGTACATGGGCAGGTCATAACTACAGGTGCTGTCACTCACCGTGCTGCACACCGTGGCCCTAACATGGCTAACATCCCATCTGTACCTCACGGTAAGGAAGGTATCCTATGGAAGATGGATGGACTTTATGCTGCTGAATGTCGTGCTGCTTTTGTAGTACCTAAAGGTAAGCTACTAGTAGGTACTGATGCTGCAGGTATCCAGCTACGTGTGCTTGCTCACTACATGAATGACCCCATCTATACTGAACAGGTCATTGACGGTGACATCCACACCTTTAACAAAGAAGCTCTTGGTGAGTACTGCAAGGACAGGCCAACAGCTAAGACTTTTATCTACGCATTCCTTTTAGGTGCTGGCACTGGTAAGATTGCAGAGATCTTAGATTGCTCACACAAACAGGCTAACGTAGCTATGAAGAACTTCTATTCAGCACTGCCCACCCTCAAACAACTTAAGTCACAAGCTTCAAGGGCTGCGTCTATGGGTTGGATGAAAGGTTTAGATGGTCGCATACTACGTATAGGTAGTGATCACCTTGCCTTATCCGTATACCTACAGGGTGGTGAGACAGTGATCATGCGTATGGCTAACATGATGTGGCACAAACAGGCTAAGGCTGAAGGTATTAACTTCAAGCAGTGTGTGTGGGTACATGATGAATGGCAAACAGAAGTTGACGAAGATCAGGCTGTAAGGCTTGGTGAAATACAAGTGCAAGCAATCATAGATGCTGGCAAATTCTTTAAGCTTAACTGTCCTATGGATGGTGAAGCAAAAATCGGTAAGTCATGGCTAGAAACCCATTGACATACCCTTAAACGTGTACTATACTATTGTTACACTAACCGCCATAGGAGAAATATAACATGGCCGATAAAAAAATTACACTAGATCCAGTAGAAGTTTCTTGGGCATCCCTTCAAGAACCTAAGCCTAAGTACCAATCAGAAGACCTTGAGTACACCATTGCTATCAAGGTAACTGATCAGCTTCGTGACTTGATGAACTCATACAAGTTAAACAAAAAGATTAAGAACAAAGACACTACCTTTGATGGTGCTGACTTTATTCAGATCGGTCTTGATGCTAAGACTAAGGGTGGCTGGACACGTACAGGTTCAGTACTAAACATGGAAGGTCAACCCTTCACTGACTTGATTGGTAACGGATCTACCATGCGCCTGTTTGTATCTATCGGTGACAGCAAGTATGGTAACATCATCAAGCTTGGTCACCTAGATACTATGGATCAAGACAACAAAGCTATGTCCTTTACCTTTGGGCAAGTACGTAACCTTGTATCTTATGAGTCATCATCTGCAGTGGTCATTGAGAAATCAGTTAACCAAACAGCAGAGGAAAGCCTAGAGGTAGAGCTTGAAGACTAAAGCCACAATAATTAAACGTGGGGATATTCGGGAAGGTTTAACCCTTCCCATTTATTCCAATGATGGGGATGATTTCACCCTAGTAGACAATGGTTCTCTTGTGAAGTATCACTTCCTTGATATACTAGAAGGAGAAGAAACTGTAGAAGATCTTATTAAGAAACCTAATCACTACACTAAGTTTGCTATTCAACCTAAGACTTACATCATGGCAAACAACATGGAGTTCTGGCGTGGTAACATCGTTAAGTATGCTACACGTGCAGGTTCTAAAGTGTACGCTGGTAAGGACGCAGGACTAAGTGAGATCACAGACTTACAAAAAGTATGTGAGAATGCTCAGTTTAGAATCAATCAACTTCTTGGAAAGGAAGTTTAATGACAAATGCTAAAAGCTTAGACACTCTTATCGAAGATGTCTACTCCACACTAACACACGGTTATGCGGATAGCCAAGCAGCAGATGAGATTGTAGAAGCTTTTGGCAATGGCCTTAAAGATCTTTTGAAGTCACGACTAAGACCTCGTAAGAAATCTGAAGGCGTACTAAGACTGTCAGCTATTGGTAAGCCAGCAAGACAGTTGTGGTACGAGAGCAAAGGGTACGACAGAGAAGAACTTACAGGTGACAAGCTTCTTAAGTTTCTTTACGGTGACATCATCGAAGAAGTTCTTCTTACTTTGATTAAACTTTCTGGTCATACTGTGACAAATATGCAACAGAAAGTAAAGGTAGCTGGTGTAGTAGGACACATTGATGCTGTCATTGATGGGCACATCGTTGATGTTAAGTCTGCATCAGCTACTTCCTTTGCTAAGTTTGAGAAAGCAACACTAGTATTCGATGACCCCTTTGGTTATATGCAACAGATCTCAGCATACAGTAAGGGTGTTGAGAATAAAGGTGCAGCATTTCTAGCTATGAATAAGGTTGACGGTAGGCTTACACTGTTTGAACCTAGTGCTGATATGTTACCCGATACAGAAGAACGGGTAGCCTACTTAAAAGAAGTAATTGCTAAAGACACACCACCTGAACGATGCTACGAACCTGTACTAGAAAAGACTTCAGGCAATATGAAACTTAGTATGGGCTGTACCTTCTGTGATTTTAAGAAAGATTGTTGGAAAAATGCTAACGGTGGATCTGGTCTACGTGGTTTTAATTATTCTTTTGGGACTGTCTTTTATGTTCACGTAAACAAGACACCAAGAGTTGATGAGGTTGCTCTTGGCTAAGGTTTTAACAACAAGGCAGAGAGCAATCAAAGCTGGGTATAGATCAGGCTTAGAAGAAACAATCTCTACCCAACTTAAAACATTAAAAGTTCCTGTACTATACGAGACTGAAAAGATTAAATACATTATCAATGAGGTCAGGACTTATACCCCTGACTTCAAACTACCAAACGGAATCATAATTGAATCTAAGGGTAGGTTTGTACAGGCAGATAGAAAAAAACATTTACTTATAAAGCAACAGTACCCAACACTAGAAATTAGATTCGTGTTTAGTAACTCTAAAGCTAAGATAGCTAAAGGTTCTAAGACTACATACGGTGATTGGTGTACTAAGAATGGTTTCGTATACGCAGATAAACTGATACCGAAGGAGTGGTTGAAGTGACTTTTGATTTAGTTCAAAGATTAAAGGATAGGTTCTCTCTTGAAGAACTGATTGAGATACTAGACATCAGCAGTGACAAGTTCATTGAAAAGTTTAGAGAAGAGATAGAAGAAAAGATTGATGAGCTTGCTAAGGTTGATCAAGCATTTGAAGATTTAAAAGAGGATTGGGAATAACATGGCTAAGTGGACAATAGATTTACAAGACCCGTTCAAAACATATAGTGATTGGGTTGAGGATAAGATTATTACAGAGGGACAGACCCGACTGATTGAGAATGTGCTTGGTCTTGTCGGTGAGGCTGGTGAGGTAGCTGAAAAGATTAAGAAACAAATGCGTGACAACACTGAGGTTTCAGTCAATGATATCCTTAAAGAGCTAGGCGATGTAGTGTTCTACTCAACAGCCCTTGCTAAGTACTATAATAAAAACTTACGTGATGTAATTGATCTTAACATCCAGAAGCTAGATGAACGTGAAGCTAAAGGAAATATCAAGGGTAGTGGCGATGATAGATAAACTTTATAAGCTGCTGTTTGAGAACAGTGTCGTTAGGTTCCTACGTTATGTCGCAACTTGGCATCAACACAGAGCTACAATTAAATACCTTTACACCTTGACAGACCGTGAGTTAAAAGATGTTGGTATTAATCGTAATGAAATTGTAGACTTAATATTTCGTAAAGATGATTTGGAGAAACACAAGCATGACTAGCAACTACCTACCTACAGACTACCAATCCTTTATTGCTACCTCACGTTATGCTCGTTGGATTGATGAAGATAAACGCCGTGAGAACTGGGGTGAAACAGTAGATCGTTTCATGGACAATGTTGTTAGACGTAACCTAGACATCGACACTGTAGGTATAGCTCTTGAAATACGTGAAGCTATATTTAACCTAGAGGTTATGCCATCTATGCGTAGTGTAATGACTGCTGGCCCAGCCTTGGATCGTGACAACACGGCTGGCTACAACTGTAGCTACCTACCTGTGGATGACATGAAGTCTTTCGACGAAGCTATGTACATCCTACTATGTGGCACTGGTGTTGGCTTCTCAGTTGAACGTCAATACATCAGCAAGCTGCCTGAAGTACCTGAACACCTCTTCACCAGTGATGATGTAATCGTAGTACATGACAGCAAAGAAGGCTGGGCTAAGGCCCTGCGTAAGCTGATAGCTATGCTATACTCAGGTGAGATTCCTACATGGGATGTGTCTAAGGTACGCCCTGCAGGTGCCAAGCTTAAAGTCTTTGGAGGTAGAGCTTCAGGCCCAGCCCCTTTGGTTGATCTATTCAACTACGTAGTAGCTAAGTTTAAAGAAGCACAAGGACGTAAGCTATCAAGCCTAGAGTGTCACGACATTATGTGCTTCATTGGTAAGGTTGTAGTAGTGGGTGGTGTACGCCGTTCAGCTATGATCTCTCTGTCTAATCTCTCTGATGATAGGATGCGTAATGCTAAGTCTGGTAGCTGGTGGGAACAAAACGGCCAACGTTCTTTGGCTAATAATAGTGTGGCTTATACTGAACAGCCTGACATGGAAACTTTTATGCGAGAGTGGCTATCTCTGGTGGAGTCTAAGTCTGGTGAACGTGGTATATTTTCTAGGGTTGCATCTCGTAAACAAGCAGCTAAAAATGGTAGACGAAATACTAACTTTGAATTTGGAACCAACCCGTGCAGCGAGATCATCTTACGTCCCTACCAATTCTGTAACCTCTCCGAAGTTGTCGTTAGGGCAACTGATACTATTGATGATCTCGAAAGAAAAGTCCGATTAGCTACTATCCTTGGGACTATACAATCTACCTTGACAAACTTCCCTTACCTACGTAAGATCTGGCAGAAGAATACAGAAGAAGAACGTCTGTTAGGTGTGAGCTTGACAGGTATCATGGACAACAAGCTTCTTACTCTATCTAATGCTGGACTAGAAGCAACTTTAGAAAGGTTAAAGAATGTTGCTATTCAAACTAATGATGAGTGGGCTGAACGCCTTGGTATCCCTGCTTCTGCTGCTATCACTTGTGTCAAACCAAGTGGCACTGTCTCCCAGCTTGTCAACTCTGCTAGTGGTATTCATGCTCGTCACTCACAGTACTACATTCGCACTGTACGTGGCGACAACAAAGACCCACTGACACAGTTTATGATTCACCAAGGTATACCTTATCAACCTTGTTTCCAAAACCCTGAGAGTACTACTGTGTTTAGCTTCCCTCAGAAGTCTCCTGAAGGGGCTGTTACACGTAACGACATGACTGCTATCGAACAGCTTGAACTGTGGATGATGTACCAACGCCATTGGTGTGAACATAAACCATCAGTAACCATCACTGTTCGTGAACATGAGTGGATGGAAGTTGGTGCATGGGTATACAAACACTTTGATGAGGTATCAGGTGTGTCATTTTTACCACACGATGATCACACCTACCAGCAAGCACCCTACCAAGACTGCAGTAAACATGACTACGATACACTACTGTCGGTAATGCCTGACAGAATTGATTGGGCATCTCTTACAGACTTTGAGAAAGAAGATACATCTAAAGGTTCAAGCACCTTCGCCTGTGCGGGTGGATCTTGTGAGATTGTAGATCTGACATGATGTACTTTGTTTTATCAAGACCTGACTGTGTGTGGTGTGATAGAGCAATAGAACTTTTACAAAAGAAAGGGGTGGACTTCCAAGTCCATTCCATCTATGATCATCCTATGACCGTAAGGTTAATGCTTAGAGGTCAACTTAAAACTGCTCCACAAATATGGGTTGACAAAGAATACATAGGCGGATACAAAGATCTAGTTAATCACTTCTCTTAGCTCAACTGGATAGAGCAACTGCCTTCTAAGCAGTAGGTTACAGGTTCGAATCCTGTAGAGAAGGCCAACCACAAAAGGAAGTAACATGGCTCAGGTTAAACACCCGTTCAATCGGTCACTATACGAGGCGTATGATACACCAGCCAGAGAAGCATTAGTAAAACTCTTGAAAGCTAAAGGACATACCATTGTCAAAGCAGCAGAAGATTTCTATGCTGACATTGTGTCTACTAAAAAAGATTACACCTTCTACAATGAAGCTGAAGTTAAGGTAGCTTGGGAAGGTGAGTGGCCAGCACATTGGGCTGAGATACGTATACCTGAGAGAAAGAAAAGATTACTTGCTAAATACCAAGATGAGAAGGGTGTCCTTAATTTCTATATCTTTGCTAAAGATTTTAAAAGATGCTGGAGAATTAAAGACACACTACTAACTGAGGATAGTCTTAAAGAAGCTGTAGGTAGGTACATCAGGAAGGGTGAGAAGTTCTATCACATTCCTTATAACAAAGCAGAGTTAATTAACCTATGATTAAAAAACCAGAGGCTTCCCCACGTGCTACACGTAGAGCTACTAACTATAAGGGTGCTGAAAAGAAACTGACATCAGGGATTGTACCACGTACACTTAAACAGAAAGAACTTCTTGATGCCTTTAAATCAAGTACACAAGTCTTTGTGCTTGGCCCTGCAGGTACTGGTAAGACTTATGTTACCGCTACCTATGCTGCTGATCTTTATATCTTGAAAGAGATTGATAAGATTGTTATCACTAGACCTCACATAGCAGTGGGTAAGGAGCTAGGTTTCCTCAAGGGTAGCCTAGAAGAAAAGACTAAGCCTTGGGCACTCCCTGTCCTTGATGTACTAGAGAAACACATGGGCAAGGGTGCTGTTGATACTGCTATTAAGAACAACAACATTGAGATGGCACCTCTTGCTTTGATGCGTGGTAGAAGTTTTGATAATGCCTTCATCATTGTAGATGAGACACAGAACATTACTACACATGAACTTAAGATGCTACTAACTAGGGTAGGAGAAGGGTCTACTATAGTACTAAATGGTGACGTACAACAGAGTGATCTTAAGGAAGCTGATGGCTTATCTAAAGTTATTCACCTTGCTAAGAAGCATATGTTGAACTTGCCTATCGTTGAGTTCGGAGTAGAGGACATTGTTAGAAGCGAGGTATGTAAACAATGGGTTAAGATCTTTATGAAGGAAGGATTGTAATGGCTAACAGTGGGATAGCTTGGATAGACTTAACATTTGATTGGTGTGTAGTCTTCTTAATGTACGTGGCTAGTAAGATAGGTATCTCTTATGAAGAGGTTAACATATGGCTCTTCTGTATTATCTGGCCTACACTGACAATGTACCAACACTACCGTATCAAGTATCTAAAACATAAAATAAAGAAGGGGGCTTAATTGCCCCCAACTTCTTTTCTTTTAAAGAATGATGACAAGCCTCGCCACATTTCTTGTGGTGAAGGTAGTAGCCACCCTAGTATGAGTAAGATAATAAGTAATGGATCGGCATTGTTAATAGTCAGGCTATCCACCTTACCAGTTTTAACCTCTGCCTCACTGTTGTCTTGATTAACAGTGCCACTATTATCTCTTAGCTTTACGTCTTGGTCTGTGTTGTTTGTAACACCTAGTGTCTGTGAGTTTGTTTGACCAGCCTGTACGTTAGCTGCAACACTTGTCCCACTTCCACCACCTAACATAGAAGATGCAGCACCTATTGCACTGCACCCACTAAGTGTTAACAGTAAGAGACTAACTCTTACCAGCATTAGATCCCCCAAAGCCGAAGTATGCACCAACCAAGCCACTCAAGGCTAGGTACTGTGTCATTATAATACTCTCAGCAGCAGCCATCCTAGATGGATCTACTATTGTAGCCAGTGTACAGATAACCATCATACCTAATGCACACCAGCACATATACCTACGATTCTTTTGGTAGGAGATTTTATCGGGAACCATCTCGTTCATATCCACCCCATCTTCGCACTTAGCACTAGGCCACCAATGCTTAACACAAGTAAAGCAAGGGCTATACCTAAGAACCATATAAGAACAGAATCCCAAAACTCTTCTTTCTTTAGTCTTGCTTTCTGTTCAGCTTCTTTACGTTGTCTCTTTATGTCTACCCTTATCTTAACAAGTTCTTGCCAAGCATGGTAACCACGTGTAGCCATAACGATTTCTCTTAGTTGATTCTCTAAATCCCTAGCCTGTTGCTTGGCCATGAATGTAGATAAAGCCTCTTCATTCGCAGATGAAAAGGACTTTTGTTGTGCATTCTGGTGCTTTTCTGTAGCCCCATCTATAGCATCAAAGAAACTAGCTAGGTCTTTGACCATTCCATGAAGCTCTTTTCCCGCAGATATGCCAGCTTTAACAGCAGCAAACGCAGTGAAAGGATCTATCATCTCATTCCCTTATTTCATAATGTGGCCCGTCAAAGAACTTAGTTGGATGTTTCTCTACAAGATCTTCCATAGGCTCGTCAGTGCCGCTTATAATAGTCCAAGTACCACCCCACCTGAGCTTAATGCCAGTGGTCTTAGCAGCCTCTCTCATAGCCTCTGCGATGAGTTCACAAGGGACTACTTCCCATCTAGCTTGACCATCAATCCAAGGTACTAGGTCAACAGCAAGCCCATGTTGGTGCATGGATAGTTTCTTATACCCATCCTTAGTTGATGCCTTCTTAAGAAACAATTTGTTCTGTTCATCTGCAGTACGGACACCACTAGTCACAGCAAAGTCACACTCAGTTAGAGTAATGGCAAGCTTCACTGTCTCTACTAGCCTTTTGTCTACACCTTCTAGTCTTGTTAAACTTCTTGCCCCTAAAGAGTATCCCATTAAAATTTCCCTAAGTTAAAGGTTAGTAGTGTTGATGTCGGCCCACCCCGTTCTCTATTCTTTTCTTGAGTTGCGTATGCTAGAATAGACGCAGCTTCTACAGGTGTAGAACTTGTAAGCAATTCAAGTCTTTTAACTGTGTCACCATTCTTTAATGCTTCCATGTAGGCAAGCCTCTTAGGCCCAGCATTGAAGTCATACTTATTCTCTATTATTATGTTACCTTCTTTGTCAGTCTTAAACTTAGTGCCGCCTACTGTTCTAGCCATCCTAATGTTAGGATCAAACAAGCCAGCAAATGTACTTAATTTATTTACTTCTTCTTCTGTTGTACCAAAATCGTTGTAGTCAATGTACTTCCTACCCTCCCTTTTAGCATTAGCTACTGCAGCCTTTAGAGCCTCTATGTCAACAGCATTCAAATCTTTTTCAGTAAACGTACCACCAGCATTGATAAAGTTATTGACGTATGCTCTGTATTCTGCAGTACCAAAGTCTCCTAGAGAGTTGACAGCTTCGACAACACCAGAGGCTGCATCTGTTACATCAGCCATAGTAGGTAGTGCATCCCATGTTACTTCAGCAGCATCTGCAACAGCAGTAGCACCAGAACTCATAGCTTCAGCAGCAGCATTGATTGTTGTTTCCCATAGAGATGGGCCTGTATTGACAGGTGCTGCAGGGGTAGGCGGTGTTGCTGCAGCTTTAGGGGTAGGCGTATCAGTAGTTTGTTCTACTGCAGTAGCCTTATTCCAACTACTCGCCATTACCAATCTCCAATATTATCTGGTTTAAAGTTGCATTGTTAACGTGTTTGAAACCTTCCCATATTCCACGTAATGCCCTACGTTTACCCTCAGTAGTCTTAGCTTTAGCTACTGTATCCTTAGCTAGAAAAAGAAACATACTGTCTTGAGTGTTCTCATCAAACACAGTAGTAGCTGGTAGCTTCATCTTCCTTGCTACCTCTTGTAGGGTAGTACCTACAAACTGGTACTTGCCCATAGGTGTAGCAGTGTACCCTTTCTTAGCAGCATAAGAGGACTTAGGCAGTCTAGGTTTTACCCATTGACCGTAAGCACCACTAGGGTTAGAGAAATCAAACAGTTCACCTAGTGTTTTAGTACTTACTTTGTACCCTGAGAAGGGGTTGTTTTTACTTTGTTCAGCATTACTAAATAAGGTGTCGTATCCCTTAGCTTCTACCTTACCTAGTGTAGTTTGAGTTGTAGAACCTTCAGCTAGTGAGGCTTCAACATCCCCAACTAGTGCAGCCTTGTTCCAATCGCTTGTCCCGCCTAAAGCTACGTCAGCTTTGTTCCATTCACTTGCCATTGATCCCTACTTTCTATAGACTCTGTTATCTGATGGGTCAATGAAGTGCGTACCTGCAGGTAAGCTATCAAACCAAGCCTGTCCCTGATCGGGGGAACCTGTGAATCTAGCTGGATCTCTTAGTGTACCTGCAGCAGTGGAGTCAACGGTAGTTGTTGGGATAGTTGTTTGAGTAATTGTACCAGTACCGTTACTTGGTAATTCCACATTACCTGCAGACCGTACAATATCAACAGCCTGTGCAGAAAACACTTCAATAGCTGCATAGTCCATGTTAGCTTTAGTACGCAGAGCATTTAAACGTTGCAATGTCTGTGGCAAATCTTTAATCTTGGTATAAATTTGCACTAGCTTTGCCCAATCGTCTTGCCGAATTAAGGTTGCTTCTTGAGCAGTAGTTACTCTATTGCCAACATTAAGACTATCCTTTAACATAGCCTCAAAGTTGCCACTATAATACCTGATTGCAACAGCTTCGTACTTACGTAGCAAATCAATATCAAAGCCTTTATTATCTTGTGTACTGATACCAATCTTACCTGTCTTTGGGTCTACAGTGAATGGTGTACTCTGAAGCCTAGCTTGTGCTGGGATTGTAAACAATGTAGTCTGGAACTCTAGCGCAGCAACCATTTGGGCTTGTGCCATTCTAGCCCTATCAGGGTCAATCTTACCCATAATAGCAATGTTTTGAAAAGTACTTTGAGAGAATATACTTTCAACAATTTTAGGGCCAGCAAAAGTGTCCATGCTGTTCATCATAATAGACGCATTAGCTATACCCGCACTAAAACTATCTCTACCCTCCTGTGTTTCCATACCCTTTTTAGAAGGTGCTTTTAACATTACATCTGCAGTTTCTAGAAAATTACCTATAGCTAAAGTATCCCCACTATTAGCTAAAGCCTCTACTTCACGGACTACTTTTTCTGGATGTAGAAAATCTTTTGGTAGAACTGGTGCCCTTTTTCCACCTTCTGCGGTATCTGTCAAACCCATGTACTGAAGGACAATGGGATCAAACTCTACTTCATTGTATTTAATACCAGTTTCTTTAAACTTTTCAAATAGCTTTGTCATATCGCCTTTGCTATCGAAGTACACAGAGTTTTGTAACTCAGGGTTTTCAAGAACTAAAGCATATAGAGGGCTAGGTGCATCTCCTAAGATAGCAGAGAGTGTTGCAAAACCTTTTCTTTTAAGGGCTTCTCTGTCATAACTAGAGGCTAGTGTTAAAGCATCTTCAATGTTCTTAAAAGCATCAGTAAACTCTTGGTAATCAGTTTCACTTACCCCTGTAGGTCTAGCAAAGTTACCTTTAAGTTTTGTTAAGGCCCCTTCAAGAGACAAAAGAGTATCTGGATTTACATTACCACCCTGCTGTTCAACCTTTAAAGCAGAAAATGCAGCATCTCTGAAAGAATTTAAGGCCGAAAGACCGTTCATTCTTGTTTGTGCATTCCATTCAATTGTTCTGCCAGCGGCAAAAGCTTGTGTATCAGCAGCAGTCTTAGCCCAGATTTGTTTACCGTACTCGTAAGCTTCAGTATCATTTAGAGATAGACCCTGCTCCTTAGCCATTGTCTTAGCTTGTTCAATAAAGCCTAAAGCTAAAGGGTTTGCTGCAAAAGCTTCAGAGACAATATCAACTTGTCTAGCAGGTTGTCCAAAGTCGTACCCTGTTGCACCTGTTAGTACACTTTGTTGACGTTCACTAAGCTCCCCATTACCAGCGATAATAAAAGAATTATAAAGCTCGTTTAACTTAGTGTTTCTAGTGGATGGGTTTGGGTCTGAGGCTGCAACACGTGTAGCTTCTTTAAAGAAGGAACCAAACGAAGCGTCTTCCTGTTGTGATTGTGTTGGTGCTGCAGCTTTTGCAACAGCAAGTTGAGTTCTACCAATATCATCAGCAAGACCAAACAAACCTTTACTAATTGTTAAAACACTTTGAGCATTAACAGAAGCTTCAGAAGTCATTGCACTTTCAAAGGCAGATGCCCCAGAAATATCCTGTTCAATATTAAAGCCAGCCATTATTCAGTCCCTACATTTGAGTTAATTGCGGCAGCAGCAGCCAGTTGAGAAGCACTACCTTGCTTTCTTGCTGAGTCTAGGATGTCAAAGACATATTCTTCTTTAACAAGGTTTCTTCTTAAGCCCTGTCTTAGCTCTTCACTAAACGGAGCAACGTCAACAATGTCTTTGATCTCTTCCCAAAGCTGCACACCTCTAGCCATCTTGCTACTCTCCCCAGTACGGATCAATTCCATAGCAGTATCAGCCTTAGTTTTAAGATACTTTCTAGTTTCTTTATACTTAGCATCTTCAGAGTAGATTATACTCTTAGCATCGTAGTTATTTAACACTACCATAGGGGTAGCCCCGATAAGAACACCGAAGGCAGCTTCAGGTTTTAAGTCTTCAGCAGCCAAGCCTCTGTTTTTACTACGATACTGGCCTGTTTCAATGATCTCGATCATCTTAGCAAAAGTATCTACAGTTTTAACATTTCGTAGAACAGTTGTCAAGTCAGAAATAGCCATCCAAGGACGATCATCAAAGAAAGCTGTCATAACTTTAGGTACAAGAGTAAGAGTATCGTAAACAATCTCTCCTGATGGCCCTGTCGCTGCCCCTACTAGGTTCTTATCTATAAAGATGTCACGGTATGTGGTAAAGAATTGAGCAAATGGTGCTGCACGTGTACCATAACTAACCTTCTCACCAACTACTTCAGAGAGTAGTTTATCAAACAGGCCATACTTAACAAGGTTATGTGTTGATATTGCCTCTGGATTACTAGGGTCAACCCCTATTTTAGATAAGGCAAATGCTGTTGCTGATCCAAAGCCAGTTGCAGTTGTCCCAAACATAGCTAAGTTAACTAAAGCAAGTCTAGATCTTTCAGCCTTGCTAAAATCTCTACCCAATACGAGGTTTTCTAGGAAGCGGTTAGAGTAAGTCAACCACTGTGAAGCTACACGAAGTACAAGGCCCTGTTGGTAGGCACCTTTTTGTGCAGAAGTCATTCGGAAAGTTAAGGCTTGCTCTCTGTTTGTAACCCATGTACGTCCAGCATCGCTGAACACATCTCTTGAAATATTCTTACCATTGTGTTCTAGTACTGCCGTTGCAATTGCAGCAATACGAGAGAGAAGTTCACCCTCATTAAAGAATACACTGGTCTTGTCCATAGAAGAAGATACACCAGCCTTGATCTTGCCCCATTTAGAGGTAGGTAAGTAGTTACTTGTTGATCCTTGAACCTCAATAATACTAGAGTTAACGACATCTCTACCAGATTCGTCCATGTATTTAAGTACATCTTCAATATCTTTACGAGCAACGTAGCCTAGTTTTTCAATACGGTTTAGTGCAGCTTCCCTTGCTGGGCCTTTCATAGCCATAAGACCCCGAATAACAGGGGAGATAGTGACAGCTTTTGTACCCATAGCTGGGCTGATAGCCATAATGTTTGAAACATGGAAAGCTTGTAGGATAAACTGATCAAAGTTTAAGAAGCTCATCTTCAAACGGAAAGCTGTTGACATCATAGTACCAGCAATACCGTCAGCTACCTTAGTAGGGTCAACCATCTTGCCTGTCTTTTCAAAGACAAACTCAGCAGCTTCGTTGTAGAACCTTTCCATACTAGAGAAGCTCTGGTTAGCTCCTAGTCTCATTCTAATAATGTTTTGTTGAGAAGCCAACTGAGAAGCTAGACCACTAGCAGAACCTTTGCTAGTAACCTCTGCAGTCAAGAACCTTTTAAGGTAATCCTTCTCAGGGATACCCTCTTGAAATTTAACCAATCCAGATTCTCTAGCTTTCTTAACCCAACCTACAATAGAAGCTTGGTTAGCTTGCATATGTAGGTAACCGTATGTAGCAGAATCAAATTGCTGCATCATGTTTTGTATTGGGCTAGTGTTGTGTACTTTACCACCACCGTATGCCATGAAGGGTGTATCCCCACGCTTACGGTTAAGGCGTATGTTAGTAAGATCGCCTATCTTCATGTTAGCCCGAATAGGAACAAGCCCTGCATCTGCTATAGTTACAGCTTCATCTCTAGCCTTACCCACAAATTTAGCATAGAAAGACATATCATAATCATCAGCAAGTTTAGCTAAGTCTTCTACTTCTGTGATGTGTTTATTCCAAGAGTTATTTCTTAGAATTACTCTCTTAACAGTTTCAGCATCAGCTTTAGATAGGGTAAGCTCAGACAATCTTCTTACACCAGCCAGATCCATATAAGGCTTAAGTGCAGTAACAATATTGTTAAGTTCTTCAACAGCTTTCTTAGCTTCTTTCTCACCGAAAGAACCAAGTAACGTTTTAAATCCTTTAGAGTATGTATTTCCACCAGCCAAGGTTCCTTCATCGGTCAAGCCTACGAACCAACGGACTGAATCGTTGTTACGTGGCCCACCTACGTTGTACCCATAGGCATCTGTTTTCTCTACAAGACGGTTTGTCTTTATACCTGTCACATACACGTGGTCTACGTATGGGTCAGTAACCTTGTAGATAATTTGTTCTTTTAATTGTTCTGGTCTTAAGCTTTTGTTAGCATTGATGTCATAAACACGATGGCTTGCTGGCACCTTGCTTCTGTCTATTCTAAAACCAATTGTTTCAAAGTCATCAGCTAGTCCTAGTACACGGCCCCCTTGTTGAACAATCTCTTTTAATGCTGCATCAGCACGGATGTGCCAAGCTGCGTTGTTTAGATCAAGCAAAGCATAGTAGCCTTTAACGGCCTGTCCTGAAGGTTCTTTACCACCGTTTACTTTACGGTAGATTTCTTTAAACTTTTGCTCAGTAGGTGCCTCACGAAGATAAGAGAACTCACCATCTCGTAGTGCATTAAATGTATTCTCTAAACCTTTCAAGTCTTCTACAGAAGATTTTCGTAGTGTGGTTATGAATGGTTTAGAAATCTTACCAGCTTTACCTAAAGCAGATTCGGCTTGGGTAATCATTGTACCTAGTCTGGTTCCAAGCTGTGTTGATGTAGCACCAAAGACTTTAGCAAAGGTAGATTGAATAAAGTTTTCTTGTCTAGCTAAATCATCAACAGCTTCTGGTAGCTTAAGAACGTCAATACGTTCCTCAGTTTTTAAGTACCACCCTCTCTTAGCCTCGTTTAAATCAAACTCAGCAGCTACATCATCCCCACCTCTTCTTACAGCAGTGAACTCAGGGCTGTTATTAACAGCAGCTAGAGCTTCCGCCTTAGAAGCAAAGGGTTTACCAGTGTTAGCTTTACCTAGTAAGGCAGACAGTACATAGTTGTCAGAACCTTCAGCCTTAATCTTAGAAAGTTTTACAAAGATGTTATTACTTTTCTTAGCGATAGTCTTAGCTACAGCTTGAGCCTCAGTTTTAACTGCTTCTTCTGAAACCATACGGCCAAGTACACCACGGTTGTAAAGCTGTTGCTCTAATGATTCAAAGATCATAGAGTAACGAGAGCCTTCTACCACTGCAGCGTTAGAGGGCCTAGCCCCACCAGTTGCATTAGTATCAAACGACTCAGGAATAGCCCTACCTGCAGTAACAGGATTAGCTGTACCTTCATCCAATACTTTGAGTACGTGTTCAGCAGCCTTGAGATCACCCTTAACGGCAGCTACAGCATCGGTAGGTGTTGCAGCCTTAAGAAGATCTCTGATGCCCTGAGAGGCAGCTTTGGTGCCTTTAACGCCAGCCTTAGCTACACCCTTGGCAAGTGAGAAACCACCTAGTGTAGCAATATCTACAGCAGCCATAGCTGACCAGATACCTGCAGCGGGATCGTTACCCAATTGCTCTAGATCGTTTAGAGTTTTACTTAAGTTTGCAGTCTGTCCAAAGTCAGGAAGGAAACCTTCAGACATACGGTTGTTTAATTCATCATCCATGAATGCTGCAAACTCTTCAGGTGACTTCATCATCTCCTTGATGTAAGTTTCACCTTCCCTGTTTGATCTCATAGAGAGATCTTCAAACAGACCTACAGTAAGCCCACGAATAATATTTACTTCTAGAAAACCTGTAATACTCTCAGCCCAGTTAGGGTCTTGTTCTTTAGCTTTCTTAGCAATTAGTTGTTGAGCATACTCAAAGTTCTGTAAGAAACCAAACATCTCTTTGTTTACTGTACCATCGTCAAGTAACAAAGCAGTCTTAAACATAAACTCTTTGCTAGAAACCATAGTGGCTTGTTTGTCAGCATACTCTCTAGCTTTAGTAGTAGCTTCTTCCAGAGGAACACCAGCATCATACAGGGCACTGATGTAAGCATCAATATCCCCTTGACTTCTAGCTGTATCACTGTGTGAAAAGTCTAGGTTACCCCTAGCTTGTTCTACTTCAGCTTGAGGTACATCTAAAGCTGCTGAAAGTTCTTCTACCTTTTGTTGTTCTAAGGGTGAATTAGGATCTACCACAGGAAGAGCATCCTGTGGCAGAGAGGTATCAAGATTCTTTAACAGATCTTCAAATGTAGGTATACTAGCCATTAGCTTTGTAAACTCCTAAGCTTTACACGTACTGATTGATTATTTGCCCACCTTGTGCCGAAGCACCAAAGCTTGCAACTTGTTGGCCAATACCTGCATACATCTCATAGGTTGAAGCCTTACCTTGTAGATAAGAAATGTTAGCATTGATATTTGTTAGTTGTGAGCCAAAACCTAAACCAGAAGAAAGTTGAGATTGTGAAGCACCAAGGCCCCCAGCTAACCCAGAAGTCTGTGAAGTACCTGCAGCTTCTGCGGATGCCCTAGCTCTAGCTCTACCTAAAATATTCTGTCTAATAGCAGACCTACGTTGCCTAGTAGCTTGTAACCTCGA
>Ga0099847_1000239_pt1 | contig 18591 bp, 14 predicted proteins | sample CB_VirMetaG_2_FD_78178 | JGI IMG/M metagenome (GOLD analysis project Ga0099847, IMG submission 78178) | Freshwater to marine saline gradient viral communities from Chesapeake Bay - CB_1504_2 Viral MetaG | ecosystem: Environmental > Aquatic > Marine > Coastal | place: USA: Chesapeake Bay...
AAGGCGGTTACGTAGGCGCTAATAATCGTGCTTGGAATGTTTCTGGTTTTCAACTGGGTATAAAGAAAGGTGGTAAGAAATAATGGCTATACAGATTCCTCCTATTACAGAAGATGAGTCTTTAAATTTTATTCTTTTTGAACTAGTTAACTTAGTTAATCAGTTAGAACAAGATAATTTAAAATTAAAACAAGACATTATAGACGCTACTAACTTCGCAGACTTAAAAGTAAAGGTTAATACATGATAAAACTTATTGAGGACAATGACACATTTGAAGCTATTCAGCTTATGAATAAGTCAACTAAAGATAATGAATACTTTGGCTATGATCGTAATGAATCTGTTTGGATTCAATACTTTCTTGCCTTAGTTGAGAAGCAAAGAGAAGAAAGCCCTCACGTATTAGTAATAGGTGATTACACGGACGACGGGATACTGAGAGGTTTTCTTTCTGCTTCAACATTTGTTAATTATTATAATAAAGAATATGTTATGGATGTTAAAGATTGCATTGTAGATCATGACTACAATAATGCATTTGTTGTTTATAGACTATTCGATGCCATGTTAGACCACTTGCGTAAGCACGGAGGCAAACATTGGCGAGCCGACTCGATCAGGGGTGAGCAAGAAGCTCTTGATTATGGTCGTTTCTTGCAACACAGATATAATGCGGCACTTCACGTTTCAGTGAGAGGCGTATTACAGGAGAATTAAATGTTATTAAAAGCACTAATGACTGGCGATATCCATTCAAGGTTCGGTGGTCGTGCAGTATTTAAAGGCGGTGGTGGAGGCGGAACTACTACTACATCAGGTATTGATGCAGAGTTTAAGCCAGACCTTAAAAGAGGCCTTAATATTGCAACTGATTTATTAGAGCAACAACAGCAAGACCCGTCTAGCATTGTAGCAGGTTTAACACCTGAACAACAAGAAGCATTAAATAGACAAACTGGTTTTGCCAGAAATAAAATGGATGGCACAGGCATTTACGATATGGCTGCAGCTGAAAAAGCTTCACTGCAAGGTCTAGCGGGTGAAAACCTTGCGGCGGCACAAGCAGGTGGTTTCTTAGGCTCTGCTAGAGCAAACGCCGCTACGCAAGCGGCACTAGCAGGTCGTGCAGGTGAGTATCAAAAGATGCGCCAAGGCTTTGCAGATCAAGGTGTTACACAACTTGGTGAAGCAGGTACTACTCAGCAACAACAAACTCAACGTGAACTTGAAGCTAGAGACCAATCACTTGACAGGTACTTTAATCGTTTGACAGGTGTCGCCCCTAAAACAACTACGCAGTCTGGCGGTGGAGGCAAGTAATGATTAATATTGCCCGTGGTTACGATGATGAAGATCAAATAAATAAACAGTTAGCTGGTAAGCAAACACAAGCACCTCGCGCAACTCAACAAAAACAAGGGTTAGGTGAGCAAGCCGCTGGCATGGGTATGAACATGCTGATGAACAAAGGTTTAAAAAATGCTATGACCGCAGGAACTGCTGAAACAGGGCTAATGAGTGGTATGGGAGCAGGTGCAACTGCCGCTATGCCTTATGTTGGCATGGGTCTATTGGCAGGTAAAATGCTAGGCTTCTTTAGTAGCGGCGGTCGCGTAGGTCCGTTATCGTCTGCTTCGTATAAGTCAGCTGGCGGTGAAGTTTATAAGTTATCTTACGGGGGTGGACCTCTTAAAAAAGGAGTTTAATATGGCAACAATTCCATATCAGCCTACCTATACAACAGATCCTAAGTATGGTCTTCGTTATGGGCCTTCTCAGTTTGCGCCTACACAAGGGGAAGCAGGAGCAGGATCTGCTTCGGCTAAGCCAGTGCCGACAGCAATGACTACAGGTGCAGGTGGTTACTCAGTAGCTGATCCTTTTATAAGTGAACCTGCATTTCAACCTCCACAACCTTCAGTAGGAATACCTGCTCCTGAACAAGAGCAGTATGCTACTCCTGTACAATCAGGAGTTAGCCCAACAGCTACTTACGGTGGGATAGATGTTTCTAACAATTCTACAATAGGATTTAGAACTCAGCAAGCAGGAGGCGGCATGGCCCCTCCACCCGTTATTGATAATCCTTATGATTACACTCCGCCTAAATCACAGCTAAGAGTTGCAGATCCATTTGCAGGTCTTAGCGGGTTTAGTGATGGCGCAGGTGAACAGCTAGCATTTGATAACAGTAGCGTAGCAAGCCAGTATGGTTATAAGCCCACTGAGCCAAGCGTTGCTGGACTGATGGGCTTTGTTCCTGGAGGTAGCCTAATAAGCGGAGCACTAGGAATTAACGATAACTACGGTGCAGACGGTACTTACGACTCTCAAGGTAACGTATTCAGTGGTGGCAGAGCTTATAACCCTGTAACAGGAAAACCTGCTCAATCGTTCTCTAATCGTGGAACTTACTATGATAACTTAAAAGATAGTTATGGTAGCCTTAGAGATGCTGGTGAAGGTATGCTTAGCTCTGGATTAGGTAGTTATGAAAATTCTGTTTATAATCAAATGGCTATGAACCCTGATTTAGACTTACAAGGTGCTAGATACGCTAGAGATCGAGGTGTAAGTGGAAGTAATGTAATGACAACTGCTTCTATTATTCAAAATAATATGAGTGGTGAAGGTAGCGATTTAGACGGACCCCTTTCAGTTAATATTACACCTGAAATGCTAGGCTTTCAGGGTAATAGAATGGGTGAACCTACTACTATTTCTGGAAAGTTTGGTTATGGAGAAAACGATATTGTTCCTGTAGGTAACGAGTTTGGTGTTCGTAATGCTGATGGGTCAATCTCAACTCCTTCTGGAACCGTAATTCAAATTACAGATTCTACTACTAATAAATCGCTTAGCTTAATAAGTCAAGATCCTTTAACACAAGCTAAAGTTAATGCTGAACTTGCTAGAAAGTCAGGTGACGCTACTTTGATAAACGACACAAAGAAAAAGACTAATAAAGTTCAAAACATTTACAATAAAGCAAAAGATTTAGGCGTTAATACTAGTGGAAAAAGTATAACTGATATTACTAATAGTATAGTAAATAAAGAAGCAGAAATAAAACGAGAGCAAGATCGGCAAAGAACAGGCGGTCGTGGTGCTGGAAACGATGGTACAAATTATTCTGGTGATACAGGTGCTGGTGGTACAAATGAAGATGCAGGTGTTGATTCAGGAACTGGATTTAGTACAGGCTATAGCGATATGCATAGCGGCAAGGGAGGCTACGATTAATAATGGAGAAAAATATGAATTTAAAAAGTCTTACAAATAAAGACCGATATGGTAATATGTTCTCCGTTGAGTTCTTTGAGCCACAAGGTTCGGTTCCTATGATGATGATTATCCCTGAGATGGAGCAAAGTAACGGTTATAACGGTGCTGACACAAGCGACCACCCAGGAGACCCCAGAGGCACTGATACAGTTCCTGCATGGTTAACTCCTGGAGAGAACGTTGTCAATGCAGAGGCCTCTAGGATTCCTGGCAATCAACAGATGATTGATGAGATGAACGATCAAGGCCGTGCCATACAACAGTCACAAGGTGGACCTATTCCTACTTACGCCGCTGGTGGTAGTCAAATACCTATGCCAGACGGTATGCTAAATAGTCTTGATAAGATACTTGGCAATAAGAACGGTGGCCCTATGTATGCGGCAGAGGGTACTCTTCCTCTTGGGTTACGTCAGAGTAATCCTGGAAATATAAGGCCAGGAGCTGGTTTCATTGGAGAAAGCGGTGCTAAAAATGGCTATTCTGTATTTGATTCTGATGAAGAAGGCCTCAGAGCTATACAAAGATTGCTCGGTACCTATGGTAGTGAGCATGGTATAGACACTTTAGAAGGTTTTGCAAATAGATACGCACCGCCTTCAGACAACAATCCAACAAGTAGTTACGTAGATTATTTATCTCAAAAAACAGGGATTGCCCCCGATGAAAAGATAAATTTAGCTGATAGAGGCGCAGAGCTTATTCCTGCTATTGTTGGGTTTGAGCAAGGTCAAATGCCTTATACTGAAGAGCAAATTGCAATGGCTATTGAAATGGCTGGGACAGATGATCCAGAAGCAGTTAAAGCTATCTTAGATGGAGTGCCGCCAAAACAAAGTGGGTTCTCTTTAATTGGTGAAGCACAAGCTAGTACTCTTGTTCCTCCAACAGGCGGAGCGTCATCAGCAAGCCCGTATTTACAAGGGATGGGTGGAGCAACTCAGGTTCCTGTTATCGGGAAAGACGTGCCTGATAAAGGCAATGTTGGCGTTAACAATGAGATTATTCGGAATGGCGTTTCTTATAAATACGATAAAGAAACAGATGAGTACATTGATGCAGAGGGTAGAGATTATAGTCGTAGTGCTCTTGAATTTGGCAGTGATGTAGTTGATTCTGTTAGTGATTTCTTTAGCGCTGATGCTGGGCTTAACAAAATACTAACAGATGCTCGGCGTAATCCTCCAAAAGAAGGTGATGTTTTAGTAGGTGAAATGCCAAGTGGTAGAGTAGTATATCGAGATAAAGATGGTAATTTTTCTTCGTATTTAAAAGATTGGGAAGGCACAGGTAAAATTGGTGGTGGTATACTTCTTCAAACAACTCCAGTTTTAAACCAAGTGTTAGGCGCTGAAGATGATATTGTCTTTAATAAAATTCTAGAATCTGAGCGGGAAGTAGTACCTCCTTTAGAAGAGCCAGACAGTGGCTTAAAAAATCTTGATGGTTCTATGCCTAGCAAAGAAGCAGAAGAAGCGGTAACTACTATTGTTAAAGAAAACAGCGATAAGATGAACCCTAAAGGTGATGCAACTATCCAACAAGTCTTAGATGATGCAGATAAGTTAGGCGATGAAGCAGACCCTACGCTTAAAGAGAAGGTAATTTCTTCTTTTAAAGATGCATTCGCAGATTTATTCACTGGACCAGAGCTTGCTCGTATGGCAATTATCTATACAGGTAGTCGTCTTATGGGGTATAGCCATGAAGGTTCTCTTGGATATAGTGCTAAGTCATTAATGCAACGTGAAGCTAAGTTTGATACTCAAAACTTCGATGCCGTTAAAGCTAATAAAGACGCTTACACAGCTAAAAGTTATAAAGATTTTCTTAAGTCTAGAGACATGGATGACCTTAGCGAGATCGGTAAAGCGCCATTAAATATTAAAAAGGCTACAGGGTCACTCTGGGTTACAGGCGTAGGTCAAATGCAAGCTTGGGAAGATGATGACGGTATACAGTATATCAAAGTTCCAGGCGGTTATCAAAAGGCTTCTGATCTTGGAGATTTAATTCAGCCCTACGATAAAGACGTATTTGGTGATAAAGCTGTTATTTCTGCTTTTAGTAATTATGCAGAACAAGCGGCAGGAAAAGCTAATTACGATTCAGGATTAAATGCAGATGATAAAAATTTGTTTAAGATTACTAAACAAAAAATAGGTGAGCAAGCTAATTCACTCTATAGGAATGTGCTTAGATCTAACGGAGTTAATATTAACAACTCTGACCAGATTAGACAGGGTATTCAATCAGGAATTGATAGTTACATGGATGCGCAAGCCCAATACGCTAAGTCTGGAAAGAAAGGAACTCCTCCAGGAAACTTAGAGTCTTATGTAAGAGAACAAATGATAACTCCTTTAACAGGCATTGATCAAGTTCAAATAACAGGAGTGTCTGTTCAGAATCTTAAAAAGCTAGATGATAGTATTCGTAAAGATATGGATATTAAAAACCCTAGAGACCCAGGATATGCGGAAGAATATCGCGCTGAATGGCAAGCAGTAAATAATGCGTGGTCTAAGATTGGCAGTGAAGCAAGAGCAGAAGCCGCTAAACAAGCCGAAAAAAGAAACAAAAGAGCTACCAATGATGGTAAATCTTCTCAGTGGAGTGCCTTTACTTATTGGGCATCAAATACTCCTGCTAAAGAAATTAATACTATTAATGATGGTACAACAGTACAATAATAAATACTTGAAATCCCTTGGGAAATCCTTAAAACACCCTTATAGGGGAGGATCCCAAGGGATGCTTTATTTATATACAGGAGGTCTGCATGGCTGGACAATTTAAAGGAGCAGATGGCACTACTTATACTTGGGTAGATGCTGATACCTTTACCGATGGCAAACAGAGCTATCGCGTAGAAGGATATAATGCACCTGAAACCGCTAAAATAATAAAAGATGAAGATGTCGGCCTCCGATTTAAACGTGGGCAATTAGGTGGCGATGAAACCACTAAAGCAGTAGAAGGTATTGCTTCTGCTGGTGGCTTTAACGTTATAGATGACTTAGGTCGCACTGATTCTTTTGGTCGTAAAAGAGTACGACTTAAAAATAATCTAGGTGATGACTTAACAAATACTTTATATTCTTCAGGTGCTATTGATGTTAATCGTTTCACCGATGAAGCTGGACAACAAGCTGTCCTCCAAGGTAGGATTGCAGAACAACTAGGGCAGAAGCGAAAATATGATGATATTGTTGCTACTGAATTAAGTGCTGTACAAAATAGACCTGTTTCTTTTAAAGCTACCGCAACTAATGAAGCAGAGTATGCTTCAGCAGTAATGCAAACAGTTGCTTCTCAAATGGGGCTTGACCTTACAAGAGAAGAAGATATCCGCAAGGCAAAAGAAATTACTCAATCAGGAAATTATGATGCTCGTGGAGTTCCTTTTCAAGCCATTGAATTTCGTAGTCAAGATCGTACAAGAGAAAATGTTGCTCGTGATCAGATGTCTACTGCTTGGAATCAAGGGTGGAATGGCATGGCTACTGGTCTTGCTGGTTTTGCAGAGTTAGCAGGAGTAAGCTTTGGTAGCGAAACCTTAGAGCAATGGGGTGCTGATAAAGTCGATATGGCTAAAGAAGATTTATTAGCCGCACCTGAACTTACTAATATGGATTATCGAGATGTTGATAGCTTATGGGATGCTTGGGGATTTATGTCTAACAACCTTGCGATGTCAGCCCCATACTTAGTTACACTTACAGCAGGAACACTCGCCGCTCCTATTACAGGTGGTGTATCTGCAGTAATTGCTTACGGTTCCACTGGCGCTACCTATGCAGGTCAAGTATGGAATGATATTGAAGGGACAAAGGGGAGAGCAGAAGCAGCTGGCTCAGTTATGGCTGGTACAGCTATGGCGCTCTTAGATCGCCTTGGTTTAGCTGGCATAATGAAACCGTCTAGTATCCTTACTAATAAAGGTCGTGCTGAATTAGCTAGACAATTAGCTAGTAAAAAAGGTATTTCTATTATTGCTGCAAAAGAGGAAGTGCGTAAAGCTTCTCAATCAGTAATTAGAGAAACTATAGAAGGCATGGGTAACTTTGCTTCAGACAATATTAATAACAGCCAAATAATGCGTAAGATACTTGCAGGATCTGGCAAAGCCGTTGTTGCAGAAGGAACAACTGAAGCTTTGCAAGAAGGACTAGGGTATACTGCATCGGGTGCTATGTCTGAAGGTGGTCTTCGAGAACACTTTAATCCAGATGAGTTTATTAATTTGTTAGCTTCTTCTGCTGTTGCGGGAGGCACACTTGGTGCTGGATTTGGAGGCGCTGGTCAAATAATTCAGGCAGGAGACCGCTATCGTTTTTCAAGAGGTCTTGATCAAGGTAATGTTGATAAAGCAAATGAGTTTGAAAGATTAGCTCTTGATATGGGCAATCAAGGCTCCACTAATCTCGGTGAAGAAAATATTGTTAAAGAGTTAACTGAAGCAACTAAGAATGTAGAAATTAGCCGTGACGGTAGTGTTACAAAAGACAGTGCTGAACGAGGTAAACTAAACAGAGGCAATCTGTGGCATAAAATAAAAAATGCTCCTGAGTTTATTCCTGAAATGTATAGAGCTTCTTCTACTAATTTCTTTAGACCCGCATTACTTCGTAGCTCACAATCTGCGCAAAAGTTATATGCACTATTGGGACAACCATTAGGCAAATTATTTTCAGGACAAAATGTAGAACAGCGAGAATCATTTCTTCGGTCTAATATGCTAGAAATTATTAATCCTAAAAGAACCTTTAAACGTTTTGGTATGCGAGATACGGTTAGTAACTCTCAAAAGATTTCTGATATGATTAGACGTTATATGAACGGTGATCGTGATACTGAAATTCAAAACAATTTAAAAGCAATTGAATTAACTATCGAAGAGCTAAGGCTATTCTCAGATGCTGAATATAATTATAAAAATAGTACTTATATAAGTCAAAAAGAGGGGAGAGCAGATATTGCGCCTCAACAAGACTGGTGGTTAACTCATCAGTCATGGGATTGGCAGAAGGTTAGAAACAATCGTGTTGCTTGGTTTGATTTTATGCGTAAAAATGCGCCTAATTATACTAACCCAGAGCTAGAAGTTTTATTTAATAAGATTTCTAACAATGAAAATTCTACTGATTTTTCTGTAGTAGAGGGGGTTGAATTTATTCCTGGCTCAGCTAAAGGTGCTACCGATGCCATCTCTAGCAAGCCTGGATACGAGCAATTTGCTAACACCAATATACTTCAAAACATGATTAATGCCGCTAACCAAACATCTAAGTATGTAGCGTACACAGAGTTCTTTGGTGCAGGTGGTAAGAATATTGATTATCTTCTTAATCAAATGAGGGAAGAAGGTGTCAGCGAAGAAGACATTCAGCGCGTAGCTTATGGTGCAAAAAATATTATTGATGCGGCAACAGGTAACTACAACCCTATTAAGAATAGAAAGATAGCGGCGTTCCAAAATAGTGCGGCGCATTACTCTGCAATGGTTGGATTACCACTATCAGCAGTAAGTTCTGCACCTGAATTTGCAATGATGTTATATCAAGGTATGGGCAGTAAAGATGTGCGTAGAGCAATTGAAGCAGGCGCTGGTGAAGTAAAAGGTATATTCCAAAAGATTGCTAAGATGGAAATACATCCAGACCTTATGAATGTACCTTCGGCAAATATCGATAGAAAATCTCAAGAGCGATTAACTGCTGCAGGATTGTTTAATGACGATGCGGCGATTGCTACCCGATTAGGTCTTGGTGAAACAGATGTTGCTAAAGCTTGGTGGCAAAAACAATTCTTCAAATGGTCAGGTATTGCAGGAATTACTCAGTTACAAAGAGCAATTGCCGCCGCTGGTGTTACTGGTTTTGTAAGTGATCGTGTTAAAATACTCGCCGCTAAGCCTGTAGACGTTGAAATGAATCAAACACAGCTCGATATGTATTTACAACTTCAAAACCTCGGTTTAGACGTAGAGCTTATGGTTGAACTATATAATAAATACAACGATCCAGCTACTGACTTTGATGGCAACACATTGTTTGACACCTTTATGGATGATAACATTGCCACTCAAGAAGATGCTAATACAATAGCGGCACAAATGGATACAGCTACTTGGAACTTTGTTAACGATCGTATCCAAAACCCAGGGGCATTCAATCGTCCTTTATTTTTTCAAGATCCACATTATCAATTGTTTGTACAGTTTAATGGTTTTATTTCTACCTTTACAGCTAATATTGTTCCCCGTCTTTGGAATGATTACCTTAAAAACGGTAGTCCAACAATGAAGTATAATACTTTTGCAACAATGGTAACAATGATGGCGCTTGCAGGTGGCTCGCAATGGCTTAAAGACTTTATTAAGTTTGGTGGAAGCACTCCTTATCTTTCTGATGCACAGTTAGTACAACGTGCATTACAAGCTTCAGGAGTACTCGGTACAGGCGAAAGAGTATTGCAAGCGGCGCTTCCTCTCTATAAGAGCCGTGACGAGTCTATCATGGATAGGCTATTCGGTGAGACAGTAGGCGCATCACCAACAGTAAGATTACTAGGAACAGCAAGTAGAGCAGTTAACGCCCTCGGTGAGGGAGATACTGAGCGTGCTGTTAAAGCGGCTACTGGTTTAGTTCCAGGGATAGGTCCAGTTACACCAATTAGAAACACAATAACAGATTTAATACATGGGCGGTCTCCAGATCCGTTTCCATTTAAAGGAGAATAATTATGGGTAAAAGATCAGGAGGCTCCTTTGCTAGCGACTTAGATAGGATTAAGCAAAGAGCCGCTAGTGGTATGGATACACAGGTAGAGCAAGCCGCAGCACAAACAGCTGCTCTTGCAGATGCCCAATCAGAGGCCGCATTACTAACAACACCAGTAGAAGACTTGCAAGATCGTATGCCGCAAGCTACACCTGCGGCAGGTGAAGGTACTTTTAGTCAACAGCAAATGCCTACTGAAAGAGTAGGACCAGGACCAACACCAGAAAATTTAGCACCTGCAGATTTGTATATGCAAACTCAGGCTGTCCCTTCACAAGAAGGGCTTTCCGAGGTTCAGAAGCAGGCTATTCCTACACTAGGCGAGGGTTTATATGCCCCACTAGAGGGAGTTGCTACTCCGCAACAATCAAACTTATTATACACTGAACAACTACAAGATGAATCAGTAGACAGGGCAATCCTTGATGATGAGACTTCACCTTTGTTTGCTGAGTATGCAATGAGCGATTCTAAAGCAGGTGAAGATGGCGTTAAAATGTTAGCGAGTACTCTCGATGCTGGGTCTAAATCATTTAGAGTTTCGTCAGGTAAAAGTAATATCTTTGGTACAACAGTAGATACTGCTACTATGCCTGAAGGCGAATTTAGTAATGACCCCATGGGATTTCTCAAGGCTAATACTGACACATTTGGTTATGCAATTAAGGGTGATAACAAGCTTAATATGCTAGTAGACCCTGCTGATCCTAACTCGGAAATCAGACCTGAGTTTGGTAGGGCGGCGGCTTTAGGTGTTATCCTTGAGATAGGAAATAGAATGCAACTTCAAGCGGCTGAAGTAGATAAGCCTGTTTCAGAGCGAAGATTTGATTCTGCATTAGACAGAATTGATATTGGAAAGTCTATTGGTCAACGGATTGAGCGTTTGCTATACCCTACTTTGCCTTCTGATTCTGATCCTAACGCTATGTTTACAGGTGAAACAGATAAGTTTGGATATAATTCAAGACTCACTCCTGAAGAACAATCTATCCTTGGTCAAGTAACTATTCAAGGATTTGCCGATAGCCCTATGTTTGATTGGTTTGAAAGCTATACAGTTACAACAGAAGGAAAAAACCCTAAAGTTTCTTATAGGTTAACTCGTGAGGGAGATAAAAAGCTAGCGGAGATTAGAAGAGGAGCTCGGAAAGCTTTAGGTATGACTGCTAAAGATCGTCCTGTATCTAAAGTTCCACTTACTTCGGGTAAACTTCGTGGTGAAGGTGCTTACACTCAACGTAAAATAACTACAATGGTTGCGCCAAATCAATTAACAGATGAAATTGAAGAAGCTATTGATTCAATGGGTAAAGTAGCGCATACTGTAAAGCCGCATAGTGCTTTGCTTGCGGCAGGTATGCTATCAATGGCTAGCTCTGATCGGGAAAGCTTATTTGCTAAGTATAGTAAACAAGACGCTAAGTATATTCAAAAAAAACAAGATGAAATATTAAAAGAGTATAATGCAAGAGCAGAAAAAGAAGGGCTTACTCCCCAGGACTTAGGAAACTTTGATACAATGGAACAGGCGGCGGCTTCTGCTGTATCCCGCATTGTTGATAACCATATGGAACTGCGATTAGACACCCTTAAAGATGGTATTATGAGAGCAGGTGAATCCTTTTATTATGGGTATACTGCAATTAATAACTCGTCTCGTATGATGATTACTCAGACAGAGCTAAACTACATATCAGATAAGATGGCTCGTTTTTTAGTAGGTGGGGCAACCCCTGCTATTATGAAGAAAGGCTCTAATAGTAAAACAGAGCAAGGTTTTAAACGAGTAATTGCAAGATCAGTAATAGTTGGCGCAGACAAGATGAGTCATAAAGAACAACTTGCAACGCTAGAAAATAATATGGATTACTATGTTAAACTTGGGAATGAGCTTCTTGCTTATACCGAGGCTAATGCCCAAGTAATGACGACTGCTAAACAAGTAGTAGGTGAAACAGACGCAGTGCCTAATGTTCCGCCATTACAAATGTCATCTGCTTTAGAAAGTGAGCTAGCTAAACATGGTAAAGACGGTTTTTATTTTGCTATGGATGCCTTACATGAACTTGCTAGATACAATGCTAAAAAAGATGGTGATAAATTTGATACGCGAGTTAAAGCGGAAGTAGATGGCAACTCCAATGGTGCCGTTATTCAAGCATACCAAATGGGTGTTGAAGAAATACTCAAAAAGGGAGGCGTTTTATACGATGATATAGATGCCTCTGGTGACATCCGTGATTCGGTATTTGTAGTGATGGAATCTCACGATAAGTTAGTTAAAGAACCTAGAATGTCAAATGTATTTAAATCAATTAAAAATAAAGGTTTAGTTAAAGAACTTTTAAAAATACCAATTATGACTTCTATTTATGGCAAAGATCCAAGATACCATGGTGATACCGCTAAACTTTTTATTGATCAAAACTCAGAGTTATTTAATGAATTTGATAGTTATGAAGAAGCTATTCAAGATCTAAAAGAGTATATTCAATTTGGGCTAGAGAATGGTTTAGGCGGAGCGCTTGAGCACGCTAAAGTAGCTAAACGTTTAGGCCGTGCATTTAATCTAGCAGATTCAATTGCTATTGTGTACGGGCCTAATGGGTTTGGAGTTCAAGCAGGTGGATTTGAGTATATTGATGCTACACCTGAGCCTTTTGAATTTAAATTTGGCCCAGGAACTGATAGAACTTCAGGTAAATTTACTACAAAACGTAGAGTAGCTTCTGCTTCTGCTGAGGCAAAGAGTGTTAAAACCGAGCCAGGAGAAAAGAGTAATCCAGGTCCAGGAAGTAAACTTCGTAATCAGTTAGCGGTTAATGGTACTCAAAACATTGATGCCACAGTTTCACAACGTACGGTAACTGAAGTTATTAAACGTAGACCTAATGAGCTTGTTATGCAGGTGTATGACGCGTTTATAGGTGATTCTAATTCTTTCATTGATCTTGTTGATACGGCTAATCGTCAATTTAAATCAGTTAATGACAACTACTCAATGGTTGACGCTGAAATAGCCGCTTTAAATAAATTAAAGGCGGATGTAAAGAAAACAGTAGCTAAAAAGATAGCCGCTGGAGAAAAGTTTGATATTGGTTTATCAGGAAAGTACAAATCAATGGGAGATCTTGCAAATAGAACGCGTTCAATTATCAGAAGAGACATTCCTGAAGGCCCAGCGCAAGATGCCGCATATAGACAAGCCGCTATCTTTCAAACAGAAGCAAGAAAAGCTGGATGGAATAAAGATTCGCAATCAAACTTAATTAGCCCTGAAGGATTTCAAAAAATGTTTGATGAAGCTTTAAACACTCTAGCAATTGAAAGGTCGCTTAACGCCTTTGCTACAAAAACAAAAGGGCAAAGGAAGGCTATTGAAAATCGTATAGACAAAAATATTTTAGAAGAAAAGAATGATCAATATAGCTAAATAAAAATACCCCACAGGGAATCCTATATGGAAACCTTGTGGGGTAATTTTATTTTTATGTCATAGATAAGCCATTTGCTTTTGCCGCCTTAATAGCCATGTTACGTTGTTGGTCAGCCTTAAATTTAGCTTCTGACTCGTTCATGCCTGAGCTAATATAGTCGGAAACATTTTGTGCGTGTACAGTATCTAACATAGCACGATTAAATCCATCTTGGTACATAACTTCACGAGGAGCACCCGCCTCTACAAAGTCAGAGTCACTGTATCCTTGTTTAGTAAGCCAATTCTTGTCTTTTTTGTCTTCCATAGTAACCTCCTAGCAGAAGAAATAGTCTGATTCAGTTACACTTTTAATATCTAGTGAACCGATTGTAGGCACAACGCCTTGATACGCCTTACCGAAAGGAATATCATCGTAGAAGTTAGGCATGTCATACATAGACACAAACTTCTCTCTTGTCTTAATCATAAGTGACTCTACACTGCTTGCATGAGTACTAAATGAGTCGTGAACAGCACCGAAGTCACCGTCCCAGTCAGCCACAGTAAGAGCCATGTGACTAGCATCCATGCTGTGAACAAAGTTAGGGCTAATACCGCACATAAAGCCTCGTCTATCAGGTATGTCTGTTTTCTCTCTGATGACATGCTTAAAGCGTATCTCACCTGTCGGGGTATTAAACCCGTAGCAATCTACTTTAACGGGCCTAGTGCGATAGCACTCGTACACTACTGGGAAGCCTGATGGGGTCACCCATTCAATTCCCTTCCCTCTGTCTGTGCCATAGTCTCTGGCCCAGTTAGTGATTTCTTGGTCTGCTAGGCGCTGTAAGTACCTCATAGTATCCAGGGGACCAGGGCATACATCTTGTATAGCTCTGATTACTTGGCTACTGAGTTCGTCACAGTCCCATGTAGAGATATTATACTGTGTAGTGAAGCCAAACTGATAGCAATCACTGTACATAGACTCAGACATTTTCTTTTGACCACAGCTATAAGCTCTCGTCATAGCACCACGCTTAGCGATACCCTTACGGATATGCTTCATTGGTATTTGTCTCTCTTCAAACCATTCAGGCATACGCTGAGTGAGTCGCTTAGCTACCTGCACATAGAAATCATTTTGTACATCAGTAGGTACAAGACCAACAAGCTGTCCTGTCTTGTCATCCTTAGACATGGCACCTAGATGTTGCCATCCGTTGTTAGCACCGTCGATAGGGATAGGTAACTGCGTGTAGAAGTCGCCTTCACACTTAGAATACTTATACCACTCAACACAGCAAGCAAGGAATGAAATAGATTTCTCTGCTTCTTCTGCAAAGATATGCATTTCGCCTAGCTCTATTATGCTGTCAATGTTCTGCTGAGTCCACATAGCTCTGTCTTCAAGGGTCATCTTGTCTACCGAGATAGTGTCGAGCTCTTCTTGCTCAAGTACATTACGATAGTCTGTAGTAACCCAATCAGGTATCTCATCAATATTATACGACTGATTAAAGCAACAAGCAGTATGAACACCTAACCAGAAGCTTGCTTCTTGGTCAAACAGTTTACCGTTAGCAAAGAGTAACTGACCACGAGCAATATCTGAGCCTTGGAAGTTAAAGAATGGCTCTGAATAATACAGCCTACCACGATAGTCTGCATCGAGATAAAAGCTAAAGTTCTTGTGCAGCCACTTCGCTGCAATTGCCATCACTTCTTTCACCTCACGGTTCTTAGAGGCTTGGCGTTGGTATAGCTTCTCATTCTCTTTCTCATCTTCACCAGTAAACTCTTCAGTCTTAATGAAGGTATCCCACTGGTCTAAGATAGCTTCGTGTACGTCAGGGTTAACTAACCAACGAGTAGCTTGTAGCTTATCAATAGCCTTAACGAATGGTGCTTGTTTATGTTTAATAAATCGATATTCTTTAGACTTATCCCATGTTTTAATAACGCTTCTACCATTAGCCTGTATTAAACTAGTAATAGGCGCAATAGTATCTTCACTCATGCAAATAGTTCTACCTGCTACAGCCTCCATGTCGCCCCATTTATCGGTAGCATGAATAGTTACTGGCTTACGGCTCTTCATGTGTCCTACCTGTATAGTGAGGTATTCACACATGACAAAGCCTTCGATGACAAGGTCACCTACTCTAACATGATCTCTGAAGTTAACATTATTACTGTCCCAACCTTCGACAATGTATTTACCAATTGCCATTGAAGCTTGAGTAATAGGCGTTTCACCTTCAGTCTTGCTACGCTTAAAACAGCGTTGCATAGTCTTTCTAGCGAATGTTACCATGTCTTCTATTAAGAAGTCTAGCATATCAACACCGTCAGTGTCAATCATTCGCATCAGTTGTAAGTTACGTCTAGGCTTGACTCCTAAGTCTTCACCCCTAATCTTCGTCAGTAGATAGTCCTTCACATCTTCCATCAGATATCTTCTTCCATACGTCTAGTCCCCAGATGTGTTCTGAGGGATTATTTAACTCAGTTGCGGGGCAAGTTAATGCATCCCGCTTTGACTTAACTCCGAGTGTCAAGTCATACTCTTCTTCGGGGAAGACCTCCCGTACTCTTGGGATGTCTTCTGTTTCACATTGTACCCATGCTACATACAAGGGGTCGTGGTCTAAGCTTTGGTAATAGATTTGCATAACCTTATTATGCCTTTCTCTTTAAGGATTTTATAACCATCCATGTATTTCTCGTCTGCCTTATCAATGACAACTTCTTTGATCCCAGATTGCAAGATAAGTTTAGTACACTCCATACAAGGCGCGAGCGTAGAGTAGAGTGTGGAGCCAAGTCCGTTGCCTCCATCACGAGATAACTTACAGATAGCATTAGTTTCAGCGTGAATAACATAAGGTAGAGTAACACCAGTACTAGGATGTTTGCACTCATTAGGAAAACCCGCTGGAGTTCCGTTCCAGCCCATTGAAATAATGTTTCCATCTTTGACGATGACTGCGCCCACCTGAGTATCTTTATCATAAGACATTTTAGATACTCGCTTAGCGATGTCCATATATAGGTCATCATATCTTTCTTCCTTGAGTGTCATTAGAATTCTCCATGGCGGCCTTAGCTTCAGATATAGTTCTGATCTTTCTACCTGCCTTTGAGTCTATGTTTTGAAGTTTAATTGCCTTCCTTTTGATAGATTTCTTGTAGTTCATCTTGAAGTCCTCTAATTTTATTAGCTCTCATCATAGCTTGGCTACGATATTTGTTACGCTCATTACTTGCATCTTCAAGTAATTGTTTAACATGGGCAAGCTCCTGCTGGAGCAAGCCTATTTGATTGTACAGTGCTGTTTCACTCATTACATCACCTCAAAGTCTAGTGTATCTGAGTCATGGTATACTAGCCTAGTAGTTTCATAGTTGTACCTAGCTTGCTTAGCTGGACCAGTCTTACCAGTAAATCTACTTTTAAGTACAACAAAGTTGATTGTGTTTCTGATTTGTTCGTCGGTGTTTGCCATGTCTCTAGCAAATCCGATGATGTCGAAAGATATTTGTTTAATACTTCCTGATCCCTTGATATCATCCATGCTAGGTAACTTGCCTTGCTCAAAGGTAGCACCACCCCCTTGCACTTTCCTAAGATGACTAATAACACCGAGCCAGATGTTATGCTTCTTAGTAATCTTGAGAAGGTCTGACATAACTTTATCAATGGCCTCATTACCAGAGTAACCTTCAGCGCCCTCAGAGACTGCGATTGTAATGTGGTCAAGGATAAGATATTTACATCCCATGAGAGCCATATACTCAATCTTATCAATGAGAGATTCATCGCCAACAGAACCCTGATGATCCAATAGAACAAGCTTTTCTGTACCAAATACTTCACGGCTTGCCGCCTCCTGTTCTTCAAGAGATACATCATACTCTTGTAGGTTACGTTGTAATTTCATTTGAATAAACTTCTCTGCTGTATCACCAACAGACTCTTCTAATGAAATCATACCTATCTTATCACTAGTTTTGTCGAGTAAGTCAAGTACTATTTCCTTAATTACAGTACTTTTACCCGAACCAGTACCCGAAGTGAACAAAGTTATCTCACCGAAGCGCATACCGTTAGTCTTCTCATTGATACCTGTCAAGCAATCAGGGTATAACACTGACTCTGTAGCTTGACGAGCAAGATACTGTTCCCATACAGGATCATGGCCTACTACGATACCTGCAGGGCTATAAGATTGTGCATCCCATACAGAACGCATAACACCTTTAGTGCCTTGCTCAAGATATAACTCACAAGGGTCTTTGCAAGAGCTTGTAGCTATCTTTACCTTATCGATACCGATAATGTTAGCGGCTTCTTTAATTGCTTTCTGACCTGCAGTATCAGCATCAAAGAACAAAACAACTTCTTCAAATGACCTAATCCAAGTGCGATCATTGAGTAAGCTCTTTAGATTACTAGCACTAGCAACGCTAACAACAGGATAAATCTTGTTGTAGTGGTCGAGCGAGGCTTGTGCCACTGCCATTGCATCGAACTCGCCTTCTGTGATGACAAGCCGCTTACCTCCAGCTCCAAAGCTTTTGCTACCAAAAGTCCTGACATCTTTAAAGTCTCCTACCGTGTTAAATTGTTTAGGTAATGTTCTAGTCTTGTATGCTACTAGCTGTTCACCTTTATAGTACGGGTAGTGATATGCTGTGATATTACGTTCACTGTCATAGCTAACTCGTACACCAAAGTGTTCTGCTACTGTCTTAGTGATTCCACGATCTTGACAACCACGGGCATCACCTGTATTAGCAATGAATGTATCAACATTCCATATTGATTTAACTACATTATCTAGAGGCATTTCCTCTTCCTTTCCTATTTCTTTTTCATAGTGGTTACAGACAAAGCAATAGCCATGCCCATCATCGTACATAGTAAAGCCATCACTTGATGGGCAAGCAGGACACTTAGTCTTACCTATCTCTTTACTCTCCGTATAATCTTTCTTCTTTTGCATGGCGTGTTACCTTTCTCTTATGCCTTGCTTTATTAGAGCGGTCATCTCTCTCTGCTTTCTGTTGTTTGTTATTAAACAGTACAAAGAA
>Ga0099847_1000240_pt1 | contig 18488 bp, 32 predicted proteins | sample CB_VirMetaG_2_FD_78178 | JGI IMG/M metagenome (GOLD analysis project Ga0099847, IMG submission 78178) | Freshwater to marine saline gradient viral communities from Chesapeake Bay - CB_1504_2 Viral MetaG | ecosystem: Environmental > Aquatic > Marine > Coastal | place: USA: Chesapeake Bay...
AAGGGATACCCTTAAGGATACCCCTTTCCCCCCTATAAGGGTGTGTTATAGGCTACGTAACAGTATTACGAGCGATTCTAAGTCAACTTGAGTGTGACATTCGTAGTCTCCTATGAGGATTTCTACAGTGTCACCGTAGACACCTCCAGCCATGCCAGAGCCGTCTTGGTAGTTTTGTACTATACTCACTCTTTTACCATCTTTAGAGTGTAATACTATTTGGTTGTGCGGTAGGGTCATCTTATCACCTCTAGGTACTCATCTTGGTCGTAGTGGTAGTCTAGTTCGTCTGCCACACGGTACTCGACTTCAGCACACACTGTGTCATCTATAATACGGTATGTTGCAACTGTACGATAGCCGTCTACTAGTATGTCTCTGGTTATACCTTCAGTAGCACTGTGGTACTCCATGACGTCCTGTATGAACTTATACGCCTCCATGCTAGTAGTAGTCATAGTGAAGGAGTCTTCACAGATGTTTGCGACATCCCAGTATGCACTCTGCAGTTTAGTTAACAAGAAGTCTACGTTGTATTGAGCCTCGTAGTGCCTTGTTAGTTTGTACTGCAGGGATACTGTGGGAGTCTCTTCTTCGATTGGTTGCACTATCATTGGGTAGTCCTTTCTAGAACAATGTTGTTATTATTAGTAGCGGAATAGCTACGCAGAGTATACACTTAATGGACCATAGAATCCACCATTCACAGTCTTGTTTATTCATATATAGTGTCCTTTCTTGTTCACTCTTACATACACTCGTAGCCACCCTCACAGTAACTCCTTCACGTAAACCCCAATTTCGGGTTAAAGTAGTACCAGAGTGGCCTTATTAGTACTCATAGCGGTCATAATTCAGAGTACCACTGCTAGTACTCATAGCGGTCATTATGCATAGGACCAAAGCGTTTCTATTCGGAGTACACTTCAAAGTGTTACTGGCGCACGCCTTTACCGACGAGCGTTAGCGAGCTTTGAGTGTTCCCCGAAGGGTTACTTGCCAAAGAAACCCTCCAAGAAGAAACAAATTAACAGCAGAGTAACTATAGCGAGAACTATATACTCCATTAGTTACCCGACCTTTCCCAGCGAGTACGAATTACTACAAGTGCTTTACGTAGTATTTCTGACTCTAACTCTGAGAAAGATTCAACGGCCTTTTCGGTAGCTCCGTGAGTAGACATCCAGTCAGACATGTGCCTTTCAGCAAAGCCTACAAGAAACTCCTCAGTGACAGCTTCTATTGCATCATCAATTTCAGATACAGCTTGTGTTACTTCTACGTCTATATTCATAGTTACGCTCCTGTTGTTCTGCGTGATTGAATTATTTCAGCTTGAGCCTGCATGTCTTCTGCAAGTTCACGTTCTTGTAACTCAACAGAGATATCTTGAGCTAATGCTTCAAGTTCTCTATTAGACATAGTTGTGATATCCATAGTATATTCCTTTCGTAATTAAAAGAGACTCCCGAAGGAGCCTCTCTGAGTTAGCCTAGAAGTCAGATTGAGCTTCCATAGCGTCTTGTGAAGTACCGATGACATCAAAGTCAATAGCACCTTCATCCTTGTATTCGATATAGTCAGTGACTTGTACCGCTACAAGAATAGTTTTGGTTCCAGTCTTACCAGAAACAGACCAGTCGTATTGATATACGATGATGTTCCCTTTAGAGCCGTTACCGATCAACCCTTCTAATGGACGCTTAACTTCATCCACTACACGAACAGGTGTTGATTCACCTTTGGCATTCTTTGCCTTTCGAGTAATGTTAATAGAGAATTGTCCATCGCCTTGGTCTTTGATTTTACCATAAGCAGTCATCTCTTTGACACGCTTCTTTGGGAAACGTACCTGAAGGTCATACTGCTCCGTTCCGAAGGGTGATACTGGCTTGTCCAGTTTCGCCCAGTAGAATGTGAGGTCGCGAAGGATTGTTGTTGAATTAGCCATGATATGGCCTTTCTGCTCTATGAGCGTTGTAGGACACAATTGTCCTCTAGGCTACACCCGTTAAGATGTAGCCACGAGGCTAATTTGACCTTACCATTTGTTTATCTCCTTGTTTAGCTTGTCGTCAAGCTCTTTGATGAAAGGTGCAAATAACATAAAGATAAGAGCACCTGCGCTTATGATTAGGCATATCATTAGAAGTGCAAATATAGCATCCATTATACTGACTTTCTTGCTAAATAACGATTGATACGAGTTCTTACACTACTTGCGGCAATATTATAGTGTCTACCGATCCAGAAGCTACTCTTACCCTGTTGTTTGAATTCAATCATTTCCTCTGTATCTACATTACGGAAGGCTGGATTAAGTTCCCTAATACGAGCTCTTGGCTTACCGTCACCGTACTTTAGCACAGCCTCAAGCTCTTTACGAATAGCTTCTTTACGGTATTCCATTACACGATCGTTAACACTGAATTCTTTAGCGCTTGCAAATAGAGCTTCATGCTCGGCAGTTACTGATAGATAGTTCATTTAATTTACTCCTAGTTTAGATTTAAGTTCACGTTTACGGTAGTGTTCGGCAAGACCTTGGTCATGTTTACGCATGAGTTCTTCAATCTCTTTCTGTTTACTCATTGCGACTTCATACGCTTTAACTGCATCTGGATTAGATACAGTTTCTTTCATATCATAAGCTAGACTAGCAGTACGTCTAACTTCATTATTAGTAGAATTCCACTCGTTATTGAGTGCGATTGACATGCATTTCATGTGATCTCCTTTCATATTATTACACACTAGAACAGGATTGTCCTTGAGGATAGCTCAACGTGCGGGAGGAGAACACGGAGCTATCCACAAGGCTAATCCCAAAAAAAGACCCCACTCCCGAAGGAGCAGGGCCAGTTGGGAGGAAACTTAACCCCAATCATCGTCATCCCAAAGATCACAAGCAGGAGGCTGCTCGGTATCCGAGTCAAACGAATGCCAAGGATTTTCAGACCACCAAAGCAACTTCTTACCAAGAGAAGCCGCTTCAGCAGGAGACAAAGAAGCAAGGTTAGCGCGAGGCAAACTAACAGACAAAGTTAACTGAAGACGAGGACCGCCTTTAGCGGAGTAGCGACCAAGACGAACACGATCCGAGTACGCCCAGTCAGGACTAGACGAAGACGGAGAAAGAGAAAGAGGAAGAGAACCAAGAGCAAAAGACATAACAAACACTCCAAAACAAAAAAGACGGGAACCGCCCGACACGGAAAAAAAAACAAGGACGCCCCACCGAAGCAGGACGCCCAAGAAGATTAACGCCAGAAGAAGCGACACAAGACCCAAGCGTCAGACACCGAAAGCGAAGACGCAGGAGCAACACCACCCCAAACAGACAGAGACCCACCGAACCAAACAGCACGGAGAGAACCACAACCACGACCGAAAGGAGAAAGAACCCAAACGGACAGAAGAACGCGAGAAAGAAGAGAAAACATAACAACACCCCACAAGAAGGAAAGACGGGAAAGCGCCCGACGCGCACAGAGAAACAGGGGGGACCCCGAAACAAAGAGGGGGTACCCCACACCGCTCCACATCTTTTAGACACACAGAGAGAGTAGGTATTTATATCCCCAAAGGACACCCCCTCCCCAAAGATTTTTTGAAGATAAACACACCCTTATAGGAAAATTTAGAGGACACCTAAATGGACAACAAAAGAAAGCTAGAACTAGCCAAAGAGTTATCAAAACGTAAGCAACTACAGGCATACAAAGATGATTTTGAACTATTTTCTAAAGAACAAATAAGAATTATTACTAAGAACGCTTCTTCGGGCTTCGTTCCCTTTGAGTTTAACCAAGCACAAACTGTTATCAATGCACAGCTAGAAGAACAATTAGCTGAAACTGGGAAGGTCAGAGCCATCGTACTCAAAGCGCGACAGCAGGGCATCAGCACCTATTGCGCCGCTAGAGTCTTTTGGAAGACGTTCTTCACACCTTACACTCGTTCAGTCGTTATGGCGCATGATAGTGCCACTTCGGACGCTCTTTTCAACATGTCTCGTAATATTATCGACAATATGGAGGAGCCACCAGCGCTAAACAAGAGTAATGCTAAAGAGATTCTATTCGAACACAACAAAAGCGGTTATAGGCTGTACACGGCTGGCGCTAAAGAAGCTGGACGAGGAACTACACCTACAATTGCTCACCTCTCAGAGGTTGGATTCTGGCAGTTTGACGAACAGATACTGGCAGGACTGTTTCAAGGTATATCTCAAGAGGCGGGAACTGAAGTAATCCTTGAAAGTACCGCCAATGGTGCTTCGGGGGAGTTCTATCGCCTGTATCAAGGGGCAATGAGAGGAGAAAATGAGTACATTCCTATTTTTCTACCTTGGTTTATCACAGATGAGTACAGAAGGACAGCACCAGAAGGAATGGAGCTGACAGAAGAAGAATGGAGTCTACTAGAAAAGTACGATTTAGACAACGATCAGTTGTACTGGAGGCGTTTAAAGATAGGAGAGTCGGGGGAGCGTAAGTTTAAGCAAGAATACCCCAGCAGTCCTGAAGAAGCTTTCCTAGTTACTGGTAACTCTGTCTTTGATCAAGAAAAAGTTAATAGTATTGTTGTACAGGCTCCAGATTACATAAGACACTTTGATGAAAAGAGTAATTACTTCGAAGATGCTAGAGAAGGCCACCTAGAAATGTGGATTCCTCCTAGTTTTGACGATAGATTTATAATTGGCGCTGATGTGGCGCTAGGTGTAGGGCAAGATTACAGCACAGCGGTGGTATTAAATGCAGAGAGAGAAGTATGTGCGCTTTTTAGAGATAATTTCACGGATCCAAGTAATTTTGGTGACATTCTTTTTTATCTTGGCAGGTATTTTAACAATGCTCTATTAGCAGTAGAAAGTAACTCCTTGGGGATTGCTACTCTCAATAGATTAAAGCAAATGAATTATATAAACCTGTATTATCAAACTAAAGCGGCTAGTCTTTTAGACGAAGAGGGTGGTAAACCAGGTTTTAGAACTACAGTTGCCACTAAACCTATGATTATAGGAAACCTTAAACGAGCAATCGAAGAAGAAGACATACGGATAAGTAGTGATGTAATAGTGGGTGAGTTAAGGACTTATGTAGCGGCAGATAACGGCTCTACTAACGCTCTCTCAGGAAACTTTGATGACTCCGTTATGGCTTTGGCTATAGCATTTGAGGCTTACAGAACACATCAACACAAACTCACAAGTGATACAGTATCTTGGAAAGATCGGACAGGGTATATCGAACAGGAGAATACACAATGGCTATAAGAGGTGATGAGAATCATCCAGGACTGAAGAATCTTGTTTCTATCAAAGATAGCGAGATGGCTGATGAGTGGCGTAAGCGAGGACTTGAAGTACGCCGTAAAAATAAAGAGAAGCGAGAACTGGCTAAGCAAACTATTGTTGCCATGAAAGAACTCGGAGATGAAGCACCAGACGCTATGGCGGCATTAAACTTTGTTTTAGTACAAGCCATGGAAGATAATGACACAGATCAAATTATAAAGGTAGCCAGTATACTCGCTGAGTATCAGGCACCGAAGTTAAGCAGACAGGATGTAACTCAAACAACCCTTGATGCTTCAGACTTATCAGATGAAGAGTTACAGTTAGAGCTAGATAAGCTCACTCTTCAGTAAAGGATACTACCGTTGTCCTCACTTAGTCTGGGCCGCTAAGGGTAGGAAAGGCCCACCTTATGAAAAGAAGATTTGATTTCAGTAGAATAAAAAAGAAAAATAGATATGGAAGGGACAAATATAAAAGTCCAGTAGTGGAGGGATACAATGTCAGTAGAAACTTTCCTCAAGTGGAAAATCCTCCCAAGGTTCATGATGCTGGCAAGCACACTAATGTCTTGGCGGTGCGCTGAGTGGTTTATGGATTTGCCAGACCCTACAGGAGCACAGTCAGCTTTTGTTTCAGTTGTCATGGGAGTCATGACAGGCGTATTCGGAATATGGATGGGTCATGAGCATAACGGAGACAAGAAATGACAAAAGTAGAAAAAGAAATTGCTACTAGAATGAATGACAACACAGAAATAACTATTCCTTTAAGGAATTTAGTTTCTATGATTGCAGCTGCAAGCATTGCTACTTGGGCTTATTTCGGTTTAACAGAACGTATTAGTTTTTTAGAACACAACCTAGAACTCACAATGGAAGAAGTTGAAGAGAATGATACTTGGATTGATGAGTTTGAACCACCTAAGTCTGTACAAGATACGGTTAAACGAGTTCATGACTTAGAAATTGAAATAGAAAAATTAAAGCTATTATTAAAGGACAGGGAATGAAAAGCCCGTGTATTAAAGTGTGCAAACTAGACTCTACAAAAACATATTGTATAGGCTGTAATAGAACACTACAACAGATAAAGGAGGCTGGTAATGGCAAGAATTGAAGTTGGGGGAGAGACCTTTAGTGGTTTCAATAAACCTAAAAGAACTCCAAATCACCCTACTAAGTCTCATGCTGTTGCAGTAAAGAATCCAAAGACAGGTAGACCTAAACTAATTAGATTTGGCGCTCAAGGTGCTACAGGTAGTCCTGATGGGACACCTAGAAATAAAGCATGGAAAGCAAGACACCAAAAGAATATTGACAAAGGTCCAATGAGCGCGGCTTATTGGGCTAATAAAGTAAAGTGGTAGATCATAAAACCCAGGAGTGGTAAATGACAAGTGTAGGAAGATATCAGCAGGTCAAACCTGTACAAGCGGTTAAAAAGCCAGTAGAGCGTAAAACTCCACTGTCTCAGCCTGGAAGCAAAGGCTTTAGCCAAAAGGTTATGGAAGGTAGTAAGCCTTTCTATAGTGGTACAGGCGGTAAACTGTAATGAGCAATAGATATAAAGAAAAAGTTGATGATGAGCAGTTAATTAATCTGATCGAGCAGGGTATTTCTAATGCCGCAGGTGATTGGCTAAACAGTAGCGATCTTACTAGAGAACGTTTAAAGGCAACTTATGAATATGCAGGTGTAGCACAAGAACATCTGACTCCACAAGGAGTTAGTACTATTGTTGACACCTCTACTACAGAAGTAGTTGAAGCATATACAGCTGTTCTTTCAGATTTATTTTTATCTAATAATAAGATTGCTAGATTCGTACCTTATGATGACACTCCAGGCGCTTTTAAAGCCGCCAAGGATGCATCTAACATTGTTAACTACTGCTTATTTAAAAAGAATAAAGGATGGGAGCTTCTTCAAACATGGATGAAGTCTGCACTACTGTGGAAAAACGCAGTTATACGTTGGGACTACGTTGAAGACTTTGATTATGTCATAGAAGAATATGAAGAAATTGATGAAGCTAAGCTTGATGAAATTCTTTCAGATGAGAATTTAGAAATCGTCAATGAGCTCACGCTCAATCCATTATCAGAAACAATTTCTTACATTGATGTTCGCTTACGCAAACGCATTGATAAGAGCAGAATTAAAATAGAATGTATTCCACCAGAATCATTTAGGATTTCAAATGAAGCAAAAGATATTGAAGATGCTGTCTTTGTTGGTATCCAGTCAGAAATGTCTCGTTCAGACATTCGGAAGTATTACCCAGAGTGGGGAGAGAACATTACAGAAGATGAATGGTCTCGCCTTGGAACTGATACAGATTGGCTTGGAAGCGGCAAATACAGTGAAGACGTTGCTGCACGAAAAGATATCACAGGTCAAAGATATTGGCAAGGATATGATAGCAACGGCACGTACTATACTGAAGCAAATCAAGAGGTAACTCTTACTGAGTCTTGGATTAGAGTAGACCGTGATGGCGATGGTATAGCAGAATTAAAACATTTTATTACAGTAGACAATCATATTTTATATGAAGAAGATGTAGAGTTTGTACCTCTTGCATCTATCGTACCAATTGATATTCCACATGAATTCTTTGGTTTGTCTATGGCAGATTTTACTCGTAGTAGTACTCTAGCAAGTACAGCTATTCTTCGTGGATTTGTAGAAAACACTTATCTCACTAACTATAGCCCTAAGCTAGCAGATCCTAACGTAGTAGACTTTAGTGCTCTGCAGAATATGAAGCCTAAACAGATTATTCCAGTTAACGGTAATCCGCAAGGCGCTGTAGCACAAATGGCACCTGAAACTATTTCTACAGGTACTGTACCGCTTCTCGAACATCTACAAATGATTAAAGAGCAAGCGACAGGTATGTCTAAGGCCGCGCAAGGACTTAATGATACATTATATGTGTCAGGAAACTCTGAGCAAAAACTTAGCGCTGTACAATCAGCGGCACAAAAACGAATCCAGCATATCGCGCGTAGATTTGCGGAAACTGGTTTCAAGCGGTTGATTGCAGGTGTATACAGAACTATGTATTTAAACATGAAAGGTAAACAATCTTTTGCGTTAGACGGAGTATATGGCTCAGTTAATATGAGTGAATTACCTTCTGCTATGGATGTAGAAATTTATCTTGATATTGGTGAAAACTCTAACTCGACTATGATTAATAAACTTAGTAAAGTAGGACAAGAAATATTACCTGCTTTAAATCAACAAGGCGCTGGAATGGCTATTAGACCAGAAGCACCTGCTGTACTCGCAACTAAGCTTATTGAAGCAATGAATCTTGATAGTAATGACTTTCTTGAAGACTATACTACAGATGAGTTTAAACAAAAGGCTGAAAAAGTTTTACAAGATCAAACAAAATCATCTCAAGCGCAACAACAAATTGAACAGCGCAAAAGAGAAGCTGATACGTCACTTGCAGAAGCAAATGTTAGATTTACAGATGCACAAAGTAAGAATACTATGGACGATAACTCTAAACAACTGGCAGTTGCTATTGATAGACATTATCAAGAATGGGCTGACCTTGCTGTTAAAGCAGTTAAAGAAGGTGCTGAATTACCTGAACATCCTAATTTCGATCAGATACTTATGATGGCTAGACAAGTAATTCAACCTGCACCTCCACAACAACAACAGCCTATGCCACCACAGGCACAGGAAGGAATAATGTAATAATGGATAAGTACCGTAAAACAGCTGAGACGAAGCTAGGTAATACCAAGTCATACGGTAATCATAAAGTACATCCTGAAGAATTAGCGCGAAGGGCTCATGTAAAGGGTCACTTCGCCGCTAAAGAACGCGATGAATTTTTTGATGAAGTATACGGTGAGGTTCTTATAGACTACTTTATTGAGTGGTTAAAAACAGAACCGCATGAAACTAAATCTCGTGAGTTTCTCTACTCTTCTGCTATGGCACTAGGAAGTGTCAAAGAGAAAATGACAAACTTTGAGATGTATGGGAAAAACATCCCGCACCTGATGGAGGACAACGATGGCGAAAAGAATAATTGATTACGAACAGCTAATTAAAAATTATGAAATAATGATTGAAACACTTGAGTATGATTCAATGCGTAGCGGTGGAAAGGCTAAGCTTAATGCGCCAGTGCTTGCTAATATGCATGATCTTAGAGATCGTTATACTGCAAGATTAGCTAAACCTGTAACAAAGACAGCTCCTACTAAAAAGGGAGGTAATTAACAATGAATAATCCTGAAGCAAACACAGACTCTACCCCTATGGATGATTCTAATGCAATGGACAATAGTCAAACTGAAGAGGCTTTGCTGGCTGACATTATACGGAACTCTGATTTCGTTGATACTCTACCCGATGAGCAAGTTCCACAGTTAGACGCGGAAGACTCTGATTATGAAGACCCAAATGAATCAGAGGAAGCCGATAGTAAAGAAGTTGAAGAAGAAGAAGAGATTGAAGAAGAAGAAGCAACGGATGCGGATGATGAGTCTACCCAAGAAGCCGATGTTTATGCTCCTGATGATCTTGACTTAGAATCGCAAGTACTTGTTAAAATTGATGGCGAGGAAGTTGCGGTTTCTTTTAGTGACCTTATTAAAGGTTACTCTACTGAACAACATCTATCTAACAAGGGTCGTGAACTTGGTGATGCAAGAAAAGAAATGGAAGAAGAGTACAGTAGTAAAGTTAATGAAATTAACTCTATGGCTCAAGCTTCAGCTGCAGTTTTGTTTGAATCAGAACAACAGCACTCTAAAGAATACCATGAAATCGAGACAGCTATTCAAAGAGCTCGCGATGAAGGTGACACTTATGAAGTTAACGAATTAAAAGACAAGCGAGAACAATCTCAAAAGAATTATTGGGATGCACGTAATAAGCGTGAGTCAATTGTAAAAACAATTCAAGAACAAACAGAACAACAACAAGAAAAAGCATGGAAAGAACAATTAGAATACTTTAGTGAATCTATCCCTAGCATGATACCTGATTTCAACGAAGAAATTGCGATGTCAATTAGAGAGTTTGCTATTGAGGAAGGAATTGCTCCTGAGATACTTGATACTGTTGCTGATCCTGTAATTATTAAATTTGTTGATGATTATAGACGTTTAAAACAAGGTGTTACTAAAGGCGCGGCTCGGCGTAGAGTTACTAATGTAAAGAAAGCTCCTATTCGTAAAGCAAAAACTAGAAATCAAAAAGAAGTTGATGCTAAGTCACGAATTAGAGAAAAAGCATTTAGTGATAACGCTAGCCAAGAAGATCAAATGGATTTCTTAAGAGGACTTGCAGAACGCTCTTTATCAAAAATTTAATACCTCGGAGGTATAATTTAAAATGGCTAATAATTTAGGCGTACGCGGAACTGGTGGCCCACAGGGACCAGCACGCGGTACAGGCAAAGATGTTTCTCAGCGGGAAGATCTTGCTAACTTTATCACGATGATTACTCGTGATGAAACTCCTTTTACTTCTTCTATCGGAAAAGCAAAGGCAACTGCTATTTATCACGAATGGCAAACAGACCAGCTAGAAGCTCCAGGCAACTCACGTGTTGGCGAAGGCACAGACTACATTGCACCAACAGCAGATGGTTCAGGTGGTACAGGCGCAACTCCAGCAACTGGTGCTAAGTTTGCTGTATCTGGTCCTAACCGTACACGTTTGGGTAACTATACTCAGATCAACGGTAAAACAATTGCAGTATCAGGAACACGTCGTGCAGTCGATCAGGCTGGCGTAGCAGATGAGTATGCTTATCAGCTAAAGAAGCGTGGTACAGAACTACGTCGTGACGTTGAGTTTGATATGATTCACTCAATGAATACATCAGGCGCTGTTGGCGTACAGAATGCAAATGCACGTGCTGCTGGTGGATACCAGTCATTTATCAACTCAGCAACAACTGTTGACTATGTTGGTGAATTCCAAGCTCCTTCTGCTGCAACAACAGGTGCAGGTACAGACGCAGACGGTACAGCTGTTGCACGTTCAACTATTGCTGGTTCAACTACTGCACCAGATCGTGATCCACTTGCATTGACTAACATTGATGCAGTTATGCAAAAGATCTATGAGCAAGGTGGTAAGGCAACAAAGATTATGCTTTCACCAAAGCTACGCCGTGATTTCTCTGACCTCATGGTCGGTGCTACTGGTGTGCAGCGGAACATTGATGAGTCAGGTAAGCTTCGTCAGTCAGTAGATATCTACATGTCAGACTTTGGTGACCTTATGGTAGTTCCTAACTACGTAATGGGCTTGACAAACAACTTTGCATTTACAGGTAACAACAACGTTGCTCACAGTGGTGCAGGTGTTACTAACCTTGCTAACTTCTCTGCATTGGTATATGATCCAATGTGGTTCGCAACAGCCTATCTGCGTCCTCTCGCAGAGGTTGATGTAGGTCAGCAGGGTGACTCAACCAAAGGTATGATGGTTGAAGAATGTACTCTTGAAGTACGTAACCCACTTGGTTGTGGTGCTATCTACGGCCTCGAATAGGTTTAATGAGGGGAAGCTTTCGGGCTTCCCCTTTTTTATTATAGGAGAGTAGATATGAGTTACACAGTAAAAAAAGGTGATACACTAAGTGATTTAGCTAAAAAAAATAATACAACAACTAAAAAAATATTAGCCGCTAATCCAAGTATTAAAAATCCAAATAGTATTAAAGCTGGTCAATTGATTAAAATTCCACTTGAAGCAGGTAAATCACCGTATACAGTAAAAAACGGTAAACATGTATTAAAAGACATGTATGCTCCTAAAGTAGAACATAATTATATGGGTTCTAAAATTAAAAATTCAAAGTATTACGCTAAAGGCGGTACTGTGTTCACGGGGAGATAAGCATGCTATCAGAAGATGAATTAGAACGAAGAAGATATTTAGGTATTGATCCTAAAGCCGCACGAAAAAGGCTTGCTGATAAAGGAACTGAAAGTGGCGGTTCATTAGCAGGTCCGTTAGAAATGCTAGAAATAAAATTAGATAAACCGTTAAAAGAACAAGATGCACGTACTAAAACAGGTAACCTTGATCTTTATGATGGTAGAATATTACTTGAAGATATGGAAGAAAAAGGACCACTAAGCGCTGGCTTAATGAAACGTGGCGGCAGTTATAACAGTGCGGCTACTTACAACGCTAAAGATGGCTTTCCAATAAAGCAAGCAAAAGTAAAACCAACTCCAATGGATACTGATGAATTTGGACCGTCAAATACTGCAATGAATGCAGGTGAGTTTGCAGGTCCATTAGCATCCTCAAGAGCACAAGGCATGCAATCAGGTGTTGAATATCCAACAGACAAACCATTACCAAGAAGTCTTGCTGGGCAAGCGTCTGAAGACCCTAATCGACCTAAGTTCGATAGCTTTAGCGATATGTTTAGTAACATGTTTAGTAAAAAATAGGAGACAGTTATGGAAATTAAATCAGGTGATACGCTATCAAAAATTGCTAAGAAAAATGGAATGACGCTTAAAGCTTTGTTATCGGCTAACCCAAGTATTAAAAATGCTAATCAGATTCGTGTAGGCCAAAACATTGTTATTCCACCTAAGAGTAAATTAGGTGCAGGTGAAGTATCAAAAAATCCATATGAAGGATTTACACGTACTCAAATGAATATGCTTAATCATAAAAATAAAAACGAAGGCGCTCAAGAAGGCGCTACTACAGAAGCTAAAAGGCAACGCGGTCGCACTACACCTAACGCCGCTAAAACAGCTGAAACAATGAAAGCTCCTCATTTGCAAACATTGTCACCAAAAGCACAAGCTTTATTAGATAAAATTAAAAAGAAAAATAAAAACAAATAATTTATAGGAGTACAGTAAATGCTAGTTATTAAACTCGCTAACGGGAATACTTACCCCGCAGAAACATGTGTATGGCGTACTACGTCAGTAAGCACAGGTGGTTATAAAATTACTCACTTTACACCCAATAGTGCGACAGTAGCAGTCGGTGCCGCACCCGCAGTAGTTGGTACTACAGGCGCAAGGCTTGGGTATATCGGAAAGTCAGGACGCTTTGTATCTTATACAGAAGCACCTTAATTAAGTAAGAGGACACAATGGCAACAAATAATGAATTTAAATTCCACAGTGGTACTGTAGGAAAAGATAAAAGTATTCATGCAGGATTTGATTTAGAAACTCAAGAATGGGAAGCTAAGCAAGACATCACAGAATATATTAATCATGCTAAACTTGAAAGAGATAAGCAAGATTACTTTGGTAAACGTACAGATGGTTATCGTAAGATGGCTACTATACCTGATATTGTAGCAATAAAAATACTACAAGATCATAAACTAGATCTACATGACTCAGAGTTTATGAGTAACCCTAGTAATTTAAAACGATTAAAAAAGATTCTTATGTCTGAATATTCTGATTTGCTAGTTAATACTTAATTAGGAGCACAAGATGGCATTGACTTATTCAGGACTTGTATCAAAAGTCCGAGATTGGGCTAATCGAGATGAAGAAGTCGTTAGCGACGCGGTCATTCAAGATTGCCTAAAGTATGCCGCTGATAAAGCGTATAGAACGCTTCGTGTACCTCCGTTAGAAAATGTAGCTGTTTATGACAGCACGTTACTTACAGCGGCTACTACAGCGGCAAATAATATAACTCTAAGTATTACAGAGTTACAACTACCATATGACCTTATTGAGTTTATTCAAATAAAAGAATTAGATTCAAACGGTCTTACTACTCGTGTATTTAACGAAAAAGTAGACATCAGAACATTTAATGATGTTCTTGCAGAAAAATACACAGGATACAATTATTGGGCTAGACAACAAAACGTTATACTTCTTTCTCCTGGCTTTGGCCAAGGCGGAATTGGAGATGCTAGTAAAATAGAATTATATTATTATCGGCGTTTACCTGCTCTTAATGCAGTATATTCAGTAACAGTACTTAACTATAACGCTGGATTTTTAACTACAACAGGCGCGGGATCAGGAGTTACTAACTCTAAACAATTGTTCTTTAATAGTAACACAGGGACAACAGCATACGCAACTCAAGCAGAAGCACAAGCGGCAAGCACAGGTGGAACTGTGACTAATGCTTATTATATTGGCATAGCAACCCCTAATTGGTTGCGTGATGAAAATGAAAGAGTATTACTTATGGGTGCATTGGCTGAGCTATTTGCTTATGTACAAGAAGACGATCAAGCACAAAAATATTTACAATTATTTAAATCAGAAATTGCAGAGCTTAACGATGAAGATGCTAAACGTAATGCTTCAGGCGGTAACCTACAAGTAAACTTTAACGGGCGAGGGTTAATATAATGACTACACCAGCAAGACCTGGACAGTTTACAGGTGCAACAGATAATGCCGCTAGTGGTGGCTTATTTACAGATACGCTAGTTGATGGTATTCCTGATATTATTGGAGCAGACGTAGCTTCGGCACAAGCGTCTGCCACAGCGGCGGCAACAAGTGAAGCTAATGCGGCTACTTCTGCTACAAATGCGGCAAATAGTGCGGCGTCTGTAGGAACAGATGCAACAGCGGCGGCGGCTAGTGCTGCAGCAGCAGCCATTTCAGAGACTAACGCAGGTAATTCAGCAACAACAGCATCGACAGGCGCTACGACAGCTACAACAAAAGCAAGTGAGGCATCTACAAGTGCTACTAATGCGGCCACTTCAGAAACAGCGGCGGCAGGTAGTGCTACATCAGCTTCTAGTTCTGCTACAAGCGCAACTACTTCGTCTAATACTGCACTTTCAGGTGCTACTGCGGCTGGTAACTCTGCTACAGCGGCGGCTACATCAGCTACAAACGCCGCTACCTCAGAAACTAATGCAAGTACTTCGGCTACTAATGCGGCAACATCTGAGACTAATGCGGGTAACAGTGCTACAGCGGCTTCTAACTCAGCTTCTACAGCTACTACTCAAGCTAGCAATGCGGCAACAAGCGCATCGACAGCAAGCACACAAGCTACAAACGCTAGTAATTCAGCTACAGCATCCGCATCAAGTGCAACAGACGCACAAGGATCTGAAGATGAAGCAGAGGCATGGGCGCAAAAAACAGATGGTGAAGCAGTAACAGGTGAAGGCTACTCAGCTAAAGCTTGGGCTACTGGTGGTACTGGTGTGTCACAAGCATCAGGTGCAGGACATGCTAAAGACTGGGCAACTGAAACCACAACTACAGCAGATAATACAGAATATTCTTCTAAAGAATATGCTATTGGTGTTCAAGCAGGTAACACATCTGGCTCATCAAAACAGTGGGCCTTAGGTGGCGGTAACTTTGTTATGGCTACTCCTGTTACAGGATCTGGAGGAACTGCTAAATACTCAGCGGCTTATTGGGCAGACCAAGCGGCAAGTAGCGTAGCTAACTTTGATGAAAAGTATTATGGCAATTATGCTACAGATGCTTTAGCAGAGAATGCACACGAAGCAGCTGGCAAGACAGTAACCGTAGGTGACTTGTATTACAACACAACAGACAACGCTGTTAAGTATTGTTCAGTAGCACCATCCGGTACAGGAGCACCAGTAGGTACATGGTTACCTATTCAAGCAACTGATACTAGTAGCTTTGCAACAAAAGGTTTTTCAATCGCAATGTCAATTGCATTATAGGAGAAAGATATGGCACAGAACTTTAGACGCTATATAGAAAGAGCCATCGGAACTTCGGCAACTGACATTCCAGATGGAGCTAATTTTGATTCGTATGATACTATCGTAGGGATTAACCTTGCCAATATTGTGGCACAACAAATAATAATTTCGGTTTACATTTCAAACGGCGGTAATAACTATTACATTATTAAAGACGCGCCTATTCCAGCTGGAAGTTCACTTCAACTTCTTGATGGTGGTGCTAAGTTTGTAGTACAATCAGGTGATAGACTTAATATTGTATCGGACACAGCTAGCTCAGTTGATGTAATCGTATCCGCTGTTGATGACATTAGTACTTAGGGAGGTTTATTATGGGTTACATTGGTAATCAAGCAAGTTCAAACTTTTCTTCTTTAGCTAAACAAGTTATTACAGGCAATGGCGGTACAAGTTATACGCTTACTACATCAGTAGCTAACGCTAACGAATTAGAAATATTTGTAAACAACGTAAGACAAGAGCCTGGAGTAGCGTATACTACAAACGGAGCTGCACTTTCTATGACAGGTAATGTAGCAAACACAGATGACTTTTATGTAGTGTATCAGGGTAAAGCTGTGCAAACTATTACACCACCTGCAGGAAGTATTACTAATGCTATGTTTGCTCCTGGAACTATTCTTGGTGGTGGTTCATACTTAGGTGACAGCGGTGGCGGTCTTGCAGATATTATTAGAGTACATGAAAAACAATTAGACACTAACGTTACAATAGCCGCAAACACTAATGGTATGTGCGCTGGTCCATTAACCCTAGCTTCAGGAGTCGTCATCACCGTTAGTGCTGGTGCGACATTGGTGGTAGCATGAGTACGGTACATTGTAATACAGTACAGACTAGCTCTGGCGGTGCGGTCACGCTGACTAAACAGATTGCGGCGAAGTCTTGGGCATCTTTCAACCAAACTAGCACGGGTCATCCTGTGTATGATTCATTCAATGTTTCGGGAACTTCAGACATAGGTGCTGGCGCAACAAAAGTTTCGTTTTCTAACGCTATGAGCAACGCAAACTATAGCACATCTGGTGGTGGACAAACTGACGGTTTTGATGCCACTACTTTTGGATTGGTTGGAAAACGTACTACAAACGGTGAGCAAATGAAAACGACAGATTTTACCACAAATAATAGAAATCAAGCTGGGTCGGATTACGATACTGAGTACGTTGGTTCTGTAGTACATGGAGATTTAGCATGAGTGAAATCTTAGTAAACAAACTCACTGGCACAAGCACCGCTGGGTCTATCCTCGTTACAGGCGAAGGTAACTCGACTACAACTAACCTGCAAGAAGGTTTAGCAAAAATTAGAGTTAGCTATAATCAAAGTTCTGGTGGCACTCAAGGAATTTATGGAAGTTTGAACATTACTAGTTATGCAGATGCAGGGACTGGATTAGCGCTTATAACTTTTACAAACAATTTTGCTAATACTGGTTACTCTCCTGTAGGTTCTGGTCACCAGAACGTAGGAACTGGTGCAACTGTAGATATGTTTGTGTATTTTGCCGCAGCCAACGGAACTTATACGACTTCAGCATTTAATGTAACTACATACAGAAATGGAGTCGGACCTGTTGACAATGAAGTTGGAATTATTGGTCACGGAGATTTAGCATAATGGCAAATGGAAAAATCAAAGCAGATACCCTAGAACACAGCACCGCTGGCTCACTTGATACAAGTTACGTTGTCAATGGTAGTGCGAAGGCTTGGGTGAACATGAACGGCTCTGGCACTCCTGCGGCTAGGGATAGCTTAAATTTAAGTAGTATCACAGACCACGCTTCAGGCGAATATTCTATAAATATGTCGTCTGCTTTTGCAAACATAAATTACAGCAACACAGCATCTCAATCATCAAATACCAGTGCGTCAAATAGAGCGTATACTTTTATTGGTATGCATCAGAGTGGGGGTAGTGGCACAGCAATTGTAGCACCAACAACAACTGTTTACAGATTTTTAGTTTCTGGAGGCTCAACAATAGGCACAAATTATGATGCTGTTTATATTGATGTACATACTATGGGAGACCTAGCATGATAACCACACCTGAGTTTCAGGGCACTCACCTATGGGACAGACTATGTTGGGCAAAGGAAAACCTAGAAGGCCATCAGTCTGACTACCGTGTGGTTTATGAGGACAGTGTAGACGAGTGCGCTAAGATACTTGTACCTGACCCGAACTGGATGGCGTGTGCGCTACAGGGCGGTATCTTACCACCAGTAGAAGTATACCACGAACTAGCAAAGGACGAGGCACAGCCTGACTTTACTAAGCATACCCGTGGCTATCTACTACATGAAACACAGCCTATTGATGCAATGACTGAAGAGGAAGCTATCGAGTATCTTATACTTAAAGACTGCCCTAAGTCAGTGTGGAAAACATATAACGAAGGTAACCGCCTTAAGCTGGTTATTTGTAAAAAAGAACAATTACCTCAAACTAGAGAA